>ENA-OQHF01000596-OQHF01000596.1-human-gut-metagenome-genome-assembly--contig:-NODE-596-length-21764-cov-3.604659_pt1 | contig 21764 bp, 16 predicted proteins | sample MGYA00242559_ERZ504709 | MGnify/ENA primary metagenome ERZ504709 (study PRJEB26092, sample SAMD00036203) | human gut metagenome | host: Homo sapiens | study: EMG produced TPA metagenomics assembly of... | reverse complement strand
GTACTGTAGCGTGGTCTTTATTACCAATCAGCTGACCGATTTTGTAAGATGATGTATCTCGTATGTTCTTGGCTAGGTACATTGCTACTTGACGTACTTGAATCCACTTCACGTTTGCGGTCTTGGTTATGGATGGTAGAAGCATCTACTTTATTAATGACTGCATACTTTTTCGAGATATTATCAACTGTAAGTGGTTTGACTTCAGCGCAGCGTACAGCTTTGCGGACAATACGTTGAGCTAAGTCCAGATTTATTTCGCGTTTCAGCTGGATAGAATATACTAACAGTGAGTTTACAATACCTTCTAGTTCGCGAACACTTTCATTTACGTTTTCCGCTATGTAGCAAATTACTGATTCTGGAATAACCAAACCGTCGCGACGGATTTTATTGCGCAAGATGTTTTTGCGTAATTCAATGTCTGGTTTCTCCAATTCAGCAACAAGTCCCCATTTGAAACGTGTCAGCAGTCGGTCTTCCATACCTTGCAGCATGACAGGGGCACGGTCGGAAGTTAAAATCAACTGCTTTCCGTTCTGGTGCAGGTGATTGAATATGTGGAAGAATGTATTCTGTGTCTTGGTTACACCGGCAAACTCTTGGATATCGTCGATAATCAGCACATCAATAGTTTGATAGAAACTGATGAAATCATTGAAGTGATTTGTACGCACAGAGTCTGTGTATTGTACCTGAAATAAGTGTGCAGATACATACAAAACACGCTTTTCCGGATAAAGTTCCTTTATACGTGTACCTATGGCATTGATAAGGTGTGTCTTTCCAACACCTGACGGACCATACAGAAATAAAGGGTTGAATGTACGTGCCGGATTTTGAGCTACGGTTTCGGCCACAGTTCTTGAAAACTCATTACTTGTTCCCCTTTATAAAATTTTCAAAGTTATAATTAGGGTTCAAGTGTGGATCTAAGTCTTGCACAGCCGGAGCTTGTAATAGGCTGGGAGCCTTATTACCATTATGTATAGGAGCCTGAGGAGGCAAAGCTGATGAACGCTCTGTCCCTTTCATATCGATGGCTATATGGTTTGTCTTGTCTGTGAGTATAGAATACATCAACTCTGTGCCTTCACCAATTTCTTTATAAATGGCGGCACGCAAGAGCCCCACATACTTTTCTTCCAAATATTCATAGAAGAAAGGACTGGGGAACCCCTATAGTCAAGGCTTTATCCTCGTATTTTAATGGAACGACGGGTTCGAACCATGTTTTATAGGCTGTCGCATTAACGTTATCTTTTATAAAGTTTAAGCAACGTTTCCACAATGCAATAGCCTGATTGTTTTCAATCATATTTAATCTGTTATTAATAAAGCGAAACTTCTACGTTTGCAAATTTCGTAATCAATTTTCAGAAAAACAAATGTCTTTTTGTTTGCTTTTTTAATTATTCTTACAATAGGTTGGGAATCAGTGATTTGTTTGTTGAATGGCTTCTTTAGAAATATTCCCAGATTTGCTCGTTTGCAAGAAGTTGTTTCTCAAATGTTTATATATTTGTTTCTGTCTTTGAATATAATAACTTCTTGATTGCTTTTGCTTGATAATCAAGAAGTTATTATTCTGTTTGTTTAGATGTTAGTCTAATTTATTATTTAGAATATTTCTATATAGTATGTTTATTTATCTTTTTTTTCCAAAAAGTGAGAAATGTACATAACGTTTTGGGTGAGACTTTAAATCCTCCAGCAGGCTGGCAGCGTTGGCTGTTGTTGCATTCAGATTATTATACAAGCTGGAATCATTCATAAGTAATCCTAGCGTATTGTCTTTTCTGTTTAATTTATCTGTAAGCAAATATACATTTTGCAGTGTAGAATCAGCTTTGGCAAGAGTAGATGCATAGTCTACACCTTTTAAATTGTCGGTAATAGTCTTTAAGTTTTCTGTAATAGCAGTTACATTACCTGTCAGCTGAGGAACATCTGTTGACATTAACTTATTCAACTGGGCACTTGTTGAATTTAAAGAAGCTGTCAGCTGTTCTGCATTATGCAATGTTTTGCTCAATGCAGGATCTGCCAATAATTTATTTAATGAACCCAGAATGGAATCCAGTTTAGGAAGCATTTGTTCCATTTTGGGAAGCAGATCTTTTTCTGCTGCTCCTAACAGTCCTGTATTAGCTGTACCTGGTAATGTGTCTCCCTCATTATAATATGTGGTACTTTCGTGATTCAGGATGAGATTCATTTTTACAGTTCCCAGCATTTCTGTTATAAGCTCAGCTTTACTTCCTGTAGGAATCTTCATTTCCTGATCCATTTCGATACCCACAACAACATGTCCTGGCTTTTGGTAATTATATTCTATATCACGTACGATACCAACTTTAAATCCATTAGCGAATACGGGGCTGGATTGAGCAAGTCCGTTAATATCGGTAAACTCTACATGATAATAACTTTCCGGCTTAAACATATTAATACCTTTCAGGTAATTGATGCCACAGAAAAGTATAAGTAACGCGGCAATTTCCTGCTAAACCTATTTTTTACTTCTTTTTTCATATTTGTCTGGATTCTATTGTTATCTGTTTTCTTGAATTCTCTGATAGCTTGATTGATATTCATTTTTTCTCCGTTCTTTGAAGGCTATAATGAAAGCATCCTTAAACTTACCGTCTACTTTACTTCGTTTTAAGCGGAGTATGCGGTTGTAATCCGTACTTTCTCCATAAGTATACTTGTAGATTCCGTTTTCCTTATAACGGCTTACTGGTGACAGTCCTTTGAATAATCTGCTTTGTGCAGGAAGTATTCTGTCTGAAGTAAGTATCTGAATTTTGAATACCGGCTTGTTATCTGTTTCTGTTTTCTTTGAAGTAGCTATAGTGTTCTTCTCAGAAGGTTTGGATGCAACAGGAGAAGGACTTTGCATACTTTCTATGTTTGTTTGCTGTGGTTCTGATTCTGGAGTTTCTATATCTTCTTCCGGTTCACTGACTGGAGAAACTGCAGTTGCACTTTTTCGGCTATGCTGTTTGTAATTTAAAAAAGCTTGATAAATGCTTTTAGCCAAAGCAGAAGAACCTTGTTCTGATAACAAATACGCTTCTTCGTTAGGATTGGTGATATATCCCAGTTCTATCAGCACGCTAGGCATTGATGTTTCACGTAGTACCAGAAAGCCAGCTTGATGCACTCCCTTATCTATACGGCGCGCACTTTGGCGGAACTGTTTTTGTATCATTGAAGCAAAGTTTACACTCTGCGACAGGTATTTATCCTGAAGAAACTCGAATATGATGTAGCTTTCAGCCGAATTTGGGTTAAATCCTGCATAACGTTGCTTGTAGTCGTCCTCTATTAAGATTACAGAGTTTTCTTTCTTGGCAACTTCCAGATTTTCTTGTGTACGGTGAAGACCTAGTGTATAGGTTTCTGTACCACTGACTTTGCTATTTCGTGATGCAAGAGAATTGGTGTGTATTGAAATAAATAAATCGGCCTTTGCGTTATTGGCTATTTCTGCTCGTCTGTGCAGTGGAACAAATGTATCCTTTTTACGAGTATATACGACGCGTGTATCATTACAGTTGTTTTCGATGAGCTGTCCTAATTTTAATGCGACATTTAGGTTGATATTCTTTTCACGTCCGCGTTTTCCTATGGCACCGGGATCGTTTCCTCCATGTCCTGCATCGATAACTACAGTAAATTGCTTCTGTGCAGCAGCCTGTCCATTTTCTGATTGTCCGAAAATCAGCAGAAAACAAATAATATATAGTATGTGGAATATATTCTTTTTCATATAGTTCATTCGCTGCAAAGTTAATATTTTTTTTGCACTCTGTTTCTATTTACATTGACAAGAATTAGTTTTCAATAGATAACGCCTATAAAAACAATTAAAATTACAATATGTTTTGATGGTTTTGCGTACTTTTGTCGGTTGAATAAACAGAGTGATTATGTTACAGTTTATAAAGAATTGGACACTTCCTCTTGCAATGCTTGCAGGAGTTATAGGTTATTTTTGTTTTGCGACATTCGATTTTCTGACTCCGACTCGGCCGGTTGTGAAAATTCTGATAGCATGGCTTACACCATTTCTTATTTTTGCCCAATTGTTACTGACTTTCTGTAAGGTTGAGGTAAAAGAACTTGTTCCGCAATGCTGGCAGGGATGGTTGTTGCTTGTCCAGTTCCTGTCTTGTTTGCTAGTAGCATGTCTGTTGCTTTTTTTGCCGCTGGATGAATATTGGCGTGCTGCATTGCAAGGAGCTATGGTATGTTTGATTTGTCCTACTGCTACAGCAGCAGCTGTTATTACTGGAAAGCTGGGAGGAAGTGCTGCTGCGCTTACTACTTATACATTGTTGTCAAATTTGCTTGCGGCTATCATGGTTCCATTGGTCTTTCCTTTGGTAGAACCAACTGATATTGCTTTTGGAGAATCTTTTTTGCGTATATTAGGAAAGGTCTTTCCATTGCTGTTGTTCCCATTTTTTACAGCTGTTCTTTTGCGCCGTTTCTTTCCTTCTGTTCACCGTTTTCTTGTAGGATTGAAAGATATGGCTTTTTATTTGTGGGCCTTAGCTCTGATTATTGTAATGGGACAGACTACCCGTTCGGTTGTTGAAGGAAACATTTCTGTGGGTGAAGAACTTCTGATTGCTTTCTGGGCTCTTGTTGTGTGTGTGTTGCAGTTCTGGCTTGGAAAGTATATTGGTGGCCGACACGACAACCGTATCAGTGGTGGCCAGGCATTAGGACAAAAAAATACGGTACTTGCAATATGGATGGCATACACTTATTTGAATCCGGCATCGGCGATAGCTCCTGGGAGTTATGTGGTATGGCAGAACATAATCAATAGCTGGCAGTTGTGGAAGAAAAGAAGGAATGGGTAATTTTTATACTCCTTATTATATATGCTGCATAAGCCGATGGTTATTTTGTTGAGTTCTGTTTCTGGTTTTGGCTTTTGAATCTGTATTGACTGATTTTGTCTTATTGGCTGATTAAACAGCAATAGTCCTTAAAAATCTGAATAGAAATAACGTTTTTTGTATATGTTTTTTATTTCTATCAGCATTTCTATCGAACTTCTTTTGCTGATATATTGATGATGTCAATTATATATGTTATAATTATTTAAATACAGAAATAAGAATCAGTTTGTTATTAAAATATTTAATTAATATTCTTGCTATTGTTATTTGAATTTATACCTTTGCATAAGGTAATTGCAAAAAATAGATGGAATTGCCATTTTGTTATACTTAAATCTTTACTTGCTGTATGAAAAGGATTTCATTTAATTTGATGGGCGTGCTGTGTATATTGTTTTCTACTTGTTTTTATGCATGCTCCGAAAAAAGAACGTTGAATTCTGATTATGAAATCATTCCCAAGCCCCTAGATGTAAATTGTAAAGGTGATGCTTCTTTTTTGTTGAAAGACGGAGTTGCTGTTATATATCCTGAAAACAATCGGAAGATGCAGGATAATGCAGAGTTCTTGGTTGATTATGTAGAAAGACAGACAGGAGTAAAGCTGACTTCCCATGCTGGTATGCCGGTAGATGGAGCGATTTGCCTGACTCTTGATCTGAGTGACGATAACGCAGAAGCATATAAATTGATTGTTAATGATAAAAGAGTTTGCATTTCCGGAGTTTCCGAAGCTGGTGTCTTTTATGGCATCCAGACTTTAAGAAAATCTTTACCTGTGGCTCAGGATATAAACGTAAATTTATCTGCAGTAGAGATTTATGATAAGCCTCGGTTTGCTTATCGTGGTGCGATGCTGGATGTGGCTCGTCATTTCTATACGGTAGATGAAGTCAAGACTTTTATTGATATGCTCGCGCTGCATAATATTAACCGTTTCCACTGGCATTTGACTGATGATCAGGGCTGGCGTATTGAAATAAAGAAATATCCCAAACTGATGTCTGTTGCTTCAGAGCGTAAAGAAACGGTAGTCGGTCGTTGGTATAGTGGTATATACGATGGGAAACCTTATGGTGGATATTATACTCAGGATGAATTGCGTGATGTAATTGATTATGCAGCCAAGCGTCATATTACTATCATTCCTGAAGTTGATTTGCCGGGACATATGCAGGCTGCACTGACAGCTTATCCAGAATTGGGCTGTACCGGAGGACCTTATGAAGTAAGAACGATATGGGGGGTATCTCAGGATGTTTTATGTGTAGGAAATGATTTTACATTGCAGTTTGTAAAAGACGTGTTGTCTGAAGTTGCTGATATATTCCCGTCTGAATATATTCATATTGGCGGAGATGAGTGTCCGAAAGTACGTTGGGAAAAGTGTCCGAAGTGTCAGGAGCGAATCAAGAGTCTGGGATTGAAATCGGATGCCAAACATACAAAGGAACAACGTTTGCAGAGTTATATGATTCAGGAAGCTGCAAAATATCTGAAAGAGAAAGGAAAACGTATCATTGGCTGGACAGAGATACTGGAAGGAGGTTTGGTGCCTGATGCTACATTGATGTCGTGGATTGGTGAAAGTGGAGGCATTGAAGCTGCTCATCAGCATCACGATGTGATAATGACTCCCAATACGTATTTGTATTTCGATTATTATCAGTCTAAGAAAGTGGAAGATGAGCCTCTGGCTATCGGTGGATATTTGCCTATTGAAAAGACTTATAATTATGAACCGATGCCTAAGGAACTGACAAAAGAAGAGCAACAATATATAAAAGGTGTACAGGCTAATTTATGGACAGAATATATTCCTGTATTCTCTCAGGTTCAATATATGGTTCTTCCTCGTCTGGGAGCAGCTGCGGAAGTTCAGTGGACTGATCCTTCTAAAAAAGATTATAAAGATTTTCTGCGGAGAGTTCCTCATCTGGTTGCTGTATACGATTGTTATGGCTGGAATTGTGCTACACATGTGTACGATGTAAATGTTGACATGAAAGCTGATACGGTAAATCATGTATTGAATGTACAGTTAAGTACGATGGCCGATGATCCTATTTATTATACACTTGATGGTCAGGATCCAACAGAAAAATCATTAAAATATACAAAACCTTTTACGATAGACCAGTCTGTTGTATTAAAAACAATGGCAGTTCATCCGGACCGTACAAGTAAATATCTGTTGATACCATTCGTTTCAATAAGGCTACCTTGAAACCTGTTGTGCTGTTGCAGCCCAATGAATCCCGTTTTAGCCCTGACGGACCGGTCGTTTTGGTCGACGGAAGAAATGGTAATCATAGTTTCGATACAGGAGCATGGCTGACTGTAGCAGGTAATGATTTGGAGGCTGTCATAAATATGCAGGCTGAAACTATATTGAACTCAGCTTCAGTTCATGTATATGTCAGAAAAGATGCATGGCTTTTCGATGCCAGAGGTTTTTCTGTTTCTGTATCCTCCGACAATAAGAATTATAAAGAAGTTGCTTCTCAAGAGTATAAGCAAATGCAGGAGTCTGACTCAGATGGAATTATAGAACATGAGCTTTCATTTGATCCTTGTAAGGCTACATATGTTAAAATAAAGGTAATCAGTGAAAAGAGTATGCCTGATTGGCACTGGGATGCAGGTAAGGTTCCATTTTTATTGGTAGACGAAATAATTTTAAATTAATGATTATATGAAAAAATCACTGTTGGCTCTTTTGAGTCTGGTGCTGTTGCTGGCTGGCAGCTGTACAAAGAAAGATGAAGTAGCTATAACACCTTTGCCGCTTTCATGTTCTTTTGGTAACGGTGCGTTCGAATGGAACAAGGACACTCGTGTTTCTTTTGAGGGAAATGAAGATGATTGGGCTATAGTTAAAACGGCATTTACTGAGACTAACTTACCAGTATCGTACGAAGCGGATAATACAAAGACAAATTCTATTCGTCTGGAACTGGTAGATGCTATTGAGGGGATTTCTTCTCCCGAAGGTTATTCTGTACATGTTGGCGAAGATGGAGTTTCTATAAAAGCTTTGTCTGATGCAGGTTTGTTCTATGGGGTACAGAGTTTAATCCAGTTGGCGGAGCAGGGTAAAGGACGTGTACAGTTTGTTGATATAGTAGATGAACCTCGTTTTCCCTATCGAGGAATTATGCTTGATGTTTCGCGTCATTTCCGTTCGAAAGAATTTGTAAAGAAGCAGATAGATCTGTTATCTCATTATAAATTTAACAGATTGCATCTGCATCTTACTGATGCAGCAGGATGGAGAATTGCTATTGATAAATATCCTCGTTTAACTCATTTGGCTGCATGGCGTAAAGGAAAGACTTGGAAAGAGTGGTGGAATGGTGATAGAGGATATTGTGAAGAAACAGATCCGGAAGCACAAGGAGGTTATTATACAAAAGATGATATCCGTGAGATGGTAGAGTATGCACGGTTACATTGTGTCACTATCATTCCAGAGATAGAAATGCCTTCTCATTCAGAAGAGGTGCTTACTGCATATCCGGAGTTATCGTGTACCCATGAACCGGGAAAGCAGTCTGATTTTTGTGTCGGCAATGAAAAGACATTTGAATTTCTTGAAAATGTGCTGACAGAAGTAATGGAGTTGTTCCCTTCCGAATATATTCATATTGGAGGTGATGAAGCTTCGAAAGCTGCATGGAAAAGCTGTCCGTTATGTCAGAAGCGTATGAAAGAAGAAGGGTTGAAGGATGTTGATGAATTGCAGAGTTATCTGATTCATCGCATGGAGCGTTTCCTGAACGAACATGGACGCAGTTTGCTGGGATGGGATGAAATACTTCAGGGTGGATTAGCTCCTAATGCAACTGTTATGTCATGGCGTGGTGAACAAGGCGGAATTGATGCCGTATTATCTGGTCATCATGCAATTATGACTCCTGGAGAATATTGTTATTTCGACAGTTATCAGGATGCACCATATTCTCAGCCTGAGGCTATTGGCGGTTATCTGCCGTTGGAAAAAGTATATTCTTATAATCCTGTTCCTGATTCTATTAGTGCAGACAAACAAGATTTTATATTGGGAGTCCAAGCAAATTTGTGGGCAGAATATATTCCAACTGATGAGCATATGGAATATATGCTTTATCCGCGTGCCATTGCTTTGTCGGAAGTAGCATGGACTGCACCTGAAAAAAAATCTTGGGATTCTTTCCACGAAAGAATATTAAAGATAATACCGGTACTTAAAGAGAAAGGATATAATACTTTTGATTATGCTAAGGAAATAGGTAATAGAAAAGAATATAGCCAGCCGGTAGAACATTTGGCTTTGGGTAAAAAAGTGACTTTCAATATTCCGTATTGGCCTAATTATCCGGCAAATGGAGAAAAAACATTGACTGATGGTCTGCGTGGAGGATGGAATTATAATGATAAACGTTGGCTGGGATTTGCAAATAATCATCGGATGGATGTAGTGATTGACTTGGAGAAGGTTACAAAGATTCATTCTGTATCTGCTGATTTCATGCAGATCTGGGGACCTTATGTATATATGCCATCAAAAGTTGTCATATCATCTTCTGTTGATGGTAAAGATTATACTCAACTGACTGCTATTGATCATCAGGTTCAAAAAGATGATTCAGTGTCATTTAAAAAAATTCAGTTGGGAAGGTGAAACTGATGCACGATATATCAGATATCAGGCAATGGCTGATTCTTTATATAAAGATGGTATACAGTTTGTCGATGAAATCATTGTGAAATGATAGGTAATTAAATATCTTAAATTTGTTCTTAACATTTTTTAAGATATTTAATTATTATAAAATGTATATATAATTATTTTTGTTTTTTATACTATCGATAATATAAAATAATTATATTTGCATCTACTTTAAAAAAATAGGATACCTTTTTTAATAACAAATTAAATCTTAATCTATGAAACGAAGTAAATTATCAAAATTACTCTTGTTCTTGCTGATTGCTTCCGGTCATAATGCAGCATTGTATGCTTCATCAAGTAGCAGTTCAGTATCAAATGAATCGTTGTCATCGAGTTCAGTGGCAAAGGTTACCACAACAGGTCAGGTAGTTGACGCAAAGGGTGAGCCCTTGATTGGCGTAAGTATCCTTGAAGTTGGAACAACAAACGGTACTATTACCGATATTGATGGTAATTTTACCTTGTCTGTGAATGAAGGAGCAACTCTTGAGATTTCTTATATCGGCTATAAGACTCAGACAATGACAGTTCGTCCTCAGTTGGGACAGATTGTAATGAAGGAAGACACAGAAGTCTTGGATGAGGTTGTCGTAACTGCCTTAGGTATCAAGCGTTCACAGAAAGCTTTGAGTTATAATGTGCAGGAAGTGAAAGGTGATGCTTTGACTGCTGTAAAAGATGCGAACTTTATGAATTCTTTGGCTGGTAAAGTTGCTGGTGTACAAATCAGTAGCGGTGCAACCGGTGCCGGTGGTGCTGCTCGTGTCGTTATGCGTGGTATGAAATCTTTGACAAAGGATAACAATGCCTTGTATGTAATAGATGGTGTGCCTATCTTTAATACAGGTTCGAGTGGTGGTGAAGGTCAGTACGGTGATATGGGGGGCTCTGATGCTGTTGCCGATTTGAACCCGGATGATATTGCCAGTGTTAGTATGATGACTGGTCCTTCTGCTGCTGCCTTGTATGGTTCTGCTGCTGCAAATGGTGTCGTATTGATTACTACAAAGAAAGGTCAGACTGAAAAAACTAATATTACAGTATCAAACAGTACAACTTTCTCAAAGGCATATATCATGCCTGAAATGCAAAATCGTTATGGTACAAGTTCAGGTTTGTTTAGCTGGGGAGCTGCTACAGCTAACAGATATGATCCTTCGGATTTCTTCAATGTAGGAACAAACATCATTAACTCAATTGCTTTATCTACAGGTAATTCAAAGAACCAGACTTATTTGTCTGCATCTACAACAAATTCAGATGGTATCCTTCCTAATAATAGTTATAACCGTTATAACTTTACGGCTCGTAATACAACAAACTTCTTGAATGATCGTTTGACTTTGGACATCGGTGCTCAATACATTATTCAGAATAATAAGAATATGGTGTCACAGGGACAGTATTACAACCCATTGCCAGCTCTGTATTTATTCCCTCGTGGTGATAACTTCGATGAAATCCGTTTGTATGAACGTTATGATACAGATTATGGATATATGAGGCAATATTGGCCATATGGTGATGGTGGTATGTCTTTACAAAATCCGTATTGGATTCAAAATAAAATTTTGCGTACTTCTGAAAAGAAACGTTATATGTTGAGCGCTTCTTTAAAATGGAAAGTTACCGATTGGTTCAATATTACAGGACGTGTAAATTTGGATAACTCAGATTATCGTAACCGTAATGAAAAATCGGCTTCTACTCTTACTACTTTCTGTGGTGTGAATGGTGGTTTGGAAGATGCAATGCGCCAGGAACGTTCGCTGTATGCTGATGTTTTAGGTAATATTGATAAAACTTTTGGTGAGTTTAGACTGAATGCAAACTTTGGTGCATCTATCTATCATACTTCGATGGATGAATTGTTCCTTGCCGGTGACTTGATTATTCCGAATTTCTTCCAAATTAATAACATTAACTTCTCTGCTAACTACAAACCGGATCCTCAAGGATACAAAGATGAAATTCAGAGTGTATTTGCCAGTGCTGAGTTAAGCTGGAGAAATCAGTTGTATTTAACATTAACAGGACGTAATGACTGGGATTCTAAATTAGCTTTCTCTGATCAGGCTTCTTTCTTCTATCCATCAGTTGGTTTGTCTGCTGTATTGTCTGAGATGTTTGAACTGCCAGAGGTTATTACTTATGCAAAGGTTCGTGGTTCATATACAGTTGTAGCTTCATCATTTGATCGTTATCTGACAAATCCTGGTTATGAATATAATGCTCAAACTCACAACTGGGAAAATCCGACTGTATACCCGATGGATAATATGAAACCAGAAAAGACTAAGTCTTGGGAAATCGGTCTTAATTTGAAGTTCTGGGAAAACCGTTTCAATTTAGATGCAACTTATTATCGGTCAAATACTTTAAATCAAACATTTAAGGTTGATATACCTTCTTCTTCTGGTTATAATAAAGCGATTGTACAAGCTGGTAACGTACAGAACCAAGGTCTGGAATTAGCTCTTGGCTTCCAGGATGAATGGGCTGGATTTGGATGGTCTTCAAATGCAACATTCACATTGAATCGTAATAAAGTTGTACGTTTGGCTAGTGGTAGTATAAATCCTGTAACAGGAGAAGAAATTCAAATGGATAATATGCCTGTTGGTTGGTTAGGAAAAGAAAAATGTTGCTCCCCGCGTTATTTTGACAGAAGGTGGTTCAATGACTGATATTTATGTATACAATCAGTTAACTCGTGACAACAATGGTAACATTAAAGTAGACCAGAATGGAAATCTTTCAATGACATCTTCTTCTACGCCGACTAAAGTTGGAGATTTGGATGCAGATTTCAATTTGGGATGGACTAACCACTTTACTTATAAAGGTATTGATTTAGGAGTTGTTTTATCTGCTCGAGTTGGTGGATTGGCTTATTCAGCAACACAAGGTATTTTGGATTATTACGGTGTATCTGAAGCTTCTGCTACAGCTCGTGATAATGGTGGTATTCCTATTAATAATGGTATGGTTGATGCTCAGAAATACTATCAGACAATTGGTACAGGTGAAGGTGGATATGCTCGCTATTATTTGTATAGTGCAACAAATGTACGTTTGCAGGAATTGAGCTTGAACTATACTCTGCCTAAAAAATGGTTTAAGAATGTAGCTAATGTTACTTTAGGTGTTGTAGGACGTAACTTGTGGATGATTTATTGTAAAGCTCCTTTCGATCCAGAATTGTCTGCAGCTACTTCAAGTAACTATTATATGAATGTGGACTATTTTATGCAGCCAAGTTTGCGTAATATTGGTTTTAATGTAAAAGTTCAATTCTAATTTTAAAGGAGATTCACGTTATGAAAAATTATTTGAAACATATAACATTGGGAGCAGCTTTACTGATGTTGGCAGGAGGTTGTACCGATAAATTTGAAGAATATAATACTAATCAGTATCAGATCCATGAGGCCGATCCTGCTACACTGATGAAATCAATGATTGAAACTATTGTCAATATTCAGCAGAATGATTCTCAGATGATGGATCAGATGGTAGGACAGTTAGGCGGTTATCTTTGTTGTTCTAATACATGGAGTGGAACAAACTTTGGAACATTCAATCCAAGTGACGCATGGAGTGCAGGTCCATGGAATACTCCGTTTGAAAAGATTTATGGAAACTTTTTCCAAATTCAGGAAGCAACAAACTCTACAGGTCATTATTATGCATTTGCTTGCATGATTCGTGCCATTACCATGTTGCGTGTAGCAGACTGTTATGGTCCTCTTCCTTATAGTCAGGTAAAGAAAGGTAATTTCTATGTAGCTTACGATTCTCAGGAAGAAGTTTACAAGCATATTTTGGAAGACTTGGCAAATGCTGCAAGTGTGCTTTATGACTATTATGTAGGTACAAGTGGATTTGCTCCTCTAGGTTCAAATGATCCGGTGTTTGGCGGTAATTATGCAAGTTGGGCTAAATTGGCCAATTCTATGCGTTTACGCGTTGCAATGCGTATCAGTAATGCTTGGCCTGATATGGCAAAGGAAGCAGCTGAGGCTGCTGTTGCCGATAAGGCTGGATTAATTGAAACTAATGCTGACAATGCTATGATGGACTGTGGCACACAGACTAATCCTTATCAATTGGCTGCTGTCAGCTGGGGTGACTTGCGTGTAAATGCTAATATTGTCGATTATATGAATGCTTATAACGATCCTCGTATGCCTAAGTATTTTAATAAGTCGACTATGACAGGCAAAACAGATCAGTATGTCGGTATGCGTACAGGTGATAGCAATTTTGATAAAGGAGCTGCTTCTGCTTTCTCTACACCTGCCATTTCTGGATCTGATAAGTTGCTGGTATTTTGTGCTGCAGAAACAGCATTCTTACGTGCAGAAGGTATTTTAAGAGGCTGGAATGTTGGTAATAAATCTGCTAAGGAATATTATGAAACAGGTATTAATCTTTCTATGGAACAATATACTGTAGCTGCTGATGATTATTTAGCTATAGATCAAGCTCCTGTCGTATCACATGCTAGTGATGATGTACAAAACGCACCGGCTTCTATTACTAATACAGTATCTGTGAAATGGGATGACAACGATAATTCGCTTACAGGTAAAAACTTCCAGCGTATTATTACTCAGAAGTGGATTGCCAATTATCCTTTGGGTATGGAAGCATGGGCAGAATATCGTAGAACAGGTTATCCTGAACTTTATCCTTGCATTGATAATCTTTCCGATTGTGGCGTAAGTAGTATAAGAGGTATGCGTCGTTTGAGCTTCCCATATACAGAAGCACAGAATAATACAGCAAACTATAATCAGGGTGTAGCTGAATTGGGTGGCGCTGACAATGAAGCTACTGATTTGAAATGGGCAAAGAAAAATTAATTGAATATTCAAAAAAGAAATAATCTATGAAAAAGAGATATTATATATACGCATTGTTACTTTCCTTAGCCGCTCCTTTTGTAGCAAGCTGTAGCGATTGGACAGAAACCGAAGCAGAGAGCTTTCCTGAAGAAATTACATCTGAAGAATATTATGCTGCATTAAGAGCGTATAAGCAGACTGATCATCAGGTTGCTTTCGGATGGTATAGTGGATGGAATGCTGAAGGTGCTTTTATGAAAACATCTTTAGCTGGTATTCCGGATAGTATGGATATTGTATCTATTTGGGATAATGGTTTGGATTTATCTGATGCTCAAAAACGAGATATGCAGTTTGTACAGCAGGTAAAAGGTACTAAAATCATATATTGCTCTATTATAGATAATATTGGCAAAGGTATGACTCCTAAATCTGTTACTGCCAACTGGGAAGAAAATGGATATGCCAGTGAACAGGATGCTATTAATGAATTTTGGGGATGGCCTGAAGATGAAAGTAATGCAGAAGCTGTAGAAAATGCAATCCGTACGTATGCCAGAGCTGTAGCTGATACCTTGAATAAGTATGGATATGATGGGTTTGATATTGACTATGAGCCAGTTGCTGGACCTTATCATGGTAATATTGTCAAACAGAGTGATAATAATAACATTTTCAATTTTTGTAGATGAATTAGGTAAGTACTTTGGACCTAAATCTGGAACAGGAAAGCTGTTGGTTATAGACGGAGAGCCTCAGAGAATAACAGACAGACCGGAAATTGGACATTATTTCGATTATTTCATTATTCAGGCTTATAGTTGCTCTGGGGATGGTAATTTGAATGGTCGTTTGATTGACGGAAATGTTTGGGGACCTGCTCTGATTTCTACATTTGGCGAAGAATTAGGTGAAGAGAAGGTTACTAATATGACTATAATGACTGAAAATTTTGAAGCAGTAGATATTGCCATGAATGGTGGATATGATTTTACTGATAGTTATGGAAATAAAATGAAGTCATTAGAAGGCATGGCTCGTTGGGTTCCACGTAACGGTTTCCAGAAAGCAGGAGTCGGAGCTTATCGTATGGAGGCTGAATTTGGAACAAATCCTGAATATAAGAATATGCGAAATGCTATTCAGATAATGAATCCTTCTAGTCACACATTATTAAAAAAATAAGAGAAATAATTTATGAAACGGAAAAATTATATAAAAATATGGCTTCTTTCAGCTGTTATTGCTGGATTGGGAGCTTTTACATCTTGCGATAATGCTGAATATGATGTATTAGATACTCATGCATTTATTAAAGAAGCATTGTCTGGTACTAGTTCGAAGGTTAATGTCAGTGTAGATGGTGAAAGTAAAACAACCTTGAACATACATTTGAGTGATTTGTCAACTACTGATAATCATTATAAATTAGTTGTAGATCCTTCTGTTCTGGATGAGTTTAATAGACAGAATGGAACAAGTTACATTACCTTGCCTGAAGGTCAGTATATATTGCCGGAAGATATATTGGTTAAAGCTGGTGAGTACAATGCAGAGGAAACAGAAATTACTTTGGAAGCTTTCTCTGATGAAATGATGAAATCGGGCGAGTCTTACGCTTTACCTTTACGTTTGGTTGCCAAAGATGGAGCTTTGCCTGCAATGGATAATACTGGTAGCTTTGTTATTCTAGCAGAAAGTACTATTCGTTTTTCTGCCCCAATGTTTGTTGGAGGTGCAAAACTATTCTCACAGAGCTATATTGATAATCCGGAAACTTATGCTCAGTATACCATTGAAGTACGTTTCCAGGTGAGTGATACAGATAATCGTAACCGTGCAGTCTTCTCAACAAGTGATGGACAAGGTAGAATGATTTTGTTACGTTTCGAAGACCCGAATGCTGAAAATCCTGATCATCCTTTGCATTCTCAAGTTCAGATTCAGTTGCATAATGGTTATGTTAACCCAAGTCATCATTTTGAAGTTAACAAATGGCAGCATTTGGCTGTGACATTTGATGGTATGAACTATAAGATTTATGTTAACGGTGTAGATAGTGGTACATTAGCTTGCTCAGATCCTTGTAGAACATTTACTAGTATAAATTGGTTTACCGATGGTGATGGTAACCAAAGTGGCTGGTGGGGAAGCTGTAAGATCTTAGTAAGTGAAGCTCGTATCTGGTCTGTTGCACGTTCTGCCGTTCAGATTCAGAATAGTATGGTACAGGTTAGTCCAAGTTCTGAAGGATTGGAAGCATACTGGCGCTTGAATGAAGGAGAAGGTAAGAACTTTGTTGATGCTACAGGACATAATCATTCTTTAACTACTTCTAAAGATTTTGTTTGGGTTCACGATATTTTATCTACAGATGAATCTACAGCATGGCCTGAATAATTATTTTGTTAACATAAAGGTGCTATCCCGATTTAGAGGATAGTACCTTTGAAAAGAATCTTAATAATATGAAAAAGTTTTTACGATATATATTAGTTGCGGCTATTTCGAGCTGCATCATTCCGTTTTCTTCATGTAGTGATGATGATGAGAATGCGGTAAATGAATGGAATATGACATATGTTTCTCTGTTGCCGACGAATTATCTGAAGCCTATACAAACTGTAACTTTGGACCATTTTACAGGAAAGGAGATTGAGGGTACAGTGGCTATGGATGTGATGGCTACTATACAGAAAGCGGCTAGTAATGATATTACGGTAGATATAAGTGCTACATGTGAAGGAATTAGTTCAGAAAAAATAACAATGTCGTCAAATAAAGCTGTGATAAAAGCTGGTAGTACAAAATCAGAACCAGTTTCTATATCTATCACAGATTGGTCGGATATTGCTTCTGTTTCAGAAGCTGCTGAATATACATTAAATATTAATGTAGCAGGAATTGAGTCAGTTGCTTCGGATGTTGTTCTTTCTGATTTGCATAAGTCACTTTCTGTAAAGATTCAAAAGAAGGAAGAAAGAGAAGAAGATTTATTATTCTTTGGAAAGGCTCCGGAAAATAGTACTTTGAATACAGATATCACTAATTGGGTATTTACTTTTATGGATGGAGTAGAGAATGCAGCTGCTAATTCTGTGAATGGTAAAGGAGGTGGTGATGTTGCTACTAATGGTACTCCATTCTGGCTTACTGTCGATCTAAAAGAAGTAAAGAATGTTACAGGTATTCAGACTTCTCACTGGGGAGGAGGCTATTGTCCGACTAAAGTTGAAATCTTTACTTCGGAAAACGGTTCTTCTTGGAAATCTATGGGACAAGTTGCAACATCAGGTGCTTATCATGATATTGCATTTAAATACACAGTTGCAACTCGTTACTTGAAGTATCAGATGATTGAGGTTCCGTCTAGAGTAGATATTACAAAATTCTATATCTATACTGCGAACTAATATTATAGCTGCATTTATTTTTTAGTTACACATTAAGTTATTTAAGAGCAGACTTTTTATGTATTATATTGAGTTTGCTCTTAATTTTTTTAATAAAGTTCTGTATGAAGAAGAATATAATTACGGGATTAGTTCTTTTGGTATGGGGAAGTATTTTTTATTCGTGTACGAGTGAGAAGACTGTTCAGGCCGATTTTGATATTATTCCTTTACCACAGCATGTTGAAAAAATCTCATCGGATAAGGGTTTTGAACTAGCAGGTACGACTTCTATTGTATATCCTGAAGGTGATGAGGCTATGAAACGTAATGCTGAGTTTTTGTCTGAGTATATAGCTGGACAGACAGGCAAGAAACTGGACGTTACAGATAAGAAAGTAGAGAAGAATGCAATTGTTTTGTCAACCGGACTGGATGATAAGAACCCGGAAGCATATCGCCTGGTTGTTGGTGATAACAATATTAGCATACAAGGTGCTTCAGCAGCAGGAGTATTTTATGGGATTCAGACTTTGCGTAAGGCTATGGCTGATACAGAACATGGAAATGTAGTGTATCCGGCAGTAGAGATAAATGACTTTCCGCGTTTTTCATATCGTGGAGTGCATTTGGATGTTTCGCGTCATTTCTTTCCGGCAGATTCTATTAAGCGTTTTATAGATATGCTTGCCTTGCATAATATAAACAGATTACATTGGCATCTTACTGACGATCAGGGATGGAGAATTGAAATAAAGAAACGTCCGGAACTTACGACTATTGGCTCTAAACGTGCAAAGACTGTTATAGGACGTAATTCGGGAGAATATGATAATGTAGAATATGGAGGGTTTTATACTCAGGATGAAGCCCGTGATATTGTAAAATATGCTCAGGAAAGATTTATAACAGTCATTCCGGAAATTGATTTGCCAGGACACATGCAAGCTGCTTTAGCTGCCTATCCTTATCTGGGATGTACGGGTGGACCGTATGAAGTATGGCAGCAGTGGGGAGTATCTGAGGATGTCCTGTGTGCAGGTAATGATGAAACGCTTAAATTCATAGAAGATGTTTTGGGCGAAATTGTTGAAGTTTTTCCCTCTGAGTATATTCATGTAGGAGGAGATGAGTGCCCAAAGGTACGTTGGCAGAAATGTCCGAAATGTCAGGCACGTATTAAGGCTTTGGGAATTAAGTCTGATGCTAAACATACGGCCGAACAGAAATTGCAGTCTTATATTATTGGATATGCAGAGAAGTTCCTGAATGAAAAAGGACGTAAAATTATAGGTTGGGATGAAATTCTGGAAGGTGGCTTGAGTCCTACAGCTACAGTTATGTCATGGAGAGGCAGCGAAGGTGGCATTGAGGCTGCCAAGATGGGTAATGACGCTATCATGACTCCAGCTTCGCATCTGTATTTTGATTATTATCAGACGATAGATACAGAGAATGAGCCTTTGGCTATCGGAGGATATGTATCTGTAGAAAGAGTATATAGCTACGAACCGGTAGATAAGAGTCTGACACCAGAAGAGGCTGCTCATATTATCGGTGTGCAAGCTAACTTATGGACCGAATATATTCCTACTTATAGTCAGTTGGAATATATGGAATTACCTCGTCTGGCTGCTTTGTCAGAAGTTCAGTGGACTCTTCCGGAAAAGAAAAACTACGATAATTTCTTGCAGCGTCTGCCTAAACTGATATCAGTGTATGATGATAACGGATATAATTATGCCAAGCATGTTTTCAATGTCAAGGCTGAGTATATTACTGATTATACAGATAATTCCATAAAGGTCGTTTTATCAGCTATAGGAGATTCTCCTATTTATTATACGCTTGATGGTAGTGAACCTACAGAAAAATCTCAGCAATATACTGATACGCTCGCTTTAAAAGAAAGCTGTGTCTTAAAGGCTGTTACGATACGTCGTAATGCTAAGAGTGCCGTACTTACAGAAAAGATCGATTTTAACAAGGCTACTGCCAAACCGCTGATATTATTACAACCAATCAATGAAAAGTATAAATATAATGGTGAATATACGTTGGTTGATGGTTTGAGTGGAACACCTAACTACAGACTGGCAGGTGGATTGCATTTTACAAAAATGACATGGAGCTGGTTGTCGATTTGAAACAAGAAACCTCTGTCCATAAAGCTTGGGTACGTACTTATGTAGAGATTGGTGAAGAAATCCTGGACGTAAGAAGTATTTCTGTATTGTCATCTGCCGATGGTAAAATCTATAAAGAATTAAAGACTGTCGATTATCCGGCTGTCACATCAAAAGATAAAAATGGTATTTACAAACATGAAGTGGACTTTGATACAGTAAGTGCGCGTTATATTAAGATTATAGCGAAGCCGGAATATAAGATTCCTTCATGGCATTTGGGGAAGCGGCCGACCTGCATTTCATTTTTGTCGATGAAGTTGGATTAGAATAAAAATGTTGAAAAAAATATCTAGGTATTAGGTATTTTTTAAGTGGTTGAGGCATTTGACTATATGTTGATTGTCAATGCCGGGTCGTTTATGGGACGTTTGTTTTATGCTGGGAAGTATATATGACGGTTACCATAAACGACCTTTTTGTTCATGGTATCACTCTTGTTTGTTTAAAGTTGTTTCATGATTTGAAAATCGTACTAGGTATAATTTATTACAGGGATTTTGTTGGAATTAAGCAGATAAAGTAACAAGGCTCTCAGAATATTAATTTCCGGTAATTTTTCATTGAAAATTCAATTGTAAATCACTTGCTGATAAGTTATATTTCCGTAACTTTGCCCCAAGCATACAATATATTTATTACAAACTAAAAACGGAACTTATTAGGTATGAAAGAACAATACTGGAAATATTCTCTAATTATTTTCATCATAGGGTTAGGAATATTGTTATTTCGTCAGGCTCAGCCTTTTATGAACGGGATATTAGGAGGATTTACTTTATATATTTTGTTGCGTAACTTTTCCAACTGGCTTCAGACGAAGATAAAACCTTTGCTGGCTGTGTGGATGATAACTATCGGCGTTACACTTTTTATTCTGATTCCGGTGTCGCTGTTCAGTTGGGCTATTGTAAGTCAGATTTCAGGAATGCATTTCGATACTCAGGCCATTATCCAGCCGGCTCATCAGGTTATTGACATCATCGAAGAACGTACGGGATTCGATTTGCTGTCGGAGAAAAGTTTGTCATTTATGGTTGTACAGGCATCGTCTATTGGCCAGAAAATCATGACAGGTGTAAGTGATCTTATTGTAAACTTGGCTGTTGCTATTATGTTGATGTTTTTCATGCTTTGGGAAGGTCGGAAAATGGAACATTATGTATCTACGATCATGCCCTTTGAAGAAAGCAATAAGCGTGAAGTGTTGAATAAAATTCAGCTGATGGTTCGTTCTAATGCGATAGGTATACCATTGCTGGCTGTTATACAAGGAATTATTTCGTTAGGAGGATATTTATTATGTGATGCTCCCAATCCTTATCTGACAGCTTTGCTTACAGCCTTTGCTTCTATTATTCCATTGGTAGGTACTGCCTTAATCTGGATTCCCGTATCCATTTACTTCCTGATAATGGGCGAATGGATCAATGCGCTTATCCTTTTGGGATATGGAGGTATTATAATTTCCCAGTGTGATAATCTGATCCGTTTTCTCCTTCAGAAGAAAATGGCAAACATCCATCCGCTCATTACGATTTTTGGTGTAGTTGCCGGACTGCCTATTTTTGGCTTTATGGGAATTATTTTTGGTCCGTTGCGGTTTCTTGTTTTGTTGTCCTCGATATGTTCCGAAAGAATATCTGTTGGATGTACTGAGAGAAGAAAAGCATGAGATCGGTCTGATATACATTCGTCGG
>ENA-OQHF01000595-OQHF01000595.1-human-gut-metagenome-genome-assembly--contig:-NODE-595-length-21780-cov-5.930910_pt1 | contig 21780 bp, 23 predicted proteins | sample MGYA00242559_ERZ504709 | MGnify/ENA primary metagenome ERZ504709 (study PRJEB26092, sample SAMD00036203) | human gut metagenome | host: Homo sapiens | study: EMG produced TPA metagenomics assembly of... | reverse complement strand
TGAAGAAATTGCAGTAGATGAATACGGGAATATAGCAGTACTCAAAAAATGACAGATGGTGGCGTATAAACAGCGTTTTATAATAGTGAATACGTCGCACAGCTGGCTTTGCAGGAAATTAAAAAAACAAAATTACATCAGTTGTCTTTATATATTTGGTATGGGGAATTTAGATACGGTACGTGTACTTGTAGAAAATGTTGCTTCAGATACAATGGATTTTTACTTTATGAGCCAAATCCTAAAATACTTGGTATTAATAGTTATTATAATGACTGGTCAGATAATTTTGAATAAAGAGAATGTTTTATTATTTGTAGAGGGATTGAACGAAGAAGAATTGGCAAAATGCACCTATATTCGAATGGAAAATATCGCCTATCAATATTATTATGTTTATATTCAGCCTGAATATGGAAAGGTGTATCCGGATGAAATTAGTAAGAAAATGCAGATATGCCAGACAATGCTTCGTGATGCAATTTTTGCAGACAATACAATAGACAAGTATGCAGAAAAATTTAATTATAATCGGATTATGAATATTCCGTGGATATATAAAAGTACATTAGTATCAGATATGAAAAAAATATTTCATGGAAAATATTCCTGTAGAGAATATGACAGCAGTTCTTGTAGCAGCAGGACCTTCGTTGGATGAAAATATGCAATATTTAAAGCAAATTAAAGGAAACGCATTTATTTTAGCAGTGGATTCGGCAATTAGAATGTGTAAATCATATGGAGTAAAACCTGATGCATTTGTGACGGTGGATCCGCAAAAACAGCAGATATTATTTGAAAATGAAATAGCACAAAATACCCCATTATTTTGGGGCTTATCAAGTGTATATAACCAAGTAAGGCAATTAAGAGGAAAAAAAATTTTTTGTAATATGGATTCATATCTTCCTGAACAATTAAATGCAAAACTGGAATATATATCAGCCGGTGGAAGTGTTGCTAATACAGCATTATCAATATTAATGTATCTAGGATTCCATAAGATTATTGCAATAGGTTTGGATTTGGCATTTTTAAAAGATAAAAAACATGCCTCTGTGGTATATGATGATGGCGGAATCAATGAAAAAGAAAGACGGCTTTATACAGAGGTAAAAGGACGAAATGGAGAAACACTACTGACATATAGTAATTTTGTAGCGTATAAAGAAGATATAGAGAGGAGAATAAAAGCAGAAGCGGGAGAAGATATTGTTTTTGTAAATGCTTCAAAGGGAGCATATATTGAAGGCGCTATTCATATGTCATTTGCAGAGGCAATTGAAAAGTATATTTGTAAAGAAAATATAAATTATGAAAAGTTGATTGAAGACTGTCCAAAGTCATTTTCTATGCAGGATAGTATAAATGTTAAAGAATATATTTTAAACTATATTCAGGATTGCGAAAGAATCTACAATAATTACAAAGAGTGTTACGAATTATATGATAGTTTAAAAAACATGAATAACATAAGAGATATTCATAAAGTTATGGATAGAATTGACACGCTTTATATGAATGTGGAACATTCTTTTGCAGGGCAGTTGATAGTGGATTATTCTTCGGCAGAAGCAGATAAAATATTAGATTCGATGTATAAAGAATGTGTTAATAGTGAGAAATATTCACATGACAATTTAAATTCAATTGCCGAAAAAGGAATGCAAATATCAAAAATATTTATGAAAATGCCAATAAACAAAAGAAATGTTTAAAGAAAGTGTACAAACAATATAGGAGGATATAACATGGAGAAAGACATATTAGGTGATACATATTATGTTTGCCAAATTATCAACAATATGCCCTTGGAGCAACTATATGACTGCCAGCAACTTATTAATACGTATGTTAATGCTGTTAGTAAACAGTCGGATTCCTTAATTGAAAAAGTTGTTCATATTTTGAAAGATAATAGAAAAGAGGAAAAAATCAAGGGCATATATATATTTGTCAAGTATTATTATAAATATTACATTAGAAATTAGAAGAATTAGAATTGTTAGAAAAATATGTTATAAAAAATACAGAGTTAACTGCCGGAGAAAAACATTTTCTATTTTATCAGATAAAATATTTGATGTTTTGTAACAAAAGTTTAACAACAGAAAAGACAATATTACTTAAGTGGCAATTATTTCAACAGGTTGTGCAAATGTATAAAAAGCTAATAAAGACGGAGTTAAAATATATTCCTGAAACAGAAAGAAATCATAATTTTGTTTTAGTGGTTACAGAGCAATTTTTGAGAATGCAACATGGACCAACAAAAACAGCGTTAGATAGATGCAGAACATTAATAAATGAAGAAAAGAAAAATGTTTTATTGGTTAATTCAGCAGAACTTGGGAGCTTTTATAGTAATTGTTTGTTTTATAATTATTTACAGGGTGAATATTTAGAAGATTATACAGCTATGTCTGAAATTATATGGAAAGATGTAAAAGTGCCATATGTACAGTGTGATAATGATATGCCTAATCCAGAAGTGTTAGATATGTTGTTAGCAATGGTATACCAACTAAAACCAGAATACATTGTAATGATTGGTGGTAATAGCGTTTTTGCAAATCTTGCTGATAATATCGTGCCAGTTTTAGCGGTTGGATTATCACCATCGGCAATGGAAACAACAATGGTATCTTATCAGACATTGACAAGAAAATTGGATGAGCAGGATATTCGTCTGCTTCATCAAATGGGAAAAACAGAAGATAGTATTATACAAAGTGTATTTACGTCAGGATTAAAAGAGCAGACAGAACATATTACACGGGAAAAATTGGGATTACCTCGGGAAGCATTTGTTTTGGCGGTAGTTGGAGCAAGGCTGGATGCGGAAGTGACGGAAAGTTTTTGCCAGATGTTAGAAAGTGTTCTTGATGACAAAATAATTGTTATATTTTTAGGAACATACAATAAATATTGCGAAATTGATGAAAAAAATATCCACGGCTAAAGAAATATTCATATTATTTAGGTTTCTGTTATGATGTTTTAGCTCATTTAGAATGCTGTGATTTATATATAAATCCAATAAGGAGCGGTGGAGGAACATCAAGCGTAGAGTCATTATATAAGGGAGTACCAGTAGTAACAACTGAATACGGTGATGTGCCTACAAATGTAGGAGAAGCATTTTGGGTAAAGGATTATGAAGAGATGAAGAATGTTATAAAAAGATATTATAGCGATTCAGAATTTTATCAAAAACAATCAGAATATGCATTGCAGCGCGTGAAGAGGTTGCTGGATACAGATGGAGAATTTGTTAAAATTATTTCTGAAATGGAACGTAGAGAACAATGCAAAGCTTAGTCTTAGTAGGTTCCGGTGGCTGTATGCAGGAATTACTGTGGCAGATAATGGAGTATAATAAAAGAAATAGTGACGATAGAGCGTGGAATGTCTTAGGATATGTAGATACAGAACCGGCACCCAAGGAAATTAACGCTGGCGGGGGAGTGTGTCCATATCTTGGAAATGACGAGTTCCTTTTAAATGCGGCAAGCACAGTTAATGTGGCAATCTGCGTAGGGAGTGCGCAACTTAGGGAAAAGCTTGTTACAAAGTATAAACAAAATCTTAATATAAAATATCCGAATTTGATTTTATCAGACGTTAAAATGTGTGATAATGTACAGTTAGGTGAAGGATGTATTATTTCGATGGATTGCGTACTTTCAACAGAGGTATGTCTTGGAAATTTTGTTTTTCTGAATATGGGTGTAACGTTATGTCATCAAGGAAAAGTCGGAGATTTTACGACATTAAGCCCATATGCAAAGATGGCTGGCAATGTTACAATTGGGCGCAGATGTGATATCGGTATGGGTACAATGGTAATACAAGGAAAGACCATAGGAGATGATGTTGTTACAGGAGCTGGAAGTGTAGTAGTAACTGACATTATATCAAATTGTACGGCAGTAGGGGTTCCTGCGAAAAAAATTATGAATAACAAATAGAAAGAACGAGGAAGTAAGTGTGTCAGTAATTATAATTGCAGAAGCGGGAGTGAATCATAATGGCGATATTAACATAGCAAAAAGATTAGTCAAAGAGGCTAAAAAGGCAGGCGCAGATTATGTAAAGTTTCAGACATTCGAACCAGAAAAATTAGTGGCTCATACTGCGAAAAAAGCAAAGTATCAGCAAAAAACGACTGGTACTAAAGAAAGCCAGTTAGAAATGTTAAAAAAACTGGCTCTAACACAGAATGAATTTTGCGAATTAAAGCAATACTGTGAAGAACAGCAAATTGGATTTTTATCAACCCCTTTTGATTTGGAAAGTATTGATTTTTTAGAAAAATTGAATATTCCATTATGGAAAGTTCCATCAGGAGAAATTACAAATCTTCCATATCTGGAAAAAATAGGACAGACACACAAACCAGTAATTCTTTCAACGGGAATGAGTACCATGCCAGAGATACAGGAAGCATTGAATATCTTAAATAAAAATGGGTGTGGGAAAGTTACGATCCTGCATTGCAATACGGAATATCCTACAGCAATGAAAGATGTGAATCTTTTAGCAATGGATACAATTCGTAAAGTATGTAACGTTGAAGTGGGATATTCTGATCATACGCAGGGGATAGAAGTACCAATAGCAGCCGTTGCATTAGGTGCTAGTGTTATTGAAAAGCATTTTACATTAGACAGGAAAATGGAAGGTCCCGATCATCGTGCGAGTCTTGAACCGGCTGAATTAGAAGAAATGGTGCAGGCAATCCGTAATATAGAAACAGCACTTGGAGAAAAAGAAAAGATTGTAACTGAATCAGAAATGAAGAATAAAGCAGTTGCAAGAAAGAGTATTGTGGCTGCTAAATCAATAAAAAGGGGAGAAATATTTACAGTGGATAATATTACAGTAAAAAGACCTGGAACAGGAATATCGCCAATGCGGTGGTATGATATATTAGGGAGAAAAGCAGATAGAAATTATGAACCGGATGATTTAATTGAAAGGCAGAATTGTAATGAGTAATAAAAGAAATTTGGCGATTATTCCTGCCAGAAGTGGTTCAAAGGGCATAAAAGATAAGAATATCCGACTGCTCAATAATAAACCTTTAATGGTATATACAATTGAAGCTGCGCAGCAATCAGATATATTCCAGTGTATTCATGTTTCAACCGATAGTATGTCTTATGCTGAAATTGCACAGAAGTATGATGCACAAGTTCCATTTTTAAGAAGTCAGGAATTAGCTTCAGATACAGCAGATACATGGGATATGGTTCGATTTGTTCTTAATGAATATCTTAAAAGGGGAGAGTCTTTTGATACAGTCACAGTGTTACAGCCGACATCGCCTCTTCGTACAGCACAGGATATTTGTAATGCATATGAAATATTTTGCGACAGGAAAGCGGATTCAGTTATTAGCGTATGTGAAGCGGAACATTCCCCGCTCTGGTGTAATACATTGCCACAGGATAAATGCATGAATGACTTTTTACCCAAGTATGCAAATGCGCCAAGACAGGGATTGGATATATATTATCGCTTAAATGGGGCAATTTATATGGTCGATGTAAATGTAGTTTTGCAGAAGGGTGAAATATATGGGGAAAAGTCATATGCATACATTATGGAACAAAAACATTCAATAGATATTGACGAAGAACTTGATTTTAAAATTGCAGAATTATTGGTTAAAGGTTGTTAGATGAAAAAAGTATGTATTATTACGGGAACAAGAGCAGAATATGGATTGTTAAAACCCTTGTTAGCAGGAATCAGCAAAAATCAGAGCTTGGAATTACGGTTAGTGGTAACAGGGGCACATCTATCCCCGGAATTTGGATTGACATATCAGGAAATAGAGCAGGACGGATATAATATCAGTGCTAAAATAGAAATGCTATTGAGTTCGGATACTGCAGTTGGCATTACAAAATCTATGGGAGTTGCATTGCTTGGCTTCGCAGATTATTATGAAGTGTACAAACCAGATATTGTGGTGATTTTAGGAGACCGTTATGAAATGTTAATGGCAGCATCGGCGGCATTGGTAGCGAATATTCCGATTGCACATATTCATGGTGGAGAATTAACGGAGGGTGCTATTGATGATGCAATACGACATTCTATTACAAAGATGAGTCAGCTTCATTTTACGGCAACGGAAGAATATAGACGGCGGGTGATTCAGTTGGGAGAACAGCCCGAAAATGTATACAATGTGGGAGCATTAGGTGTGGAAAATACAAAGTGTGTTCCGCTTTTATCACAAGAACAGTTAGAGCATGAAATATGTTTTTTATTTTCAGATAATACAATCATGGTTACGTATCATCCGGTTACATTGGAGAATATGACTGCGGAAGAACAATTTGGCAAATTATTGTCTGTTTTGCAGGAATATAAAGAACTAAAAATTATTTTTACAAAAGCTAATTCTGATGCTGGTGGACGGATTATTAATCAGATGATTGATGATTTTGTATTAAAAAATGAAGAACGATGTGCAGCGTATAATTCTTTAGGACAGGTAAAATATTTAAGTGCATTGCAATTTTGTAAGGCGGTAATAGGCAATTCTTCAAGCGGAATTATAGAAGTTCCTTCATTTGGAATTCCAACAGTAAATATTGGAGATAGGCAAAAGGGTAGAATCTGTGCAGAATCGGTTATTTCCTGCGGAAATAGTCAGAATGAAATCCGACAGGCAATTAGAAAAGCATTATCTATTGATGCTCAGAAGACTGCAAAAAAAGTACGGAATCCATATGAGGGACAAAATACTTCTGAAACAATTGTCAGGATTATTGAGCAGAGATTAGAAAAAAATATAAATACAAAGAAAATATTTTATGATTGTAATATATAATTTGGGAGGAATACACGATGAAAAAAGTACTGGTAACAGGAGCAGATGGATTTATTGGAAGTCATCTTACAGAAAGTCTATTAGAAAAAGGGTATGATGTGAAAGCATTTGCTTATTATAATTCATTTAATACATGGGGGTGGCTGGATACGCTGCCGAAAGAAAAATTAAATGAAATAGAGGTGTTTACAGGGGATATTCGTGATCCAAATGGTGTTCGTGAAGCAATGAAAGGAGTTGATGGTGTATTTCATCTTGCGGCACTCATTGCAATTCCATTCAGTTATCATTCGCCGGATTCTTATGTGGATACGAATATTAAAGGAACATTAAATGTATTACAGGCTGCAAGACAGCTTGAAACAGAACGGGTATTGGTAACTTCAACATCTGAAGTATATGGAACTGCGCAATATGTCCCAATTGATGAAAAACACCCATATCAGGGGCAATCACCGTATTCAGCGACCAAAATCGGAGCAGACAGGCTGGCGGAAAGCTTTTACCGCAGCTTTGATATGCCGATATCCATTGTAAGACCATTTAATACATTTGGACCAAGACAATCGGCGAGAGCGGTAATTCCAACGATTATATCCCAGCTGCTGGCGGGAAAAGAGCAGATTAAATTGGGTTCTCTGACACCTACCAGGGACTTCAATTATGTAAAGGATACGGCAGCGGGGTTTATTGCAATTGCAGAATCACAAAAGACGATTGGAGAAGAAATTAATATTGCAACACAGAAAGAAATTTCTATTGGCGATTTGGCAAATGAAATCATTTCACAGATTAATCCGAAGGCAGAGATTGTATGCGATGAACAGAGATTACGTCCGGAAAAGAGCGAAGTAAACAGGTTATTAGGCAGTAATGAAAAGATAAAAAGGCTGACAGACTGGCAGCCGCATTATACGTTTGAACAGGGAATTGCAGAAACAATAGAGTGGATTAAGAATAATATGGGAGCATATAAGACCGATATATATAATGTATAATGAACAGTAGGAGGAATACATGGAAAAATTTATTCCATTATCAATACCCAATTTTGAGGGTAATGAAGAAAAGTATGTATTAGATGCAGTACATCAGGGCTGGGTATCAACTGGCGGTGCATATATTGTCCAGTTTGAAGAAAAATTAGCAGAATTTTTAGGAGCAGAAAAGGCGGCGGCGTGTCAGAGTGGTACAAGTGCGCTACATCTGGCATTGGTTGCTTGTGGTGTTCAGCCGGGGGACATGGTTATTGTTCCGACAGTTACGTTTATTGCAGCGGTGAATCCTGTAAAATATCAGTTTGCAGCACCTGTATTTATGGATTGCGATGACAGCTTGTGTATGAATCCTGAAAAATTAAAGGATTTTTGCCACGACGAGTGTGAATTACAGGGAGAGCAGCTTGTATATAAAAAGACAGGACAGGTGGTAAAGGCAGTTGTAGTTGTTCATGTATTTGGAAATCTAGCTGATATGGAACAGATTATGAACATTGCACAGGAATATCATCTAAAGGTTATTGAAGATGCAACAGAAGCATTAGGTTCACATTTCATATCAGGGAAATATGCAGGAAAAATGGCAGGAACAATCGGTGATTATGGTGCATATTCATTTAATGGTAATAAGATTATTACTACAGGTGGCGGCGGCGCAATTGTAGCACATAATCCAGAAAATCTGGATTATGTGAAATACCTGTCTACACAGGCAAAGGACGATGCGTTGTATTATGTTCATAATGAGATTGGATACAATTACCGTATGACAAATGTGCAGGCGGCAATTGGTGTGGCACAGCTGGAATTATTACCGGAATTCATACAAAGAAAACAGAAGAATTATGATACATATCAGAAATATTTAAAAGAAGCCGGATTGCCGCAGTTATTAGAATTTAGACAGAGGACAGAGTCTAATAAGTGGTTTTATTCTTTTCCGATTCCGGTAGAATGTGCAATAGAAGTAAGAGCATTAATAGAGATGCTTCAGGCAGAAAAAATTCAGACAAGACCAATCTGGGGACTGATTCACGAACAGAAGCCATATCAGTCAGATATTGCATATCAGATAGAGAAAGCCGAAATTTACAGTAAATGTGTTATTAATGTGCCGTGTAGTACGAATCTGACAGAAGAAGAAATAGAGCGTGTTGTAGATACATTAGAAAAGAGAATTAAGGGTTAGGGTATATTGAATACACAAAGTTTATTATGGACAATAAGCAGAAAACATGGAGGTTTTTATGAAAGCGGAGCAACTAAATAAATTTTTAATTTCTTCTGAAAGTACAGTTGTTGAAGCGATGCAAAAGATAGATTCTAATGCCAGAGGAATCCTTTTTGTAATAGATGCAAGACAAAGGCTTACGGGAGTTATTACAGATGGTGATATCCGCCGTTGGCTCATTCGCACGGGAGATTTACAGGCACTAATTGAAAAATTTATGAATACAGCGCCTAAGAAAATTGCAAAAAAAGAGCAGAACATAGCAAAATCGCTGATGCAGCAGTATTCAATTACAGCATTGCCGGTTGTAACTGCAAAAGGTGTAGTATCAGATATTATTTTCCGGGAAGAAAAATCTGCTGTACACAAGGATATAAAAGGAACGTTAAAAGATGTGCCGGTGATTATAATGGCAGGTGGAAAAGGAACAAGATTATATCCATATACGAAGATATTGCCAAAGCCTTTAATTCCAATCGGAGATATTCCCATTATGGAGAGGATTATTACAAGATTTTGTGAGTATGAAGTACGTCATTTTTACGCAACAGTTAATTATCGCAAAAATATGATTAAGTCTTATTTTTCAGAAAATGAAAGAGATTATAGTGTACATTATGTAGAAGAAGATAAGCCACTTGGAACAGCAGGAAGCCTTCGGTTAATTCAGGAAGAGTTTGATAAACCATTTATTGTTACGAACTGCGATATTTTGATTCATGCGGACTATGAGGATATTTACCGGTATCATAAAGAATCCGGTAATGAACTGACAATTGTTACAGCACTTAAAAATATTGTAGTGCCATATGGAGTGATACATTCTAGTGAAAACGGAGTGGTACAGTCCATGGAGGAAAAGCCAAAGCTTTCTTATTTTGTTAATACTGGAATGTATATTTTAAATTCTGAATTAAAAAAAGAAATACCAGAAGATACCTTTTTTCATATGACAGATTTAACAGATAAACTGTTAAAGGAGAATAGACAAGTAGGAATGTATCCAATTAGTGAGGATTCATTTTTAGATATGGGTGAATTTGAAGAGATGCGTCGAATGGAGGAAAAGCTGAATTTAAAGGCGGAGTAGGAAAATGAAAGGGAGGAAAATTGTTTGAAATATTATGTTATTGCGCCAGCAGCTATTGAAAGCGGTGGACCGGAATTGGCACATCAGATGTGTATGGAATTAAATAATTTAAAAGAAGAAGCATATATGTATTATGTACAGACGGATAGATTTCGAGAGGAACCTGTAGATATAGAGGCTAGTTCTAAATATGGAAAATATCATACAAAACATGTGGTTTCTAATGAAGAAATAGTTCAGGATACAGCAGTTGTTATTTTTAATGAAGGGGCTACAGTGTATATACCGTATGTAAAAGCAAAAAAAAAGGTGCTATGGTGGATGAGTGTTGACAATTATAAGAGTTGTACCCATGAATTGGATTTAGACATTATTCGAAAAGAAATAGCAATACATTTAGTACAGTCTTATTACGCATATCAGTATGTGCGTGATATTGTAAAAATACCAGAAGAAAAAATTCTCTATGTATCAGATTACATAGGAGAAAAATATTTTATGAAAATAGGTGATGTGATTCCGCGTATGGATATTGCTTTATATAATCCTAAAAAGGGATTAGATAAAGTATTGCCATTAATAGAGCAAACTCCGTGGTTGAAATGGATTCCGCTGATTAATCTTACAGAAGAAGATATGATTGCATATATGCATTTAGCCAAAGTGTATATAGATTTTGGGAATCATCCAGGCAAGGATAGAATTCCGCGAGAAGCGGCAATTTGCGGTTGTTGTGTTATAACCAATAGAGAGGGAAGTGCAGCATATTGGCAGGATGTTCCGATTTTAGACCAATATAAATTTTCAGATATTAAGCAGCAACATACGCAGATTGTTGAATTGATTAAAGATATTTGTTTAAATTATGATAAGCATATAGATAATTTTAAAGAGTATAGAGCATATATAGGTGAAGAAAGAGAAAGATTTACAGCAGATGTAAAGAAAATGATTATTAATATACAAAATATAGTATATAAGAATTGAAATATAGTTATTTTTATTTAAAGACACTATCAATATATTAATACTAATTGAGTGAGGATAATTTATGAAATACGGATTAATTTATTATAAAAATACCCATAATTTAGGTGATGATATTTTAAGTTATGTTGGAAAAAAATTTTTGCCGAAGGTAGACTATTATATAGATCGGGAACATTTAGATGTATTTATTCCTGATGAAAAAGAGTATGTGGCAACTATTGCCAATGGTTGGTTTCTTCACTATTGTTACACATTCCAACCTTCTCCATATATATATCCTCTTTTTATCGGCACTCATTTTACTACAGATGCAGTGCTTTTTGAGGATTATTCTTATATTGATGAAACACTGATTCAATATTTACAGCAACATGGACCAATTGGCTGTCGTGATTATCATACTGCCAATATATTGTCTACGAAAGGTATTCCGAATTACTTTTCGGGCTGTTTGACATTAACATTAAAAAAGTTTGCTAATGTTATGCCTACAGATAAAATCGTTTTAGTCGATGTGTCCGAGAATGTTACAAATTATATTCATACAATACTTCCAGGGGCAGATATTATTTCTAAAACACATAGACTTCAAGATTCTGAAAAAGGTCTTTCATGGTCAATTCGTGAAGAACGTGTTGAAAATTTTTTGAAATTATATCAAAGTGCTAAAATTGTTATTACTACGCGCCTTCATTGTGCACTTCCTTGTATTGCATTAGGGACACCTGTGATTTTTATTGGGAAATTTGACAAAGATTATACTATGCGTATTGAAAGTTTTTCTGATTATTTTCCATGCTTTTCAGAAGAAGATTTTTTAAATCATAAAGCGGATGCATTTATCTTACAGCCACAGAAGGTTGCAGATGTTAGTTCAATAGCAAATGACTTAACTGAAAAATGTAATCAATTTATTGCAACAACATTAAATGCGCCACCAGATTATTCAGCATTACCGTCATTAGAGTTGTATTCATCAATTTATATAAAGAGAACACAATATATGCGATATACTATAGAATCTTTATTTCAAATACGCGCTGCTTTGCAAAATCAGTGCGTGGCGGTTGAAAATGAAATTCAACAAGTTGTGTCTATATGTACTGCTGTAGCTGATGAAAATGAACGATTGAAAGATATGTTACATAAAAATTCCTAAATAAAGAAGTGAAAGGAAAATAGCGAATCAGATATATGGGCTGTAAAATCAATAATGTTAGGTTTGACATTATAGAAAGAGCAAGAGTGTGAAGGGGAAAGAATGATATCAATTTGTATAATCACAAAAAATGAAGAAAAAAACATAGAAAGATGTTTGAGGTCTTTTCAAAAGTATGATTTTGAGCTTATAGTAGTAGATACAGGTTCAACAGATCAAACAAAAACTGTAGCTTACAAGTATACACCATATGTATATGATTTTGAGTGGTGCGATGATTTTGCAGCAGCTAAAAGTTATGCAATTTCAAAGGCAACACAAGAATATGTCATGGTAATTGACAGTGATGAATATTTGGAAGATATAGATATTCAAACATTAAATAGGCTTGTGAGAGAAAATCCAGATAAAGTTGGACGTATCAAGCGTGTTAATACATTTATAAGAGATGGAATTGCGCAGGAAAATACCGAACGGATTAATCGTGTTTTTTCAAAAAAAATGTTTTGCTATGAAGGCAGAATACATGAACAGGTGGTCGCAGTAAAAGGGAATAACTATGAAACTTATATGCTGCCTGTAAGAATCGGACATAGTGGTTATGATATGCCGGAAAAAGAATTAAAGGAAAAAGCACAGAGAAATATTAGGCTGCTTGATTTAGAATTGAAAAATTTAATCAATGAAAAAATAAAAAAACAAGGAGATGTCAGGGAAGAAGATACTCAAAAGTGTTTAGAGCTATTGTTGAAAAATCTACAGCAGGAAAACGTATTTGCGGTGACACTTCAAAAAGATGATAGACTGCCATATGTTTTATATCAACTGGGGAAAGGATACTGCATGGCTAAGGAATATGTAAAGGCGTGCCTATATTTTTCGGCGGCATTGTCTTTTGATTTAAATCCCCAATTGGAATATGTCATTGATATGGTTGAAGCATATGGATATGCTTTAATTAATTCCAAACAGGCTGATAAGGCATTATTTTTTGAAAATATATATGATGAATTTGGGAAAACTGCTGATTTTAAATTTCTTATGGGACTCATTTATATGAATAATGAAATGTTTGATAAGGCAATAGATGAGTTTACAAAGGCAGCCCAAATGCCGGAAGGAAGAATGAAAGGGGTTAATTCATACTTTGCGAACTATAATACAGGGGTTATTTATGAATGTTTGGGAGATATTCAGAATGCTAAAAAATATTATATGTTATGCGGGGAGTATGAGCCTGCTAAAATACGTTTAAAACAGCTGATGTAGTAATAGCTGTTGCGGACAGAGAAAAAACATATTGTTATATTGCAGATACACTGTTGTGCCAAATCAAGACATAACAGTGTATAAATATTTTATTATGCAAACACAACCTCAAAAATTTCTTTCAGCCGTACTTCATAGGTATGGAATTCTTTTACTTTTCCATAACCGTTGGCAGCAATCTGGCGGCGCTCATTGTCATGCTTTAAATAGTAATCGCATTTATTTAAGAAATCTTCCTGAGATTCAAAAAGCACAAGGTCTTCGCCGGGAACAAAATGTTCATAAAAATCTCCCTGATAATTGGAAAGTAAAAATCCGCCACATCCCATAATGTCGAAACATCGGAGCGGAATACCGCTTCGGATACTGCGCAGGGAAATGTTTAAGTTGATAGCCGAATTTTTAAAAACATACGGCATCTGGCGCTGGTAATCCACAGAACCCATATTGTGAATCTGCGAAAGTTCTGGTGTAGGGTTCGGAGTGTAAAGTTTTGTATTAAAATGTTCAGAAACAGCTTTTAAAAGCGCAGTACGCTCTAAGTTCGCAATTTTACGGGCAATTACATAATGGGCAAAGAGCCATTCTGTAGATTCAACGCTGTCATTTCCCGGTTGCAGCGGCAGGGAGTGCTGCATATCTTCAATAATTTCTTTGGATAAGAGTTCTTCAATAAAATAATATCCGTACACTTTCATCTGCGCCTGCATAATCCCCTGTAAATAGCCTTTTGTGTAATCAGATAAATGCTCCATGCGGTCAAACAGGTTGTGGACTTCATTATACATAGTACCGACAAAAGAAATATCGCTCTGGTAAAAATCCAGCGGGTGCCGGGAAGCAGAAACAGCAGAAGCGGTCATCTTATCCAGCCGGCTGGTATTGACGGCAAGCGGCATATAATAAACAGTTTGGATATTTTCTTTTTTAAGCTCCAGATAAGTCTGCTGGTCAAATAAAAATACGTAATTGCAGGGATTGATAATGGTATATGAATACAGCGAAACCAGCGGTGAATCATATACGAAGGCTATATAAGGTATATTGTGCTTTTTACAGCAGTTAGAAATGACCGGAAAGTAATTAAATGTAAAAACAGCATCATAAGAAGCACTTTCAATCAGCTTGTCAAAGCGTGCATCAAAAGCTTCATCGACATGGCTATAAATATTTTCGTCTGTAATAACAGTATATGTATGTCCGAGATTTGTCAGCGCTTCGCGCAAATCTTCAATTGCCATATGTTCATACTCAAAAATCAGTAAATTCATGAAAATCTCCGTTTCTTTTATAAAATATAATTTTATTGTAAGGGAAGGGGCGGGGATTTGCAAGAGGGGAGTGGGGAAGATGAGTTTTCATTTGGTATGATATGTATTATAATATATAATAATAGAGTAACATGATAAATTTTATATTTGGCAAATAGTTTGAACGAATGAATATAATAAAGTAGGTGATAGGGATGAATTACAAACAACAAATTGAAGAAGATAAAATGAATCAGATTATGGAAAGAAATATAGAATATTTGAATCAATTAACAGAACAAATGAAAAGCGATCAGGTTTCTGTGTTTGCCGGAGCGGGAGTGTCAGTTGCTTCCGGTTATGTTGACTGGAAAAATTTACTGAAGCCAATTTGTAAATTATTACGTTTAGATATTAATGGAAATTTGACAGAAATTGCACAATATTACAAAAATCAGTACAATAGACAGGGATTGAATGATATCATTTTTAATGAATTTGCAAAATTACCGAAAAATAATAAAAATGTAATGTGGTTGGCAAAATTACCAATTAAAGAATATTGGACGACTAATTATGATGATGTAATTGAAAAAGAGCTGGAAAAACAAGATAAAAGTGTACAAATTATTAAAAATCAAGAATTACTTAAATATCATAATCCTAAATACAAAGCAATTCTTTATAAAATGCATGGAGATAAAGAAGATCCAGATGATGCAGTTTTGACAAAAGAAGATTATGAAACTTATGATGAAAAAAGACCCTTATTTACAAAACTATTAGCAGTTGAACTTGTGAGAAAAACATTTTGTTTATTGGTTTTAGTTTTAATGATCCTAACTTGGAAAGAATTTTAAGTCTTGCAAAAAGTTCATTAAATAAGTTAAAAATACTTCGGAGCAATTATTGTTTTTATGAGAAAAGTTCAGAATTCAGATTATTTGAATAGCGATAATCCCATTCATAACGATATATACAGGATATTACGGTTGAATTACAAAACTAATTACAACACGACACAAGGGACTGTTCATTTTGTGTTATTAGCAATCATCACTGCCGAAGAAAACAATGAGGAAGACTCTTTTGTGGCCGTGATTAATTAATCACAATAGGCAGTGGGCAATTTTGTCCACTGCCTTATTTTTATACAAGGCTCATATTATTCTCCCAACCCCAAGCAAAGCCTTTATAAGTTTTAATCCAATCCTCAATAGGTTCTATTTTAATATAGCCTATGTTATGTGCAACCATACCGTTGCCGATATAAATGCCAACATGACCGTATTTACTTGAAGAATATCCATAGATTGCTGCACCAACAGGAATTTTGCTCCAATCGCTTGATACTGCCCACATATCTGCCGCACATAAAGCGCAGTGAGCTGAACCTCTTGAACCTGTAACAGCTTGGTATACATCTGCAACCCAAGCCTGACAGTAACCCGAACGGGCAGAAATACCGTATTTAGCCGAGTTTGTCGCTACTGCAACGATTTTCTTCTGCGTGTCATTGACCGTTTCGTTTGAAAAATCAAGGTCTTTAATGTCAATACCGCTACCACCCGATACTCCGCCGATATTATAGATAAGCGATGCCCAAAGCTTGTTGTTTTTGTCACTCATCAATTCGGCTAAATATTTCTTTTGAGTATCATTTAACGAGTAAGTAGCTGACATATCCTCAGCAGTTTTGCCGGTTAAGGTTATTACAAGATATTTCTTTTCAACTTGCTCTGTGGCTTCGATTGTGTTCCCTTGCTCATCGGTTGATTCTTTCGTTATCGTTTCTGTCCGTATTTCAACAGATTTTGATATGTTGTTCATATCCCAAAAGATTGATGATAAAATTGCCTTCTTGTTTTCGTCAACAGTAGCGACTTCCATAGGGTTGTTTTCATCGGTAGTAGTCTTAACTGCATAGATAGATAAAATATCTTTCCAATTAGAGCGACTTCCGATTACTTCTACTCCGTCAAAACTGCCCGATGATTTAATTTCGTCAATCTTGTCATCAAATTCATTGTTGATTTGCTGAATTACAGAAGTTATGTTCATACCGCTTTGCGATGTTTCACTTGAAAAGAATATGCCGTAAAATGATGAACACAAAGCAGCTACAAGGCATATTAAAATGATTATTACAACAGATACCCAACCGCCTGCAATAATCGCATTAACAAGTGCTTTGGTGCTTTCAATCATAGCTTTGATTGCTCTTTTAGTTGCTCTTGCAGCTTTCTTTGCACCTTTTGCAGATTGCTTTGCCGTTTCTTTAGCTATTTGAGATGATTTGTTAATGGCTTTTGCTGTGTCTTTAGCAGATTGTTTACTTGCCTTTATGATAGGTTGTTGTGATTTAACGGCAGATACGGTTTCTTTTGTTTTGATACTGCTTGCACTACGGACTTTGTTTTGAGTATTCTTTGGCGTGTTTTTAGATACAATATCATCGGTCTTAACTGTATCATCAGGTGCTTTGAGGGTGTATTTATCAGGGTTATTTATCTTGCTTTTATCTTTTTTAATTTTTCTTTTTGCTCGAACTTCTTCAATAGATCGTTCGAGTTTTTTTGTATTCTTAACAGTTTCGTTTACACTCTTTTTGCCCTGCTTGTTGAAAAGATATATTGTGTCCTCCGAAACACTTTTAGCATTATCCTGAACTTTATTTACAGCATAATTAACAGGGCTTTCGGAATTATCGCTGACATTTTTCGATACCTTTTCTTTTGCTTTTAAAGTTATCCCTTTTGCCTTTTCTGTCGCTATACCAAGATTGTCGGCAGTTTTAAGAGTTCTCTCGGCAACCTTTTTGATTTCAATCTCGCTCATATCACTTCACCTTTTTGGCAACTACTACAAGCCTGCCGTTTTCCTGACAGTATTCGCAAGTGGATAGCGTTATTAACTTATCACCGTAGCCGCACGATACATCGGTATTGTAGTATTCGCTTTCTTCGCATTTTGAAATATACGAATTAAATTCATCGGAAGAATCAAAGACGGTATAATTCTGATAATCGAATTTGCACGGTGTGGTTTTGAATACACATACAATCTCATACTTTCCTAAATCTACAAGCGTATCAAAATGAATGTATCTGTGCTTTTCATAAAACTCTTTTGATTTGTATTTACTTAAATCACCGAACATAGTGTTATCTCGCATATTGTGGCCGTAGATAACTATATTGTCGGTAGGATTCATAGTATCGCTTTTATCACTTAAATACGGTGTACCGTAATATGAATACTTCTTATTAAAATTACGGTGCAAATAGTAATCAGGCGTACTGCTTTTCATAACAGGATAATTTATGTGCGTACCGTCAATTTTTATCCAACCTACAAAGTCGGAATTTTCCGTGTTCAATTCGACATATCTTTTAAACTTCTCATCTGTATAATCAGAACTGTCATCTTCAACATGAACAGATGAAACAATATTTTCAAATACTTCATATTGCTTTTTATCCTCAATAGTTTCTTTAACAACAAAATACATACTGATTGAAAAAGCAGATATGAATAATACGAGTAAAATAACAAAAACAGATTTTTTCATAGTGTATAACTCCTTAAAAAACAATGCCACCGACTTTAAGTCAGCGGCACTGTATGATTGTATTTAATAATTAGATAGCCTCTCCCGGTTTTGATGTCATCAACTTGTAGAGTTGTGTATCCTTTGGAAATTTATTTACAAACGGCACAAGATTACTGCCTATCTTCATTAGACCTTGACCTGCGTCCTTGTTTGTAAAATACTGCGTTTGGTTAGGCGTGATTTCAAGGAGCCTTGAAAGTTCAAGCACATCACTTGCCTTTTGGTTAAGCATAATAACAAACTCGGAATTAGATACCATAGTTCTTGCCGTATTGCTTTCAAGCATATCTCCCACATTCTGTGTAATGCCTATCGCAAACGCTCCGTATTTTCTTACTCGTTTCCAAATACGGTAAAGAAATTTTGCCGTATATTGATGAGCAAAAAGCAAATACATCTCATCAATAAAGATATATGTTTGTCGTCTTTTCTCTCTGTTTGAAGTAATCTTGTTTAAAAGATTATCAAGTACGATAAGCATGCCTACGGGCAGAAGCGAATCACCGAGTTCAAGAATGTCATAAGATATGAGCCTGTTGTTAATATCAACATTGGTAGGCTGTGCAAAAGTATTAAGCGAGCCGTCTGTAAATAACTCAATGGCAAGTGCCAAATCGTGTGCCTCGGTTTCCTTTTGCTTTAACAGTTCTTCTCTAAAATCTTTAAGAGTAGGCTGCTGTGTGCTGTAATTGTTTTTGATATATCCGTCATAAACATTCTTGCAGCATCTGTCAATGATAGACTTATCTTTAGCGTCGGCAGATGTACCGAGTAACTGTTCGCAAAGGGACATAATAAATTCGGATTTAGTGGTTACGGGATTGCCCTCATCTTCATAGTTTGCATTCATATCCATAGCGTTAATATGGTTTGGTGAATTAGCAGATATGTTGATTACCTCTCCGCCGAATGCTTTAACAAGAGCGTTGTATTCTCTTTCGGGGTCGATAATAACAATATCGGCATCGGGATTTGAAAGAAAGATTGATACAATATCCTCTTTAACCATAAATGATTTACCACCACCGGGTACACCGAGTACGATACTGTTACCGTTAAGAAGCGAATGCCTATTAACAAATATCATATTGTTGCTGATAGCATTTTGACCGTAATACGCTCCACCCGGATGACTGACCTCTTGAGCGTGAAACGGCATAAAAGACGCAAGCGATTCCGTGGTAAGCGTACGGTAACATTCAATTCTTTTGACGCCAAACGGTAAAACAGTATTAAGTCCGTCAAGCTGTTGATAACGAAGCGTTGCAAACTGTGCCGTGCTGTTCTCGGACGCTTTTGCAAAAATACTTTCGGTTAAGTTATCAAGTTCCTGCTTGCTGTCGGCAGTTATCACCATTGAAATTATCGTGTCATAAATTCTTTGGTCACGGTAACGCATATCGTTTCTGATTTCAAGTATTTCCTTTTCTCTTTGCTCAAGGTCATAATTGGTAGCACCGTAGTTTTGATTTTGTGCCTGACGGCGATTGAAGTTCGCCTTATCCGATTGAACGCCAAGCAAAATGTTATCTACATCCTTGTTTGCTTCATCAACGGGAATAGGGATAAAATCAATAGGGAGCATTAAGTTTTTATTTATTGAAGTAAGCTCGGTTATGATATTATCATCAACAAATGTACCGTAATTGCGAAGAAAAACAGTTCTGCAATACTGACCGTTAATCATCATATAGTCGCTGTTGAAGTCCATAGAATCGGGAGAAATATAGTCACGGACATCACAGCCTTGATTTTGCAAAAGTTCAAAATCAAGATTGAAGTTTTCTTCACTCCCTGCACGGTAGAAATTGTGGAATATCTTAAGTCTGTCAGTTGCATTTAACGGCTCGCATTTACTTCCGAGTGCAAAAAGGTTTGTTGACAAGTTCTTTTCAATGCGAGTAAAAAATGCTCGTGCGTCTTCATAGCACTTTTTGTTTACCGTAACGGTAAAATACTTATCCTGAACAATACACTCCGATGTTGCCGCTTTATTAAGCAGCATTTCGTTATATTCCTTACGATACACATCAAGATTATCATAGTAATACGGCATAAGGATTGATTTTTCAAAATCTTCCTTATCAAATCTATGATTGTTGATTGTGAGCTTAACGGTAACACCGTTTCCGAAAGAATTGATAACTGCCCAATACTGACGCATTAAATCATTCTTTTCGTTTTCACAAGCGATATAGTAATTAACATCGGTAAAGAGAAATGTTTTGGAATACATATTTTTACCGACAAGAAAAATGCCGTCTTTGTAGACGGCTTTAATAGGGATAACATTTTGAACAGTTTTGGGTATAACGAACTTTTCCTGTTCAAGTTTTTCATTTTATTGCGAGTTTTCATTATTCTTGAAAACCTCCTTTTCTTTTTGTTTAATCATTTCTTTATTCTCAATATGAGTTTTGCTTTCCGCTTTAAAAACAAGCCTTTTGGGAATTAAGACTTCTGATTTTATCCACGCACAGGCAAATTTTTCAAAAGTCATACCGTGGTATGTTACGAAACCCAAAGCAGCAAACGGTGCGGCAAGCAGTATGCACAGCCACGATATTGTATCGGTACTGAGTTTATCTTTAAGCAATATATATGATACTATTGCAACGCCGACAGCAAGAAATGAAAATATCAACTGTCGCATACTCAGTCCGAAATACACCTTTTCACGATAATCTCTAAACTCTTTATTGATTTGTATTTGCATTATTTACCTCCTTAAAGTCCCATCATTTCCCGTACAATACGATCTGATGTTTTAACTGCTCCGACAAGTACAAGCATATTGAATATGAGTTCACCCACATATTTCCACACCATAGTTACCGCAGGTACAGTTGTATCAACTTGCGGCGGTGATGCTGCAAAGAGTGAGAATATGACACAGGCAAGAACAATAATTGCACCTTCCAAACATACTGCACAATAACTTTTGATAAATGACCTGCCGACATGCTGTGACGGCTCTCCTGCAAATGTTGAAAGCGGTATCGGTGCAATGGCAGTATACATATACAACTTAAAAAATCTGCCGTAAACAGTCATTATCATAATAAATGACAAAACTGTTATCAGCAGACTTCCTATTAGTGTTACTGCCCACAACGGTATACTTTCAAAGAAATCGCAGCTTTCAATAGCCGTAATCATTTCTTGCGGCAAGGTTGTTTCATTTGCTTGTCCGAATCCAGTCAGAAGTCATTATTGTTGAGATTGTACCTTGAACTATTTTGAACAAAGAAAGCATTAAATCAAGTCCGTAGGTTATTGCACCTTTTGCAAGTGCAAAATCGGATAAAAAGTCTTAATGCGTGTTTA
>ENA-OQHF01000593-OQHF01000593.1-human-gut-metagenome-genome-assembly--contig:-NODE-593-length-21806-cov-3.606993_pt1 | contig 21806 bp, 21 predicted proteins | sample MGYA00242559_ERZ504709 | MGnify/ENA primary metagenome ERZ504709 (study PRJEB26092, sample SAMD00036203) | human gut metagenome | host: Homo sapiens | study: EMG produced TPA metagenomics assembly of... | reverse complement strand
CATTTCACCTGAGCGATCAGATAGCCTGCCGTAAACAAGAGTTACCAGGTACATCATGCCCTGAAGAAAAGATTGGAACTCATGAAGCTTTCCCATACAGTGATAATTATCTCTTTTTGGAAACAAGGAACGCTTCATTGCTTTTCTTAAATTTGGCACGTTCGATGTACCTCGTTTGCGAAGGATTGCACCACGCGGATTCCGGAAAGCGTATCCTTGAAGACTGGCATTTACATCTCCGATCTTACGCCGGTTTTCCATGAAGGTTTCCTGCATTTTTGCATTCTGGCGGAAGGAAAACACAAACATCACGATCACCAGGAGGATCAGCGGCAGTGCAAGTTTTTTGTTGATAAAGAACAGGAAGATAAAAGCACCGACGATCTTTACCAGAGAGATAAAAAGATTCTCAGGACCATGGTGTGCAAACTCGGAAATATCAAAAAGGTCACTGACCAGCTTGCTCATCATCTGACCGGAATTATTCCTGCTGTAATAGGAAAAAGACAGCTCCTGGTAATGGTCAAAAAGCTCCCGGCGCATATCACGTTCCATCTTTGCACCCATCATATGTCCCTGATAGGTTACATAATATTTGCAGAGACTCTGCACAATGTACATAACAAAAAGAGAAGCTGCAATCACAGGGAGGGCATGAAGAATAATATCCTTATCCTGTGTAAAGAGAGTTTTTGTCATAGTACGAAGAATCTGGGGATAAGCAAGATCTACCAGACTGATAACGGCTGCACAGATCAGGTCAATAAAAAAGACCGCTTTGTACGGGCCGTAGTAGTGGATGAATTTCTTGATGGTATTCATCGGAAAAGTACCTCCGTTTTTATGAAATGTATAGTGTTGTCTGAGCAAAAAATATTGCTGCCGGACATTCTATGTTCATCTTATCATAAGTGAGAATAAAGTCAAGATAAGTGAATTTCTGGCCTGTTTCGTTTCTGTATACTTTCTGAGAACAGGGAACTATATGGCTGCTGTTCACAGGAAATATTCCGCAAGAGATTGTTGGCAACGGAGCGGATAGTGATATGAGGAGATATTTTTGGAAAAAATCAAATTACTCCTTGACACAGAAGAACAAAACCCGTATAGTGTATTTCAGATTTGGTGTGTAACTGATAAGCAGGCATTAACCAGTCATAAATGTTATTATTTTTATTTGACGTTTATGGGGGTGGTGCTTTTTTTGTTGCCCACTTAAAAGATTCCCGCTCCAAAACGTCGAAAGAAAAGGAGAGAGAACATGAAAGACAAAATTTTCGGAGTTTTGCAGCGTGTGGGACGTTCCTTTATGCTCCCCATCGCAATCCTTCCTGTGGCAGGCCTGCTTCTTGGATTCGGCAGTTCCTTCACAAATGAAACGACCATTGCAACCTATGGACTTCAGAAGATTCTGGGAGACGGAACCATCTTAAATGCACTCCTAGTCATCATGAACAAAGTCGGAAGTGCGGTATTTGATAACCTGCCTTTGATCTTTGCAGTAGGTGTGGCCATCGGTATGGCAAAAAAAGAGAAAGAGGTAGCAGCTCTTTCCGCACTGATCGCTTACTTCGTTATGAACGTAGCCATCAACGGTATGCTGGTAGTAAATGACAAGATCACAGCAGACGGACAGATCGCAAAAAGCGTTCTGGAAGGTACTGTAACTTCTGTCTGCGGCATTCAGTCTTTGCAGATGGGTGTGTTTGGCGGTATTATCGTCGGCCTTGGTGTTGCGGCTCTGCACAACCGTTTTCATAAGATCGTGCTTCCAAACGCACTTTCCTTCTTCGGCGGTTCCAGATTTGTGCCTATCATTTCCACCATTGTGTATATGTTTGTTGGAATCCTGATGTATTTCGTATGGCCGGCAGTCCAGAACGGTATTTATGCTCTGGGCGGTCTTGTAACAGGCAGCGGTTATGTCGGAACTCTGATCTTTGGTATTATCAAACGTGCGCTGATCCCCTTCGGACTTCATCACGTATTTTATATGCCATTCTGGCAGACAGCCGTTGGCGGGACTATGGAGGTTGCAGGCCAGATGGTACAGGGCGGACAGAACATCTTTTTCGCCCAGCTTGCAGATTCCGCAAATGTAGCGCATTTCAGCGCAGATGCAACAAGATATTTTTCCGGAGAGTTCATTTTCATGATCTTCGGTCTTCCGGGAGCAGCTCTTGCCATGTACCGCTGTGCAAAGCCTGAGAAGAAAAAAGCAGCAGGCGGACTTCTTCTTTCCGCAGCCCTTGCATGTATGCTTACAGGAATCACAGAGCCACTGGAGTTCTCTTTCCTGTTTGTAGCTCCTGCATTGTTTGCGGTACAGGTTGTTCTTGCAGGCGCGGCTTATATGATCGCACATATGCTGAACATTGCAGTAGGACTTACCTTTTCCGGCGGTTTCCTTGATCTGTTCCTGTTCGGGATCCTTCAGGGAAATGCAAAGACAAGCTGGCTCAGGATTATCCCGGTAGGTATCATTTACTTTATTCTCTATTATGTAATCTTCACCTTCCTGATCAAAAAGTTCAACTTCAAGACTCCGGGACGTGAGGATGACGACACAGAAACAAAGCTTTATACAAAAGCAGATGTAAACGCGAGAAAAGAAGCCGGAAAAGCCGGTGAAACAGCAGGAAGCACATCCGCAGATCCGGTAAGTGAAGCCATCACAGCCGGTCTTGGCGGAAAGAAAAACATCAGTGATGTGGACTGCTGTGCAACAAGACTCCGTATTACCGTCCATGATGCAGCAAGAGTTAACGACGACATTCTGAAAACAACAGGCTCCAGAGGAATCGTGAAAAAAGGCCAGGGCGTGCAGATCATCTACGGTCCCCAGGTAACTGTGATCAAATCCAAGCTGGAGGATTATCTGGAGACAGCGCCGAATGAATATTTTGAAGGTGCAAATGAGAAAGAAACAGACAATGCGGAAAATCAGGCTCAGTCGGATACAGAGCGTACAGCAGAAAGTACAGGTGAGGCTGCTCAGAACACAGTTCCGACATCCGAAGCCAACATGCAGCCGGAGAAAAAGGTTCTCAGAACAGCGATTGTCTACAGCCCGGTAACCGGTATCGCCGCAGACCTTTCCACAGCGCCGGATGAAGGCTTTGCGGAAGGAATGATGGGAGAGGGTGCTGTAGTCACACCGAAGGACCCGGTGATCTGTGCTCCGGAAGACGGCGAGGTAGAGTTTATTTTTGACACAAAGCATGCCATCGGATTCCAGACAGATACAGATCTTCCTATGCTTCTCCATATCGGCATTGACACTGTAAAGCTGGAAGGAAAAGGCTTCGAGATCCTGGTAGAGCAGGGACAGCATGTAAAAAAAGGCGAGCCGTTGATGAAGATCGATATCCCGTATCTTACAGAAAACGCTCCGTCCTTATGTTCTCCGATCCTTTGCACAGAGATCGAGGATAATCAGAGAGTACGCCTTCTTGCCAATGGAGAGATCAAGGCAGGAGAGCCGCTGTTCGCAGTAGAGACTGTGGAAGAATAGGAAATTTTTCAGCAATAATATAGAAGATTGGTTTTGTGAAAAGCGCGCCTAATGCCCGGGCGCGCTTTTCCTGTGGCAAAGAAAATAACTGTCTGTCAGAAGGGCTTTACACAAAAGAAAGATTCTGTTACGATAAAGAAAATCAACAGCTGCAGACAAAAATGTCGACTGAAAATCCGGGGCAGACAGTGGTGGAATGTGGAAAAGCAGCAGGATATATAAAAATGGTGGGGAAAAAGATGTACAGAGTGAGCAAGGTATTGAACAATAACGGCATCATTGCCATAAATATGGAAGAAAACCAGGAATATGTACTTCTGGGAAAAGGTGTGGGATTTGGAAAGAAGGTCAGCCAGCGTTTTGAGGCTCCGGCAGACTGTACCATTTACAGGCTGGCTCAGGAGACAGAACGTGGCTCAGCAAAAGAACTGGCAAAGAGCGTAGCACCGGAATTTCTGGAGATCGCAGATGAGATATTGAGAGAAGCTGAGAAGACCTTTGGGGATACCATAGACAGAAGGATCCTGTTTCCCCTTGCTGATCATATTTCCTTTGCAGTGGGACGTATCCGGAATCATGAGCAGATCAGCAATCCCCTGACGGATGATATCAAGGTGCTTTTTTACAGCGAATTCAAGGTGGCGGAGGTGTTGAAGAAGATCCTGAAGGAGCGGATGGATATTGAGATCGACGAGCATGAGGTGGGATATGTGGCACTTCATATTCACTCAGCACTTGGAGATGAAAAGGTGTCTGTTGCCATGCAGACAGCAAGAACGGTACGGGAATGCATCGCCATGATCGAGATGGCCACAGGAAGAAAGATCGATGTGATCTCCCTGTCCTACAACCGTATGATGAACCATATCAAATATATGGTAGCCCGTGTCTCCACAGGGGAGACACTGAAGCTGGATATGAATGAATATATAGAAGAAAAATATCCGGAATCCTACAGAATCGCAGAGGATGTCTGCGAGAGTCTGGGCAAAAGCCTTGGGAAAAAGCTGGACCCTATCGAGATCGGTTATCTTGCCATGCATATTGAGCGGACAGTGGAGCAATAAATATAAATGGCTGATCCGCCTCAGGGATTTACACAATAAATTCAATAGCTTTTTTGACAGCAGTACTCATGGCAGTACTGCTGTTTGTGACTAAGCAGACCTCTCTCTGAGGGAGCGGCTCCTTAAGCTGAAGGGCAAAAATCTTCCCGTCATTGATCACTTCCCGGGCAAGGGGCTCGGGGTAAAAGCCGATTCCCAGATTGTGGACGATCATGGGAAGGACCTGGTCTGTAGTTGCTGCCTCGATGTCAGGATGAAAAGAAACACGGTTTTCCATAAAGTAATTCATATACATTTCTCTGGTGCTGGTCCCTTCCGCAAGACCTACAAAGGGCAGATCCTGAAGCTCATGGATGCTGATAGGGGCAGTGGTCAGATCCTTATATTTGCTTCCGCATACAAGGATCTCCCGGTAACGCAGGAGACTTTTTTTCTGTAAAGGCTTGCGGATGGAGATCGGAGTGGTGACAATAGCGAAATCCACCGCATAATTTTTCAGTGCCTGTACTGCCTGAGGAGTAGAATGGTTAAAGAGGCGCAGGCGAACATGGGGATATTGCTCGCGGAACAGCTCCAGCTTTTCCAGAAGGATCAGACGCAGGGCATTTTCGCTGGCGCCGATGGAAACCAGACCATGCTCCAGCTCTCCGTTCTGGCGGATTTCCTCCTCGCCGATGGACAGCTGCTCAAAAGCCAGGGCAACGTGTTCATAAAGCTGGCGGCCTTCCGGTGTAAGTGCGATTCCCTTGTTGGAGCGGAGAAAGAGCGTACATTTCAGCTCCTGCTCCAGGTTGTTCATACAGCGGGTGATATTTGGCTGGTTGTTGTGAAGAGCTCTTGCTGCCTTGGTAAAGCTCTTATACTGGGCTACATAATAAAAGATCCGGTAGTAGTCGTAAGTGATCATGTATTGTCTCCATCCTGTGATATGATTTTAATATGTTTACGATATTAATAATACTTTTTACATTTGCTTCTGAGCAAACTATAATACACCCGAGGAAAAAAATCAATGACAGGAGTGATTTAGAGTGGTTTCAGGAGGCGGAAAGCTGCAAAATGCGGACCGGCAGATGTCAGAAGCTTTTATCACAAGTGTATTTCTGGCAATGTCCGGCGGATTTCAGGATGCCTACACATACTTTACAAGAGATGAGGTGTTTTCCAACGCCCAGACAGGCAACGTGGTTCTGATGAGCCAAAATTTTGATGACAGGACAGTGGGGAGAGGGCTTAAGGTACCTGTTCCCTTTTTAGCCTTTGCCATTGGTGTTGTAGCGGCGGAGCGTATCCAGAGTACCTTTAAATATGCAAAAAAAGCTTCACTGGAGGCAGATGATCCTGCTGATCGAGATCCTGATCCTTTTTGCGGTGGGATTTATGCCGGGAGAATTGGATATGCTAGCAACCGTACTGGTATCCTTTTCCTGCGCCATGCAGGTACAGACCTTCCGGAAGGTGGGCGGTTATTCCTATGCAAGCACCATGTGCATCGGAAATTTACGAAGCGGCACGGCGGCGTTGTCCGTGTATTGTCGTGAAAAACGTCCGGAACAGTTGAAGCAGGCTCTTTATTATTTCGGAATAATTTTCTTTTTTGCCATTGGAGCCGGTGGCGGAGGAAATCTGTCCATGAGGCTGGGGATCCCGGCAATCTGGGTATCGGATGTTTTGCTTCTGATCAGCTTTATTCTGATGTTTTCCAGTAAACATAGAGATTAGAAAGGGTGAGGAATTGTGGAAAACAGCACATTATTCCCAAGAGAGGAAAAGGCGGAGCTTTTATTTGAAAAGATCCTGAAGGATCCGGAGGCGTGCAGACGGCTGACGGAGACCTTCTATGAATCCATGGATGCGGATACAGACATAGAATGCGGATATCTTCCTCCGGAAAAATTCGCCTATGCATTGCTGGACGCATATAAAAACCGTGATCTGACAGCTCTCCTTATGGCGATCTGCCAGAACAGTATGTTTGATCTTCTGCGAAATTCTTTTCTGGCACCGTTCAGGTTCAATGCAGATGGACAGGAGAATCCGGTGTTTCTCACAGATGAAAAAGGAAATTTTCTGCGGGAAAAGGGAATTCATGTAAGTGATAGGGATTACGACCGGTTCCGCAGGATATACAGGGAGAAGCAGGGCGTAAAGATGTATCTGGCGTATGGCTACCGGAAGCGCCATGCCTATGATGAAGATACCATGGAAGTAGAAGAGTACAAAATGGGCGAACATATCGGTGTGCTGCTGGTGTATGAGCTTCCGGACAGCGTAAGGGAAAAGGAAACGGAGGCACAGGCCTATGCGGCTGTATGGGATATCATGATGGCAATTCAGAAGAAGCTTCCAAGAGCTTTTGTATATTATGGGCAGGATTCTGTGGAGGATGGTGGAAAACGTTATGACGGACTGGGCGTTTTTCTCCCCATCCATAAATTTGCGGACCGCCTGGAAAAAATGATCGGGATCGCGGATGAGATCGTAATGAAATAGAATGTACAAAAAAGGACTGCTTTTGTATTGCTCCGGTTATCAGAAGGATAGCTGATGACCGGAAGCTACAGAAAGCAGTCCTTTTTGTATGCCCATCAGGTGCAGTAGCGGAACATTTTGTCCGTAAGGATCCTGGCGAAAATAAGGCCCAGGGGAAGAGCAACGATGATCAGGATCGCAGCTGCAAACCAGGAGGCGGAAACATTCAGGGACATGATCCCCAGATTGTAGATTGCCCGGTAGAGATAAAGTCCGGGAACCATGATCACAATGGATGGTACGGTAATGGAAATCCTGGGATATCCCACTTTGGTTTTGATGAGGGAGGCCAGAAGTCCGGCTGTCAGTGCTCCGAAAAAAGCCGCGGCAGCAGGTGGGAAACCGGCAAGATCAACAAGCTCCAGACGTAAAGTGTTGGACAGTGCGCCGATGAAGGCGGCAGCTGCGGCTAGACGGACAGGGCTGTTGAACATGAACGAAAAGCCGAATACCCCGCAGAAGCTTGCCAGAAGCCGGAACAGGATCCTCTGAGCTGCCGAAAGCTCCAGAGGCAGGAAATCCACAGGCTTCAGATGAAGAAGCAGTGCCATTAGCCAGGCAGAGACAGCAGCCACCATTACAACAATAATGGCGTAGGCCAGTCGTTCCAGACCGGAACGCATATCCAGCTTGGCAAGGTCGATCCCGCTTGTGATAAACGGAAAGCCCGGAATGATAAACAGCATGGAACAGATGTACCCGGCCTCATGCTGGACGGAAATGTGGAACAGAAGCTCTGCCAGCTTCAGGAAGCCTGCATATACAAGACAGGCGGAGGAAACAGAAACTGCAATGCACATAAACAGAGTAAAATGATGCTTGCCAAGCTTGCAGCGGATGGCGTTTCCGATGCCTGCGCCTGCAAAAGCCAGGATCATTTCCAGCGGGCCACCGCCCAGAAGAAAAGTAAATGCACCACAGGCCAGTGCAGAAGCCAGTCCCAGGGCGGTAGGGGAATAAAGCCCGTGGATCCGCTCGATCTCATCTAACTGACTGTGCAGTGCTTCACCGCTCATATGGATACCCTCCGCAGGAAAATCACTGACAAAATGTTCCAGCCTGTTCAGCCTGGAAGTATTTACGCCGGTGGTAGTCAGACTAAGTGCATGGGAAAAACTGCTCTCACCGTCAAAGCAGGTGTAGCTTATGGACATCAGTCCGATATCTGCGGAGCAGGTGATACCAAGTGCTTCTGACAATGTATTCATGGAACTCCGTACCCGCCAGGCACCGGTCCCACAGGAGAGAAGCATCATGCCTGTACGGCCGATCAGGGAAGCTTTTTCGGAAAGAGAAGCCTCGGTGATGGGCTGGCTGTTCCTGGCGCTTACGTAGTTGTGCCAGGGGATTTTCATATGATTACGTTTAACCGGAATATCTGACACAGAAATCACTTCTTTCTATATATTAAAATCATATAGTTACTATTATAAATATATATAATAACTATAATCAGATATATTGTAGCCATTATTCTGAAAAAGTCAAGTATAGATGGAGTAAAATCTGACAGTACCAAAACGTCACTGTTAAAGATTTATCATTTTTTTGCGGAAAATGAATTTTTTTGGTTGCTTTTACGTACAATTTATGTATAATTGTGGATAGGGATGTTGGAATGACCAATTCCTATGGCAGGATGACAAAAACCTGCAGCAGTAGGTGGCTATCATAATTACTATTAAAGAAGAGAGGTAAATGTTAAGATGGCAAAAATCGATTTAACAAAGTATGGTATTACCGGAACAACTGAGATCGTGTACAATCCTTCCTACGAGACATTATTTGAGGAAGAGACCAAACCGGAGCTTGAAGGATTTGAGAAGGGTCAGGTCAGTGAGCTTGGTGCTGTCAATGTAATGACAGGTATCTACACAGGACGTTCCCCTAAAGACAAATATATCGTTATGGATGAGAACTCCAAGGACACAGTTTGGTGGACATCCGATGAGTACAAGAACGATAACCATCCGGCAACTCAGGAAGCATGGAATGCAGTTAAAGATCTTGCCAAGAAGGAGCTTTCCAACAAGAAACTTTTCGTAGTAGATGCATTCTGCGGAGCTAACAAAGACACACGTATGGCTATCCGTTTCATCGTTGAGGTTGCATGGCAGGCACACTTCGTAACAAACATGTTCATTCAGCCGACAGCTGAGGAGCTTGAGAACTTTGAGCCGGATTTCGTTGTTTACAACGCATCCAAGGCTAAAGTTGAGAACTACAAAGAATTAGGACTTAACTCTGAGACAGCTGTAATGTTCAACATTACAAGCCGTGAGCAGGTTATCGTTAATACATGGTACGGCGGAGAGATGAAGAAAGGTATGTTCTCCATGATGAACTACTATCTGCCGCTGAAGGGCATCGCTTCCATGCACTGCTCTGCAAACACAGACCTTAACGGAGAGAACACAGCAATCTTCTTCGGTCTTTCCGGAACAGGTAAGACAACACTTTCCACAGATCCTAAGCGTCTCCTGATCGGTGATGACGAGCATGGCTGGGATGACAACGGAGTATTCAACTTCGAGGGTGGATGCTACGCTAAGGTTATCAACCTTGACAAAGAGTCTGAGCCGGACATCTACAATGCGATCAAGAGAAACGCTCTTCTTGAGAACGTAACACTTGATGCTGAGGGCAAGATCGACTTCGCTGACAAGAGCGTAACAGAGAACACACGTGTTTCTTACCCGATCAACCACATCGAGAACATTGTTCGCCCTGTATCTTCTGCACCGGCAGCTAAAGAGGTTATCTTCCTGTCCGCAGATGCATTCGGCGTACTTCCTCCAGTATCTATCCTGACACCGGAGCAGACACAGTACTACTTCCTTTCCGGATTCACAGCTAAACTTGCTGGTACAGAGCGTGGAATCACAGAGCCTACTCCTACATTCTCCGCATGCTTCGGACAGGCATTCCTTGAGCTTCATCCGACAAAATATGCTGAGGAGCTCGTTAAGAGAATGGAGAAGAGCGGTGCGAAAGCATACCTCGTTAACACAGGATGGAATGGAACAGGAAAACGTATCTCCATCAAAGATACTCGTGGTATCATCGATGCTATCCTTGACGGATCTATCCTTAAAGCTCCGACAAAGAAGATCCCATTCTTCAACTTCGAGGTTCCGACAGAGCTTCCGGGCGTAGATCCTGCAATCCTTGACCCACGTGACACATATGCAGATGCTGCAGAGTGGGAGACAAAGGCTAAAGATCTTGCTGCAAGATTCATCAAGAACTTTGCTAAATATGAAGGAAATGCAGCTGGTAAAGCACTCGTTGCAGCTGGTCCTCAGGCATAATCATTCATTTCAACAGAATACAGATCGTAGACTTAACCGGGAGCGGATTTATTCGCTCCCGGTTTTTTGACAAACAACTGCGGATCTGTTATTTGATATAGAGCTGTGCAGTGCGAAGCATGTTTCCAGACATGGAATAAACAGAAAGTTGAAGATATCTACCTGTAAAATAAAAACTTTGACTTGACTAACAGAGCGTTCATGGTGTATCCTTGCTGAGAAGTCGGACGGGAGACCCGTAAGACTGCAATTCTCTTTGCACTGCATTACATTCGAACAGGATGCGAGATCAACAGTACAAACTGAGCAGGCGATGCTTTTCGGAATCGAAAATATTTATCCGAAGGCATGGGGCCGGGCCGCAGGAAGCGGCAGCGGATATGGATTTAAACGTAATTGCAAAGAACCTGCATTCACGGAATATGAGGTGAAGCAGAATGTGACTTTGCTTTCAGACATATCTGCGGGACAGTGTATGTTTCGCAGGTATGTCTTTTTTACTGCAAAATATGGATGGAACAGAAGGTAGAAGCTGGGATATCCCTATACAGAAAAGAAAGAACACCGGCGGAAAATCGCACTGCAGCGAGTAGTGAAGGAACCGCCGGTTTTTTCACGGAAAATGTTGTGCCATAAGAAGAACCTGATCATATATTTAAAAGGAGATTCTGTTTATGGAACACACAGAAAACAAAACAATTATACATGATACAGGAAAAAACAGCTTCATGGGAACAGCAGACAGCAATGAAGGTATCCGGGATCAGTATTCTGGTAAACCTTTTATTATCTGTATTTAAACTGATCGCAGGTATTGTGGCACATTCAGGAGCGATGATCTCGGATGCCATTCATTCTGCATCAGATGTGGGAAGCACCTTCATCGTAATCATCGGTGTCCGTCTTTCTACAAAGAAATCAGACAAAGAGCACCAGTACGGACATGAAAGAATGGAGTGTGTTTCTTCCATTGTCCTTGCAGGAATGCTGCTTGTCACTGGTCTCGGGATCGGAATTACCGGTGCCCGTGATATCGTAAAAAGCACATCCGGCGGAACCATTGCCATTCCGGGAACACTTGCACTGATTGCAGCAGTGGTATCCATTGTGGTAAAAGAGTGGATGTTCTGGTATACAAGAGGTGCCGCAAAGAAGATTAATTCAGGAGCTCTGATGGCAGATGCATGGCACCATCGTTCAGATGCACTTTCCTCCATCGGAGCGTTTGTCGGCATCTTCGGTGCAAGACTGGGATACCCGATCCTGGATCCGATCGCCAGCATCGTGATCTGCGTTATGATCGCTAAGGCATCGATCGACATTTTCAGGGATGCCATTGACAAGATGGTAGATCATTCCTGTGATGTAAAAACTGAGGAATCCATGAAGAGAGAGATCCTCAAGGTACCGGGCGTCAGAAGAGTAGACCTTCTTAAAACCCGTCTTTTCGGATCCAAGATGTATGTGGATATCGAGATCGCAGCAGATGGAAATATTTCCCTCTGCGATGCACATGATATTGCGGAAAATGTACATCATACGATCGAGAATAAATTCAAAAATGTAAAGCACTGTATGGTGCATGTAAATCCGATCAACGTATAAAAAAAAACAAGCTGCCGGAGCGACCTTGTGATCGTCATCCGGCGGCTTATTTTTGTATAGAGAAACACCCGGTAGGGGAGCTACCGGGTGTTTCGAGGGGAGTATAAATAATTAAATAAGGGGTTATGTAAAAAAAATTTTTGAAGGGTAAATTCTTTTTACAAGAATGATTATAATATAAATTGGAAAAAAAAGCAACATGATTTTGGCGAATAATCTCCAAACTTTTTGGGAATACTATTTCCTGTAATAAAAAGCGGCAGAAAGCTTCGGAAAGCCGTAAAATCAACTTCATCAGGAGGTAATTCAAATGGCGAAAAATTACGAAACAGACAGAAATGAGTCTAATTATGCAGGAAAAAATCACGGGGAAAGTGCTTCCAGAAACTGCGGAAAAAACAGCTCTAAGAACAGTGCGGGAAATTCTTCCAGAAACAGTTCCAAAAGCAGCTACGGAAACAAAATTTCCGATGAATATGATTCTGAGAAGGACAGAGGCTCTGACAGATATTAAAGGATAAGAAAAGCGGGAAAAGTCAGAGATGGCTTTTCCCGCTTAAATACATATAAGGGAACATTCACCCGGAAGCTTCCATATAATATACCAAAAAGAGGAGATTTTTTCCATGTTTCAGATCGAAACTATCTCTGCAAAAATGCTGGATTATTATGTGGAGCGCAGCGACGCTGTTATCATAGATCTCCGGGATCCTGCCGCATACAGAAGGGGACATGTCCGGAACGCGGCAAATATTCCATACAGAGAGCTGGAGGAATATCTTGAGAAAAAACAGGATCAGAAATACCGTTTTCCCAAAGATAAACTGCTGATACTTTACTGCGATCGCGGCGGTGCCAGCATGCAGGCTGCCCGGAGCCTGGCAAGACAGGGCTGCCGTACCAGATCCGTGATCGGTGGATTTGCCGCCTACAGAGGGAGAAATCTTGTGCGCGGATAAAACAACAAATCTTGTATTTTAAAGTAAATCATGATAATGTAAAGAACAGAGATAAAAACCAACACAAATTACAAGGAGAAAAGATTATGAAATATATGTTTGCATCCGATGTACATGGTTCGGCATATTACTGCCGGAAAATGCTGGAAGCATATGACGCGGAGAAGGCGGAGAGACTGGTGCTTCTGGGAGATCTGCTTTATCACGGACCAAGAAATGACCTTCCGAAGGAATACGCACCAAAGGAAGTCATCCGCCTTTTAAATGAGAGAAAAAACCAGATCTATGCAGTACGCGGAAACTGTGAGGCAGAGGTGGATCAGATGGTCCTGGACTTCCCGGTTATGGCAGATTACTGTATCCTTGCCATCGAAGGAAAAACGATGTACGCCACACACGGTCATATCTATAATAAGGATAATCTTCCGCCGATGATGGACGGAGACATTCTGATCCACGGTCATACACATGTGTTGAAGGCAGAAAATATGGGGAATTATATCCTTCTGAACCCAGGTTCCGTATCCATTCCAAAGGAAGGTAACCCGCCGACCTATGCAATCCTTGAGAACGGAATTTTTACCATTAAAGATTTTGAAGGAAATACAGTACGGGAGATCACTTTATGAATCTGTGGGAATTAACGGCGCCCTGTCATTTTGGAACAGAGGCGGTGCTGAAGCGTGAAATACTGGATCTTGGCTATGAAGTGACCAGGGTGGAGGACGGAAGAGTAACCTTTGAGGCTGATGCCCAGGGTGTGGCAGACGCCAATCTGTTCCTTCGTACCACAGAACGTGTGCTTCTGAAAGTAGGCGAAGTAAAGGCCGAGACTTTTGATGAGCTTTTTGAAAAGACCAAGGCCCTTCCATGGGAGAATTACATACCGAAAAACGGTAAATTCTGGGTAGCCAAGGCAAACTCCATCAAAAGTAAGCTTTTTAGTCCATCTGATATCCAGTCCATTATGAAAAAAGCCATTGTAGAGCGTCTCAAAGGCATTTACGGGATTTCCTGGTTTCCGGAAGATGGTCCGGAATTTCCTATCCGTGTGGCCTTTATGAAAGACGTAGCTCTGATCGGAATCGACACTTCAGGAGTATCCCTCCATAAGAGAGGGTATCGCCAGATGACTGTCAAGGCACCTATCACCGAGACGCTTGCCAGTGCTCTTTTGATGCTCACTCCCTGGAAAAAGGACCGTATTCTTGTCGATCCGTTCTGCGGAAGCGGTACCTTTCCTATTGAGGCGGCAATGATGGCAGCGGATATGGCGCCGGGACTGAACCGTCATTTTCTGGCCGAGAGCTGGGAGCATCTGATCCCGAAGGAATGCTGGGAGGATGCAAGAGAAGAAGCCAGAGAACGTGTAAATCTTGATATTGAAACCGATATCCAGGGCTTTGATATCGATGCAGCTGCCATCAAGGCAGCACGCGCCAACGCAAAAATGGCAGGAGTGGACAGACTGATCCATTTCCAGCAGCGCCCGGTCAGTGAACTCCGCCATTCCAAACCCTTTGGTTTTATCGTGACAAATCCGCCATATGGTGAGCGGATCGAAGAAAAATCCAATCTCCCTGCATTGTACCGTGAGATCGGTGAAAGCTATAAGGGGCTGGATCGCTGGTCCATGTATCTGATCACTGCCTATGACAAGGCAGAGAATGACATCGGCCGAAAGGCAGATAAAAACCGTAAGATCTATAATGGAATGATGAAAACCTATTATTACCAGTTTCTTGGACCACGTCCGCCGAAGAAAGGAAGTATTAAAGAATGAAAAAGATCATTTTTGCTACCGGAAATGAGGATAAAATGAAGGAGATCCGAAGGATACTTGCGGATCCTTCTCTGGAGATCCTTTCCCTGAAGGATGCCGGGATCCATGCGGATATTGATGAAAATGGAAAAAGCTTTGAAGAAAATGCCATGATCAAGGCAGAAGCAATCAGTAAAATGACCGGCGAGATCGTTCTGGCAGATGATTCCGGTCTGGAGATCGACTATCTGAACAAAGAGCCGGGAATCTATTCCGCACGCTATATGGGTGAGGATACTTCTTATCATATTAAAAACGCAAACCTGATCCAGCGTCTGGAAGGTGTACCTGATGAGAAACGTACTGCACGTTTTGTATGTGCTATTGCGGCAGTTTTCCCGGATGGCAGAAGAAAGACAGTCCGTGCTGCCATGGAAGGCCGCATCGGCTACGAGGAAAAAGGGGAGAATGGCTTTGGCTATGACCCGATCTTTTATCTTCCGGAATATGGCTGTACTTCCGCAGAGCTTTCCATGGAAGAAAAGAACAGGATCAGCCATCGTGGAAAAGCTCTTTGCCTTATAAAGGAAGAGCTTGTATGAAGGTGCTGATCGTAAGCGATACTCACGGAAGAGATGAAAACCTGGAGATCGCGATAAATCGGGAGGCTCCTTTTGACATGCTGGTACATTGCGGAGATGTGGAAGGCAGAGAATTTTATATCGAAGCCCTTGCAGAATGTCCCTGCAGTATTGTGTCCGGAAATAATGATTTTTTCTCGGATCTTCCGAGAGAAGATGTGATCGAGGTCGAGGGAAATAAGATCCTGGTAACTCACGGTCATTACTACGGTGTATCCATGGCCTTTGATCAGCTGGCAGAAGCTGCCCGCTCAAGGGGATGCAATGCGGCTTTTTTCGGACATATCCACGTACCGGTTGTTGAAAAGGAAGCAGGTGTGCTTCTGGTAAATCCCGGAAGTCTGGCTTATCCCAGACAACGGGGACGCCGTCCAAGCTATGCAGTAATGGAGACAGATGGAAAGGGCGAAATGCACGTAGAGATCCGTTACCTCTGATTCCGGCAGAAAAAACAAATAAACTGTCATAATTGATAAAATTTGTGCCAATATTCAGCATATATTAGTCAAAAACGATTGCGAAAGTCAGCTATGTGCTATATAATGAACAAGTAGTTGTTTTCTAGTAATATAGAGCATTCTTTAGGGTACTGACCATGAATGGGTCTCGTTCCTGAGAATGCAGCAGAGCGGAATGAGAAGGTCCGCTTTACATAAATGAAGGGGGAAAATACGCATGACTGCGGTTATTATAGGGAGTATCGGCTTTTTATGCTGCTTCCTGTATGATCATAACAGTATCCGATTGAAAAAAAGCTTTCTTCATCCGGTTTTTTAGCATAGGATGTTTCCTGATCGCAGTGTCAACAGGTCTGGTGATCCGGAGCTGCTGGCCGCGGCAGGGAAGTTCTTTTTTATTTCTGCTGTTTTTCTGACAGCAGCGATCCTGTTTCTGGGACTGTTGATCTATACATTGTTTTTTGCGCTGCCCTTTGATGAGACATATGTCAAAGAAAATCATGAAAGGCTGGCCTATACAGAGGGTGTTTATGCACTCTGCCGACATCCTGGCGTTCTGTGGTTCGCCGGATTTTATTTTTGCCTGGCCGGATTTCTGGGATCCGGGAAGGCACTGAGGGCTTTTGGGATTCTTATCGTGTGGAACATATTGTACATTTTTTACCAGGACAGGATCGTGTTTCCGGAAACATTCAGTAATTACGGAGCGTATCAGCAGACAACTCCCTTTCTGATCCCGGACCGAAACAGTACAGCTGCCTGCATAAAAACATGGCGAAAAGGGGGGAAAAGGCGGTGAGTCTTGGCGAAAAGCTTCGAAAACAGCAGTATGATGCTATCTGGAAAGAATATTGCGGATTTCTTGATCTGACAATGCAGGATTACATGAAGATCCAGAATCGCCTGATGGAAGAGCAGATCCAGCTCTGGTCAGACTGTGAACTGGGCAAAAGCATTCTGAAGGGCAGGAGGCCATCCGGGATCGACGAGTTCCGCCGGCTGGGTCACCCTTACCACTTATGAGGATTATGCGGATATGCTCCTCCAGAAGAGAAGTGAAACTCTTCCGGGGAACCCGATCATCTGGATACAGACGACCTGGGAAGGCGGGCGCCATCCGATAAAGGTAGCACCATACACGAGAAGTATGCTGGATACCTACAGGAACAATGTAGTTGCCTGCCTCATATTAGCTACAAGCCGCGAAAAGGGCAAATTTGATGTGGAGGAAACGGACAAGATCCTTTACGGACTGGCACCGCTGCCTTTTGCTACCGGCCTTTTTCCGCTGGCGCTGAAAGAAGATATCGACATCCGTTTTCTTCCTGAGGTGGAAGATGCGGTAAATATGAGCTTTAGTGAGCGGAACAAAAGAGGGCTTTAAGATGGCCATGAAACAGGACGTGGAATTTTTCTTCGGACTTGGAAGTGTAGCTTATGCAGTAAGCCAGAGTCTCACCGGAAGCGTATCATCAGGAAAAAAGCAAAAACCTCCTTTTCGGAAGCTTCTGCAGTATAAAACCAAAAGATGCTGAAAAAGGATCCTGAATGCCAAAAAAGATCTGTGAGAGGGAGAAACGGGAGCTTCATTCCGAAAAGACCTTTTTCACCTGAAAGGGATTTATGGTGGCAGGAACCGAACAATCAGTGCATATAAGGATGATCTGGAGAAAAATGTGGGGAGTTCGGCCCATGGAGCTTTTTGCAGGAACGGAACCTTCCATTATAGGAACCGAGACCTGGACCAGGAACGGAATGTACTTTTTCCCGGATACCTGCTTTTATGAATTTATCACCGAAAAGGATATGCTCCATAATTATGAGGATCCCACGTTCACTCCTCCGACCTATCTTATGGATGAGGTTGTTCCCGGGGAGAAATATGAGCTTGTGATCACTGTGTTGAAGGGCGGAGCCTTTGCCAGGTACCGTGTGGGAGATATGTATCGATGCGTGGGTCTTACCAACCAGGAGGATCGGACACAGATCCCAAGATTTGAGTACATAGACCGTGTTCCGTGGATCATTGATATCGCAGGCTTTACCAGGATTTCGGAAAATGGTATCAAAAGTGTGATCCAGCTGTCCGGGCAGCCGGTTACGGATTGGATCGCAGTGAAAGAATATAATGAGAAAAAACGCCCATATCTGCATCTTTATATAGAAGTAAAAAAAGAAGCGCTGATGTATCAGGCTATGAGCACGGATATTCTGAAAGAACTTCTGACCACGTATTTCAAATATATCGATCAGGATTACCGGGATCTGAAGAAAATCCTGGGAATGGATCCCCTTGTGGTGACCATCCTGCGCTGTGGTACCTTTCATCTGTATGAGTCCAGAAAAGGACGGAAACCACGGCATATGAGCACTCCTTATTATGAGGTGGCGGAACTTTTGAGACTGCAGGATGAAATCGGATTCGGGAATATGAGGAAGTAACTATGGAAAGCTATATATCATTTTCAATCATTTCAGTTTTTTTCTATACATTTATGATACTGACTCTTCTGGCTGGTAAGCGCAGCCGGATCATCAACAGTTTCATGTGTGTGCTGGGAGGAATGCTCTGCTGGACGTTGGGCTCTTTTCTGATGCGTATGGAGGCAGGACCCTCTTACATCCTGTGGTATTATGTGTCTCTGGCCGGAATCCTGTTTCTGCCATATTTTTACTATGTGTTCATCAGTGAATTCATGGGAGTGCGTATGGGCAGAAAAAGCAAGATCCCATTGCTTTTGATGCTGCTGCTTTTTGCAATCAACATCCCGGGCGGGATCATCCTGCGCTGGCCGGATCTGATCCGTAAAAACGGTGGTGCGCATTTTGTTTATAAGATCACACCCTGGTTCCTTCTGTTCTTTGTGGTGGCAGGAATCACCATTATTCAGATCTTTATCACCATGTACCGCGGATGCCGGAGACATCCCGGATACCGCAAACAGATCGAACCGATCCTTGTGGGGATACTGATCATTTTTGTGGGAAACCTTGCGCTGGCAGTGCCGGTATTTTCCGGATTCCCCATCGATATTGTCAGCGGTCTGATCAATGCTGTCCTGATGCTTTATGCACTGACCAGAAGACGGCTGTTCCAGATGCGCCGTCTTGCGTCAGATGGGGTTTGCTTTGGTGTGGGCGTGGTCCTGACGGTAGTACTGTTTATCAATCTTTCACCGTACCTGATGAGTTATATCCGAATGCTGCTCCCTGCAGCCAGTGAGTATCATGTGCTGATCTTTTCTTTCGTTTTTTCTTATATCTGCATGGCTGGTCACAGTGCTGTGGAAATGTCTGATGAACAATGTTTTTATCAAAAAAGAGATCCAGCAGTCTCAGGAGCTGAAAGATTTTAGCCAGTCAGTATCCAGGACACTCCGGGTAGGAGAGATCCTGCGCAATACGGTAAATGTGTTGAAGGAAACTACCAATGCAGGACGGATCTATATTTGTCTGAGAGACAAAAAATCAGGGGAATATCAGGCTGTTTACAGCAACCGTCCGTTGAACGATCTGACCTTTTCACTGAAAGCGGATAATCCGGTGGTCACCTGGCTTACCAGAAATGAGGACTGTGTGGTGATCCGGGATTTTCGTTCTTCCACAGCCTACAAATCCATGTGGGAGTCGGAAAAACATATGTTTTCAGAGCTGGGTATCGAATACTGTGCAGGTCTTCGCCAGAATGATGATCTGGCCGGGATTATTGCGATTTCCGGTGACGGACACAGAAATCTGAACCATAATGATCTGGCCATGCTGTCTTCGGTCAGTTCGGTAGCTTCCATTGCCATCAAAAATGCCAGACTTTATGAGGCGGCATGGACTGAGGCAAGGACCGATGAACTGACGGGCCTTCTGAACCGGAAATATTTTTATGAGATCCTGGATGAGGAATACGAAAAAAATAAAGAGGGTTCGCTTGCACTGATCCTGTTCAATATTGATGATTTCAAGCTGTACAATCAGCTGTACGGAAATCAGCAGGGAGATGTTGCACTTCGAAAGGTGGCAGATATCATCCAGGCAAGTGTGGGAGAACAGGGATATGTGGCACGTCACAGTGCCAAGGAATTTGCGGTCCTGATGCCAAATTACGATATTTTTTCCGCCAGAAATCTGGCAGAATCCATACAGAAGCAGATCCTGCATATGCGCAACGATTCTGCAGACTACAAGCTGAAGATCCTTACGGTAAGCGTGGGGATCAGTGCGGCGCCTTATGCGGCACGCTCAGCAAAGGAGCTCTTGGATAATGCGGACCTGGCAGTATATCATGTAAAGCGCAGCGGTAAAAATTGGCATCGAGATTTTTGACACCATGCTGAAGGAAAGCCTGGATGAAGAAAATGCGGGAAAGAAATCTGATCATGAACATATTTATCAGTCCTATGAATCCACAATCTACGCGCTGACTGCAGCCATTGATACCAAAGATCATTATACCTTCGGACATTCCAACAATGTGGCTTATTACGCAACGAGTCTTGCGAAGGCGCTGAACTATACAACGGAAATGGTGGAGATCATCCGTCAGGCGGCGCTTCTTCATGATGTTGGAAAGATCGGGATCCCGGAGCATATCCTGAACAAAGAAGGCAAGCTTACGGATGAAGAGTATGAGATTATGAAAGGTCATGTGGAAGCATCCATCGGGATCATCCGTCACCTTCCGTCACTGGATTATGTTATCCCTGCAGTTATCGGTCATCACGAACGTTATGACGGAAACGGCTATCCAAGGAGAATCGCGGGAGAAGATATCCCGGCATCTGCAAGGATCCTCTGCATCGCAGATTCCTTTGATGCCATGACATCCAAACGTTGTTATAAGGAACTGATGCCGGTGGAAAAAGCTCTTCGGATCATAAGAGAAGAGGAAGGAAAACAGTTCGATCCGGATATGGCGGAGGTATTTATCCACATATTTCGGGAAGGCAAGATTCATCTGGCAGAACCGGCGGAGCTGAAACGGGAAGAAAAAGCATAAAGAATATTAAGATTACGGGTCTGACAAGCTATGTCAGGCCCGTTTTTGTGAAGCATATGAAGAAAGCTTTATTTATCATCGCCGGTAAGGCGAAGTACATCCCGGATCTCATCCACATTCATATCCAGGATCACGGCAAGCTCATCAATGGTGAATTTGGTGGCGTCATCATTATCTGTGAGTTCTTTAACCGCAGCCTCCAGGTTTTCTACCTTGGATACCAGATAGTCGTCACGGAATTTCTGCTGTGTCTGTTCCTCGATGGCATGAAGGATTCCGCTGCGGATACGACCACGCATCCAGGTATCGTTTTTTTTCTGTGGGTCTGTCTCTTTGAGAGACGCCAGAAGGGCCAGATTTGCCTCCTGAATGAGATCGGCCAGGTGGATTTCCTCACAGTTCAGTTCAGCGGCCATCTGGGCTGCCTGAGCCATGTAGAACTGTGTCAGTGCACCTTCGGCAGCAGTGTCTCCTTTTGCAAAGGCCTGAAAGAGAGAAGCAAGATCATCCGGATCAAGTCCCTCCGGGGAAAAGCTTTCCATATAGTCACTGAGATAAGCCTGTTCCTCGGCAGTAAGAGCAGCACGGGTACCCGGAAGCTCTTCCTTGTCCTGGGATTCGGATGAAACAGCATCTGCTCTGTCAGCACCGGTGCCCTCATCGGTGCCTTCGATGGTGATCCCTTTTAATTTGAGATACTGCAGGATCTTTACAAGCTGTGAAGTGCTCAGATCCGATTCATCGAAATGGTCACGGATCTGCTGCTGGGAGAGCTGCTTATTGTTTTCCTCAGCGATGGCACAGATGTCATTAAGCTTCTGCTGAAATAATTTTATATCCATGTAAAACATCTCCTTATTGTTTGCTTTTTTTCTTGACTTTAATTTATGGTTTCATGATACCATAAGCCAGTCGCAAATGACAAGAAAACCTTTAAATAGGCGGAAAAAACGTGAAAAAAAGTTTT
>ENA-OQHF01000587-OQHF01000587.1-human-gut-metagenome-genome-assembly--contig:-NODE-587-length-21978-cov-2.441078_pt1 | contig 21978 bp, 22 predicted proteins | sample MGYA00242559_ERZ504709 | MGnify/ENA primary metagenome ERZ504709 (study PRJEB26092, sample SAMD00036203) | human gut metagenome | host: Homo sapiens | study: EMG produced TPA metagenomics assembly of... | reverse complement strand
AGTAACCGAGGAGCCTACGCCGACACCGACGGTACCGGTGGTAACCGAAGAACCTACACCAACACCAACCGCAACACCTGACACCCCGGATGAACCCGATACTCCGGACGATACACCAGATGATCCCGGTACACCGGCAGATCCCGGCACACCGGCCGGTGGAATCCCGGACACCCCGCAGGTACTTGGTGCAAGACGCCGCAGAATGGTGACCATCGAGGATGAGACAGTTCCCTTGGCGGACAGAGCAGTCCTCGGAGCATCCAGACGACCGCAGACCAGCGATGACTCCGATGCCTGGAATCTGGGCTTTGCCTTTTCCCTGACGAGTCTGGGAGCATGGCTTGTTCTTAAGCGAAAAGAACATTAAACAGGAACGGAACGACAGCCGATCTTAGCTGTAAAAGTATAAAAGGATCAGAATCTTGAAAATTTTCAAATTCTGGTCCTTTTTCCATTTGGCGCAGTCTTACTATTAGGAGAGTAAAAAGAATGTAATAAAAACAGAAATACTGGTTTTGAGGGGAAACAGAAATGAAGTTAAAAAACGTAATACAGACCAAACTGGCAAAAACTCTGGTAGCGGCACTGATGATCGGCAGCATCTCCAACACCGGATTTACGGTACAGGCGGAAGAAGCAACGCAGAATGAGCAGAACGATGTTGTTGAAATGGCAAGTGCAAGCGGAAACGACAGCGTTGTTGCTGTAAAAGAGAAAACCTATCCCACCATCAAAACGGTGATTCTTGCTGGAGGCACCATGGCAAAATATGTGGGAGGACAGGTAGCCAGCCCCAACGTATGGACCAATAATTACAAGCCGGCAAACGGAGATTTTTCATTGTTTGCAGGTCATAAGATGACTTTGGATGATGCTGAAACCTTTAAATATCTTTCTGTGGATAATACAGGGGTAGATGCCGAAGGAAAGTTAACCGGAAGTAACGGAGCAAGCTGGCAGTGCGTTGGATTCGTAGCATTAGATGTAAACAAATATTCTGACTGTAAGCCCGCAGATTTGTTACACTATGTTTATTACGGTGAAGACAGCGAAGGCACTTCCTATTATAAAGAAAACTGCGGAAAAACCCTTGAGGATGTAAAACAGTATGTGAATGACAACAACGGCGTCTTGTATGGTGAAAATGTAACGGAAAGTTTTATGAATCAGTTGCTCACCACCGGTCGGTCCTTCAGCGGAGTCACCATTGCCACGGTATGGTATGTGACCACACCCACAGAGACCTGGATCAATTATGACGGATACGATTACAGGATTCCCGGGGTATCCGCAGTAGATTATTATGAATATCCCACGGGAACGGTAACTTTTGAACAGAATGAGAACGGCGCAGTGTTCCATTATATTTCCGAAGGTATTACCATTACTACAACTCCGGAACTGGAACAGCATTGGGAAAGCGGCACCGGCAGGGTGACCTATGATGCAACGATCACCATTACGATCCACAGCAATGCCCCCGGACAAGGTAAGAATCAATCTGTCCGATGCCATCGGTTATCTGAACGGTACCGTGGCAGGAGGAAATGCGGCAGAGCCCGGAGATACCCTGTACTACAACATAAAGCTGGTAAATGAGAGCAATAAGGAGTATCAGTATGATCCTGCAAAGGCCACGATCGGTACGATCCCGGCGGCGCCTAAGGCAGGAGAGAAAGTAACGGTTCTGTCCAGTGGTTTTGAAGGTTATGAGATCGGTGAAGTGGGAGCGTTCTGTACATTGCCCCGCCGTATTTTAAATGCTCCGTTACGGGATCTCGGAATCACCGCAGGCAAGGTTACGGATGCGATTGTCGGAGAGGCTCTTTTGAAAAAAGGATATGGCAGCGAAGAAATGAAGCCGGAAGAGGTTACGCAGAGCTGCCTGGCACAGTATTACTTAGACTGGTTCAACAATACTTCCAGAGAAGAAGGAAATAAGGTCTACGGCTTTTCAGAACTTACGGCAGAGGAACTGGCAATCCTGACCAACGGAACCGCCGATACCACAGTAGCGGAGAGCTGTTCTGCAGTAGCAGATGCTTTATATTACACGACATATCATAATGTATATACTTTTGACGGTGAAGGTCTGTATGACCGGATGCTGAAAAACGGACAGGAAGGTTCCTATGCAGATACTCTGGTATCCGACCTGTTAAAGGACGGAGAAGTGAAGATCACCACTAACCTTAACGGTGTGTTGGCCAACAACGGCTATCAGATGACCAGATACGGCTTCGGAATGCAGTTTGAATTGTCCAGAGAGCCGGAGGTTACTCCGCCCGTGACTACCAGCCCGGAACCTACTCCCAGTGCTACTCCGGAGCCTACGCCGACAGGCACACCGGATACCACACCCACGACGCCGACCACTACTCCGACCGCACCCCCGGATACTCCGGACGATTCGGATGATTCCGATACCCCGGATACTCCCGGTACACCGTCTGAGCCGGCAACCCCGGTAACACCTCAGGTGCTTGGTGTAAGACGTCAGCGGGTTGTAAGCATTACCGATGATCCTACACCATTGGCGGACAGAGCAGTCCTGGGAGCTTCCAGAAGACCCAGGACCGGCGATGATTCCAATACATGGAATCTGGGCTTTGCCCTTTCCTTGACAGGGCTGGGAGCATGGCTTATTATTAAGAAGAAGCAATCATAACGAATAAACATATATTTACTATAAACAATCAAGGAAAGAAGAGGTAGAACAAATGAAAAAAAGATGGATGAGTCTTGTTCTGACAGTCATCATGGTGCTGAGCCTTGCAGGCTGCGGCAAGAGTACAGAATTATCCTCTGTAAGCCGTGATCCTGCCACGGATGACGGAACTGTCTGGTTCGATGAAGAGGCAGTGGCACTGGCGGGTTCTGTGAGAAAAGCCGGTATGAGTGAAGCTGAGCTGGCCCGTGCAGATGAACTTCGTGCCATGGCTATCGATGCGTTGGATATTGTAAACGCGAAGAGAGCAGAGAACGGCCTGGCAGCACTGAACTGGAGCAACGGTCTGGAGTCCTGCGCTATGGTAAGAGCACAGGAAGCAGCTTCCAAGTTCTCCCATACCAGACCCAACGGTAAGGACTGGTACACAGTGAACAGTGAACTGATGTGGGGCGAGAATCTGGCGAAGGGCTATGATTCCGCACAGAGTGTAGTAGATGCCTGGATGGCTTCTCCTACACACGCAGCGAATATCCTGGCAGGCGATTTTACCACCTGCAGCATTGCGGTCTATGAGACCAATGGCAAGTTGTAATTTTGCCCAGGAGTTCGGCTATTAACAGGGTATTTCTTATCATGAGGGGATAGAGAGATAAATGACAGGAGAGAGTTGATATTCTTAACGGAATATTAACTCTCTTTTTGGGCTTCAAAAGATAGAAAATTTTCCTGAATCATGGTAAAAATAAAATCTACATATAAAATTAAGTATCTCAGCAGAAGATCACCGTCCCAAAATGAAGGAAATGCATGGGATATCCGGGCGCTGCCGGATAAGTGGTCACTTCATAGAGTACAGGAAAATAAAGCATATAATAAAAATGCAGCGCAGAAATGAGGACATATGAGTACAAAAGCATCACAGAAGGGCACAAAGGGGCAGACACCCGGCATGACGACGATCCGGGAACGTCTGCAGAAGGCAATCAGCAGGCTGGTAGTGTTCTCAATTATTCCGTTGGTCATCCTTACCGTGATCCTGAATCTGTCCAGTACCATGAGAACACTGGAAGACGATATGCTGGTGGTGGCAGAGATTTCCGCAGACCGTATCAATGAGGAACTACGGGTGACAACGACGATCGTATCCGAACTCGGATGCAGTTACCAGCTGTCTTCTCCGGTATTTACCCAGGAGCAGAAACAGCAGTATATCAACCAAACGCATGGAAGCTTATGGAATGGTCAGAGGCAAGCTGATCGGCTCCAACGGTATCTGTGCTTATGACGGAACCGATTATAGTGACCGTGATTATTTTAAGAGATCCATGCAGGGAGAGGTCGTGGTATCGGATCCCGTGATTGCAAAGACAGACGGTAAGCTCAGCGTTATCATTTCCGCACCCGTATATGCAGACGGAGATAAGAATGGTGATATTGTCGGCGTGGTATTCGTTGTGCCGGATCCGGAGTTCTTAAATGATATTGCTGCGGCAGTCTCTGTCAGTAAGAATTCCGAGTGCTATCTGTTGGGAGAAACAGGTATCACCATTGCTCACTGTGATTCTGCGATTGCCCAGGAGCAGAAGAGCAACATTGAACTGTCTCAGACGGACAGATCTTTGCGGGGAATTGCAAAGGTAGAGCAGAAGATGATGACCGGAGCAACCGGATATGGCACTTATATGAAAGGCGGAACCATCACAATACAGGCTTATGCACCAATAGAAGGAACCAATGGATGGAGTGTGGCAGTAAATGCACCACTGACAGATTTCCTTGGTTCTACCGTTGTATGTATTGTCATTGGTGTAGCAATAGGTGCTGCAGCTTTATGTTTCAGTGTGCGCAGGGCAAAAAAGATCGGTCAGGCGATCGGTGAACCGGTGGCGGAATGTACCGAAAGAATACGTCAGCTGGCGGAAGGCGATCTGCATACTCCGGCACCTGTGATCCGGACACAGGATGAGACACAGATCCTGGCAGAGGCTACCGCAGCACTATCCGGCAATCTGCAGAAGGTCATCGGCGATGCGGATTATCTGTTGGGAGAAATGTCGGAAGGAAACTTCGCACTGACTTCTGGGTGTGCAGAAGCCTATGTGGGAGACTTTCAGGGACTGTTGGAATCTATCCGTAAGCTGAACCATAAGCTCAGTGAGACACTTAATGAGATCAAGACGGCAGTGGGACAGGTATCTCTGGGGGCAAACCAGATGGCAGATGCTGCCCAGGGACTTGCGGAAGGTGCTACCGACCAGGCCGGTTCCGTAGAGGAACTGCAGGCTACCATCACGAATGTAACCGAGATCGTGGAGAAGAATGCCAAGGCACTGGGAGGTTCTTACCAGAAGGCTATGGATTACCAGCAGCAGGCGAAGGACAGCGGAGAGGAAATGAAGGGTCTGACAGATGCCATGCAGCGGATCAACGATACTTCCAGGCAGATCAGCGATATTATTGGTGAGATTGAGGATATCGCATCCCAGACGAATCTGTTGTCCCTGAATGCAGCCATTGAGGCAGCCAGAGCAGGAGAGGCCGGAAGAGGCTTTGCAGTGGTTGCGGATCAGATCCGTAAGCTGGCAGATGACAGTGCACAGTCTGCGGTACATACCAGAGAATTGATTGAGACTTCCCTGCAGGAGATTGAGCATGGCAACCAGATCACGGACAAGACAGCCGAAGCATTGCAGAAGGTCGTGGAAGGCATTGAGGATCTGGCCAACGAGTCCAAGAAAGCCATGGAAGAATCCAAGGCACAGGCAGATGCCATGATGCAGATCGAACAGGGCATTGAACAGATATCCACAGTGGTGCAGAACGACTCTGCGACCGCAGAAGAAACTTCTGCCACCAGTGAGGAATTAGTCTGCGCAGGCCACCAACATGAACGAGCTGACCGCAGCATTCCAGTTAAGAGATCAAAATGTACGATGATTCGGTGTAATGAATTCTGAAGATATGACATACAATGCTTAATAGAAACAAGCATTGGAGGCAGCCGTGTTCGAAAAACAGAATATACAGGAAACCGTAAATGAACTGAAAAGTGACGCAGTGAAGGGCCTTACCGATGGTGAGGCCTTTCGTACGTTTACAGCAAAATGGCAGAAATGAAATGAAAGCTGCCAGAAAAAAGACGAAAATACAGCTTTTTCTGGAGCAGTTAAAGGACCCGCTGATCTACATATTATTGATCGCAGCTGTGGTATCCGTCTTTCTGGGGGAGCTCAGTGATGCCGTGATCATCGGCACTGTGGTAGTGGTCAATGCCCTGGTGGGCATGCTGCAGGAGGGAAAAGCCCGAAAGGCACTGGAAGCGTTGAAAAAGCTGACCAGTCCACAGACTATAGTGATCCGGGATGGAATACGCAGAGAGATTCCGGCGGCGGAGCTGGTGACAGGGGATCTGGTAGACCTGGAGGCAGGGGCACAGGTACCTGCGGATATACGGCTGACCAGAAGCTCCAATCTGCAGGTAGAGGAATCTGCCCTGACCGGAGAATCGGTACCTGTGGGAAAAAGATGCGCTGTTTCTGGCAGACTGCAGACACGAGATTCCATTGGCTGAACGGGTCAATATGGTATATATGTCTACTGTGGTGACCCATGGCCACGGAGAAGGAATCGTGACAGCTACGGGCATGGCCACGGAGATCGGCAGGATCGCCTCCATGATCACAGATGCGGAAGAGGAAATGACACCGTTACAGAAACGTCTGGGGGATATGGGAAAGCTTCTGAGTATTTTATCGCTGGGAGTATGTGCGGCATTGTTTCTGCTGGCGGTATTTCAACACAGAAATATTCCGGAAATGCTGCTGGTGGCGATTTCCCTGGCGGTGGCTGCGGTGCCGGAAGGTCTGCCGGCAGTGGTGACGATCTGTCTGGCATTGTCAGTGACCAGAATGGTCAAAGTACATACGATCATCCGCAGACTGCCTTCCGTTGAGACTCTGGGAGCGGTCAGCGTGGTCTGCTCGGATAAGACCGGCACACTGACCCAGAACCGGCTCACGGTGGAAAAATGCTGGTGGTATGATGTGCTGGAGGATGCTGCCGGCAGCAATGGCAGGGGAGAATCCCGATGCGTACAGGAGATGCTCCGGGGAATACTGTTGTGCAATGATGCTTCCCTGCAGGGAGAGCAACGGATCGGAGATCCAACGGAACTGGCGCTCTTAGACTTCGGAGAGAAGATGGGGATGCATAGAGAACGTCTGGAGAAGCAGTACCCCCGCTATGATGAAAAGCCTTTCGATTCGGACCGGAAGATGATGACGACCTATCACAGAATCCCGAAAAACGGAGGGCATAAGGGAAGCATTGCCTATACGAAGGGGGCACCGGATGTGATCGTACAGCACTGCACCCATATTTTACAGGACGGAAGAAGTGTGCCAATGACAGCCGGACAGAGAAAAAGGATCAGTGAGGTTGTAGAACTCATGAATTCCCTGGCGCTTCGGACACTGGCGGCAGCACAGAGCGGAAACACTCCCGGGTGTGGGGAAGAAGGTATGACATTCCTGGGAATCGTGGGGATGCGTGATCCTGCCAGACCGGAGGCGGAGGAAGCGGTGGAGATTTTCCGCCGTGCAGGTGTATCTACAGTAATGATCACCGGGGATCATGTGGATACCGCCTATGCCATTGCCAGACAGCTGGGGATTGCAGGGCATCGCAGTCAGTGTATTACAGGGGAAGAACTGAATCATCTGGATGATGCTTCTTTTGCTGGGAGGATCAGGAATATCAGGGTTTATGCCAGAGTGACTCCGGCCCAGAAGGTACGGATCGTGAAGGGGCTGCAGCAGAATGGGGAGATTGTGGCCATGACAGGGGATGGTGTGAACGATGCTCCTTCTCTGAAAGCAGCAGATATCGGTGTAGCCATGGGAACCGGCGTGGATGTGGCTAAACAGGCGGCGGACATGATATTGACGGATGATAATTTTGCAACGATTGAAAAGGCAATCGAGGAAGGCAGAGGCGTCTATGAAAACATCCGCAAGTCGGTGATATTTTTACTGTCCTCCAATCTCGGGGAACTGATGACCATGTTCGTAGCAGTGGCTCTGGGGCTGGCTTCCCCTCTAAAATCCAGTCATATACTGTGGATCAATCTGATCACGGATTCCCTTCCGGCGTTGGCACTGGGAGTGGATAAAAATGACGGAAAAAGCCTGATGCGCTGTCCTCCAAGAAAAGCAGCGGAGAGTCTGTTCGCCCGGGGCGGAATGGCCTGTACCTTACTCTATGGAGCGCTGATCACCGGTATCGGTCTGGCGGCATTTCTGGTATTGCCCTGTGGGATCATGGCAGGCAGGGGAGAACTGTCCTGGAATCTGTCTGACTGGGTGGAGGGACTTCGTGAATTACTGTCCCGGGAAAAAATACTTGCCCGATCCCAGACCTATGCTTTTACAGTACTGGGAATGTGCCAGCTGTATCATGCAGTAGGAATGCGGGATATGCAGAAGTCCGTATTTGCCATGAGACCCTGGGATAATCCGCTGATGGTGTTGGCCTGTGTTATTGGATTTGCGCTGCAGTTTGCGGTAACGGAAGTACCGTTTCTCATCGGAGCGTTCGGAACCTCCCATCTGTCCGGACAGGAATGGCTGCTATTGAATGTATTGGCAGCATTTCCACTGCTGGCTCATGAGCTGGTAGTGATGTTACGGAAGTGAGTACGCTTATCCGGGCTTACCGACGATTCAGAACGATAATTCGCCCTATAACTTCAGGCAGATATTCTTGCGTATGCAAGCATCTGCCGAATACCCTGCCTGAAGCTACATGGCTCTGGATAGTCGTAATATTCAGAACCCCATTCGCAAAATCGCATCTCCGATGCTTTCCTTTTGCTCATGTGGTTACTTCGCCACATAAATATAGCCAGAGGATCTTACGAATGCAAGCATTCGACGTTCCTCCGGTTATATTTACGTGGCTCTGAATATTTACAAAAAGTTAACATTTTCCTTGTATGGAGTTTATAGTCAATAGTTACAATAAAATTGACAAATAACTTTCATGGGAGGGCAATGTGATGAAAATTATCAGAAAAACAGCGATTGTTATGCTTCTCTGCCTCTATTTTCTGACATATGGTGTATTGCCGCAGGTACAGGCCGCAGGTAAAGACGCTCCTGTGATCGTGGTAGCGCATCGGGCGGGGGCAAAAGTAGCTCCGGAGAACACGGTGGCGGCCCTGGAACAGGCCATCCGGGATGGAGTGCCTATTGCAGAGATTGATGTGCAGCAGTTGTCGGACGGAACCCTGATCGTTATGCATGACAGTAATTTTAAACGGACCACAGGAGAGGATATCTGCGTATGGGATGTGGAGGCAGATGCTCTCAAAAACCCTGGAAGTGGGCAGCGGTTTTTCAGCAGCATACCGGGGAGAACAGATCCCGACACTGGAAGAAATGCTTGCCTGTGCCAGAGGCAGGATCACTCTGATGATCGAACTGAAATATACCGGACAGGAGGATGCACTGGAGGAAAGCGTGCTGACTCTGCTGCAGGACTATGATATGGTGGATGAGTGTATTATAGGCTCCATGAACAAGGGAATCCTGCAGAAAATGAAGGAGCTGGAACCGGGGATTTCAACAGTTTTTATTGCCCATGATCTGGAAGAAGAGGATTATGAGCTGGACTATGCCGACAGCTATAGCATCGAGGGGAGAAATCTTACAGTGGATATGGTAGATGCCATTCATTACTGCGGAAAGTCGGTATACGGGTGGACAGCCAATACTTCCGGTGCCATGCTTCGGATCGTAAACTGTGGGGGCGGACGGTGTGATCACGGATGATGTGAGATTATTACAGACATTTTTGAGAGAACAGGCTTGCCGTAAAGCGTTTGCAAGTGTATACTGATTAATTATAATAAGGGGAACAATACGGAAGCAGGTTGGTGTATATGAGTAAAATATGGGAATTTTTCGAGAATCTGGGTGAATATGTATATGTGGCAGATGCAGAGACTCATGAATTGATATATATGAACAAGAAGACTCTGAAGAGCTATGGATTTCAAAGTCTTGAAGAGATCATTGGGTTAAAGTGTTATGAGATATTGCAGGGAAATTCTCTGCCCTGTGGCATGTGTAATAATGAACAGTTAAAGCCGGGTTTTTTTAAGGAATGGGAATATTACAATCCGCTGCTGCGAAGAGAACTTCATATCAAGGACACACTGGTAGAAGATGACGGGAGAAAATACCGTATGGAAATCGCCATAGATTGTGGCAATCTGAATGGGAGAGGGCACAAATCCGAAGATTACCGTAATATGGAGGCTGCGTTGAATGAAGCCATCCGTGTGGCACAGCGGCAGGAGAGCATGGATCAGACATTGCAGGTGCTGCTGGAATTTGTCGGAAAGAATCTGGAAGCGGGACGGGCCTATATTTTTGAAAAGGATGACCACGATCATGACCACAATACATACGAATGGGTAGCCAAGGGAGTCGCACCGGAAAAGGATACCCTTCAGGATCTACCGCCGGAGATCTTCGCGGAATGGTATCGGAAGTTTGATGAGAATCAGAGTATTGTCACAGAGAATCTGGAAGAAATGAAAGATGTGGATCCGCGGATGTATGAAGTTCTGGTAAGACAGAATATTCATTCCCTGGTGGTGGTTCCGCTTTATGATGATGGGAAAGTAATCGGCTTCTACGGAGTAGACAATCCTTCGACCAGATATTTTGAATTTGTGTCAGAGATGCTGCAGATCATGGGACACTTTATCGTATCGTTCCTGAAGCAGAGAAATCTGGTACGGGAGCTGGAAGTGATGAGCTATTCGGATCCGCTGACGACATTGGGGAATCGTTATGCTATGAAGAGGTACATTGAGCAGGTGGATCATACCGAGCCCATCGGCGTGGTATACTGTGATATTACAGGATTAAAACGGACCAATGACAGTGAAGGCCATTCCACCGGAGACCGCCTGATCTGCAGGTGCTGTGACTGCCTGAAACGTGTATTTGAGGGAAATGGAATGTTCCGTATCGGCGGAGATGAACTGGTGGTCCTGTGCACCGGAATTTCTGAAAAGGAATTCTATCAAAAGGTGGAGGAATTAAAAACAGAGCTGGCAGCTCATGATGTCTCCATGGCAGTAGGAGCAGCGGTGAACACTCTGGAAGCCGTGGGAAAGGATCATCTACTGACGGAGTCCGAGAGACGGATGTATCAGGACAAGGCAGAATACTATCGCAGTACAGGGCTGGACCGCAGAAAGGTCTGAGAATGGAAATCCCCAAAGCTATTTTGAAAGTTTATATGTTGAGAATTTCTATCAGGCAGTTCCCTTGACGGGAACTGCTTTTTTCTATATTATTTATATAGGTTAGCTACAACTAACTAAGTGACTTTTGGATGGCAGGAGGTGAAGCGCTGATTGAGTCAGGAAACGTGGGAGATCCTGTGTGAAATGGAAGCAGACGATGTGGAACTACAGTTGGCTTTGCAGTGTGCACCGCTGATCACGGGACTTAAGATTTCCAATCTGCTGACGATTTCCCCGGAAGGCTTTACACAGGTGGGAAGGATCGTTGAAGGCAGTGTGCTTTCCCTGTATCCCTTGTTGGAGACAGAGGAGAAAATGGTAATACTGTTGTATCGGGAAGACCGGCTGGAAAAGTATCTGAAAATGCCGCAGGTACAGAAACTGCTGCGGGAGGCAGGGTACGAATCCGATCGACTGGAGGATATTTTGCCGGTATTTTGCGATCGTTATGAAACCTATGCAGAGAGAGGGAAGCCGTTCCCCCACGAACTGGGATTGCTGTTAGGATATCCCCCGGAGGATGTGGAAGGATTTATCAGACATCAGGGGAAGAACAGCCTCTGCACCGGTTATTGGAAAGTATATGCGGATAAAGAAGGAAAACAGAGACTTTTTGAAAAATATGAATATGCCAGGGAAAATTTGATCCAGCTGTTGCATTATGGATTAAAGATGACAGAAATCATAGATATCTGCGGATGTACCGCAGCATAGAAACAGGCACGGAAAGGTGCGGAAGGGAAGGAAAAATAAATGGATAAGATTTATGTAGTATTCTGGACACAGGGTGGTAACACCCAGGCTATGGCAGAGGCCATCGGAGAGGGTATCCGGGAAGCCGGGAAGGAAGCGGAGGTAGTATTTGTGACCGGCGCCAACCTTGACGAACTAAAGGCTGCTCCCAAGTTTGCACTGGGCTGTCCCGCGATGGGAGCGGAAGTCCTGGAGGAATCCGAGATGGAGCCTTTTGTATGTGATGTGGAAGGCTTTGCTTCCGGCAAAAAAGATCGCACTGTTCGGTTCCTATGGATGGGGAGACGGTGAGTGGATGAGAGACTGGAGCACCCGTATGGAAGCAGCAGGAGCTACTGTGTTGAACGGTGAGGGCCTGATCTGCCATGAGACACCGGACGAGGATGGCCTGTCAGAGTGTAGAGAACTTGGCAAACAGCTGGCAAACGCATAAGGTATCTGAAAGCAAATAAGACAACATAACAAAAAGATTCATTCCCCGGGTGGAGAGTGAATCTTTTTGCTATATGTATGTGCTATGCTTTTTTGCTGCCACTTAAATAATAGCGTTCCTGTGCCACGGTCTCGGGAACCGGAATATTACCGTTTTGCAGCTTTCGGGTCAGAACATCCAGATGATGTAAGCCTTGGGCTATCTTGATCTTACGGCGATCCAGAAGATCGGCATACAACGGGTTCTGAGCCAGCGTATTGCAAATATCCTCCGGGAACGGGCAGTAGGTGAACATGATCTGACGGGCTACTTTGTTCAGTCTCGGGGATCCGGCACCTTCGAAGAGCACCCAGATCATATAATCCCTTACGAACATTTCCTTGAAACTGTTCTTGGCACGCTGCAGGCTGGATTTTACCTTTTCCTTGGCCTCTGTACTCAGATCATGGTTCTTGCGGTAGAACTGGATATAATCGAAATATTCACTGGTCAGGGAACTGATGGAGACATCGTTCCAGCGGTTACCCTGGACTCTCTTGCACAGCTCCCAACGGAATTCACCGGTCAGGTGGGTGAAGGTCGTCTTCAGATCCTCCAGATGGAAAATGGAGAAGACCATACGACCGGGGCTGTTACGGCGCTTGCCCTCAATTTCCTGCCACATGACACCGCGGATACCGACGTTGGGCATCAGGATGATGTCCGGCAGATATTCCAGATGAATTGTCTCCTTACCCATGACATCTATGTGCTCCATATCCAGACTTTCTCTATAGAATGCCGTGTAATCTACCCGGCGGATCTCCTCGAGAATCTGGGAGACACGGGAAACGGTGACATAGGAGCTTTCCAGATCCTTCAGCACATCATCTGCGCAGAACAGCGGACAGAAAGTAGTGATCCGTCCGAAGGTGATCTTGTTGACCTGAGGGAACATATTCCGGAGCTCGTAATTGACCTTGGCCATGGGATTGTTCTCCAATGCCTTGAGCTCTGCATCCGTAATATTGCCACCGACCTTTTGTTTGTGAATATAATCGGAATAATCCTGGTCAAATTCGTTCCGGCTGGGAGATTTCTTCCCGCGGAAGATGGCCATCAGCCAGTCATAAAAGGTATAGACACCGATATCGCTGTGATCCGACATGGCTTCTGCCATGCGGTACAGGGTGACTGCATTTTTCAGACCGGCCAGCTCCTCATCCACATAACCGAAATACAGAAACATTTTGACCGGCATGGGAATGTTCGGCTGTTCCAGCGTCTGGGTGAACAGGAGGGAGTAGAGCAGATAAAATTCTTCGGTCAGCTGTCTGCGTAAAAGAGCGACATCCTGATCCTGGGAAGCCCGGTCGGACAGCAGCTTGTAAGCGTGGACATGCTGACGGAAGCTGGTCACGGTATCCAGATCCGAACCGGCGTAATCCAGAATAGTGTTCAGCGATCCGGCAAGCTTGCCAAGGATCTCGGAATCTCCGGAAGAACCTGCCTCAGCGGAATCCTTGGATTCCATGAGATTCAGGCTGCTCTGGAAGGTCTGGGATCTGGAGGCAAACAGTTCCTGATCGATGAAGGACAGATCGCCGGCCTTAGAAAGCATACGATGAATGCGGTCGTAGACCGCCTTGCTGTCTTCATTATCCTGTCCCAGTTTATAGAACAAAGAAGTATAAAAATCAAAAAGATCGTTGCCGGATTCCCGGAAATAGAAGGAACCGACCTGCTGCAGATAGTGGAACTGTTCCTCCAGGCTCTGGTAAGTACGGCGGAAGTCCAGACTTCCCTTACGCAGCATACCAATGGACAGATCCGACTCCTGTACCAGGATCCGGTAATTGTCCGAAGCCAGGATCCTGCTTAAGCCCATGTAATAGCCGTTCAGCCAGATGTCCGGTGAATCATCCCCAAGAAAAGCATTCAGCTCATCGAAATGTTCCAGGGATCTCGCTTGCAGACGGTAACGGCTACACAGTGTATTGTAGGTGGCAATATCATCTGTCAGAGTACGATACAGCTCACTGCAGTTCAATTCCGAAATGGAACTGCGGTTCAGCAGAATATTGATCTGACGGAAACAGGACAGACAGAACAGACGTGCTACGTCCGGGTGCTTCTGTAGAATATCATTCAGGGAATCCAGACTGGTCAGGGGATACGTCAGGATCGTTGTATCCTCCAACGTGGTATAGCCCAGCAGATGGATTTCGGAGCAGATCTCACAGATACTGATCACGTCTCCCTTTCCCAGAGTATAAGAGCCGCCGGGATATGATACATCTACTTTACCGTTGGTAATCAGATGCAATGCAGTCATGGGCTGCCCATAGCTATATATAGTTTTCCCCTTCTCCAATACGATTCCAGCCATTCCAATACCTCGTCTTATCATACAAATATTTAATACACATTATACACCATAATACCAACAATTTTCTACTGTACTTTGATAGAAATGTGATAAAATAAAACTACATATGTGTCACTTTTACATTGACAGACGAAAAAAGCGATGTTTCGGTAGAAAACGGTACATGGAAAGGTATATTGGGGTTATGGAACAGAGCAGTGAATACAGAGAGCAGTTGCTGGAATCATATAAGCAGGCAGTGAGGCCGTTACTTCCCTACCTGCCCTGGCTGGAGCAGAGCGCCGGCAAGAGAGCCAGCTCTATCTACAGCGGACAGGATATCGGAGTGAATTCCGTGTCCTTTTCCGGTATATGACGGGACTCTCCTGAAATTTCGTCAGGGAAGCGACGAAAAGTCCCCTGATGGATCGCAACTATGCCTATGTATACACAAGACACCGGATCCGCACTCATCAGGAGGAGCGGGATATTATTCAGAAAGCAGGATGGAAGGAATGGGATATCCTCAGAGGAATCCTGTCAAAATATGTCTTAGGCGGCAGAACAAAGGGAAATCTGTGGAGCGAGGCGGTATCGGAGCGGATCTTTTATCTGGTACTGAAACAGATGCAGGAGATCATTGAATTCTGGGATAAGACACCGGCGAACGGAAAGCTTTGAGTGGGGAAAGGCAGGATAGATCCATGGGAGAAAAATCAGTACAGAAAAAGCGATATATCGTAGAGAAAGCCAGAGAAGTATTTGTGGAGAAGGGCTTCAAAAAAGTAACGATGAAGGATATTGTAGAGGCCTGCGACATCAGCCGTGGCGGACTCTATTTATATTTTGAGAATACCAGTCAGATCTTCATGGAAGTGTTGCGCATGGAGAGTGAGGAGGCGGATGACGTATTTTCCGACAGTATTACGGAGGATGCTACCGCAGCGGATATCCTGCTTCTGTTTTTAAAGGAGCAGAAGAAAGAGCTTCTGCGCAAGAAGAATACACTGACGCAGGCTACCTATGAATTCTATTTTGAAAACGAACTGCCCAAGAGAGACAATATTTTAAAAAAGCAGTTTGATTCCGCAGTGAAGATCATTGAAAAACTGATCGAGGCAGGTGTGGATAACGGAGAGTTTATCTGCGAGGACTGTGAGGGAACTGCGAGAAATATTATGTTTGTGCTGGAAGGACTGAAGATTTCGGCCCAGACCATCGGCGTGACGGCGGAAGCGGTGGATCGTGAGATCCTGTATCTGTTGCGCGGATTGGGTGTAGAAGATTAATATGACAACGGGTGATGATGCTTCAGGGAAAGTTTCCTGAAGCATTTTCTGTGTAGAAAAGCTGCAAAGAGATAAAGAGAGGGAAAAGGTAAGTATGACAGAAACGATCATCAGCATGGAACTTCCGGCGGGAGGACATCTGGCAATCCGCAGGAACCGGATCCGTCCGGAGGGAGAAGAACGGAATTTATCCAGAATCAGTCTGGTGTCCGGCATCCACGGGGATGAACTGGAGGGACAGTACATCTGTTATGAGACGGCGCGAAGAGTAAAAGAGCATCCGGAGTATTTGAAAGGAATCGTAGATATCTATCCGGCATTGAATCCGCTGGGAATCGACATGGCCAGCCGGACGGTGCCGAGACTGGATATGGATATGAACCGTATGTTTCCGGGAGACGCATCGGGGGATATGATGGAGCGGATCACGGCAACTGTGGTGGATTCCCTGATCGGATCCGATATTTGTATCGATCTGCACGCCAGTGATATTTTTGTGCGTGAGATCCCACAGGTACGACTCAGTGAAGATTTTGCGGAGGCACTGCTTCCCTATGCGAAAATGACCAATGCCGACATGATCTGGATGAATGCCACTGCCACGGTGCATGAATCGACGCTGGCCCATTCCATGAATCTGCTGGGAGTTCCCACACTGGTGCTGGAGATGGGACAGGGGCATGACGTCCACAGATCCTTCGGTAATCAGATCGTGGACGGTATTTTCCACATCATGAGTGAAATGGGGATCTGGACAGGCCCGGAGCCAAAGGTGCAGGAGCCTGCGATATCCAGTGACGGTGAGGTGGAGTTTATCCGCAGCAAGTCAGACGGTGTGTTCCTGCCACTGATCGAGCACAACCACTATGTGAAAAAAGGAGATCTGATCGGGAAAGTGGTGGATCCATTTGAAGGGACGGTGAAGCAGCAGATCCGTACCGCAAAAGGCGGGCTGTTGTTTACCCTGAGAGCTTATCCGGTGGTCTATGAAGGAGATCTGCTGGCGCGGATCCTGACGGAGTGAAAAGATTATGTTTGAGAGAGATATTTATACCATACATTCGACCTACAGAGAAGATATGCGCATCAAGGGCTTTCAGTTCGGCAAGGGCGAGAAGTCTGCTTGCATCGTGGGCGCAGCCAGAGGTAATGAGATCCAGCAGATGTATATCTGTTCCCAACTGGTGAAGACACTGCGGGAACTGGAAAACAACGGCTGTATCAGTGCCGGCAAACAGATTCTGGTGATTCCTACCATCAATGCCTATTCCGTGAATATCAGCCGCCGCTTTTTCGGTGTCAAGGAAGCGGATATCAATCGGAGTTTTCCGGGAAATGATTACGGGGAGCCGGCGGACCGTCTGACCAATGCGTTGCTTACGGAGATCCGGGATTACGTTTATGGGATCCAGTTTACGTCCTTTTACAGACCGGGAGAATTCGTGCCCCATGTGCGTATGATGGAGACAGGCTATCAGAATACGTCGTTGGCGAATCTGTTCGGACTTCCTTATGTGGTGGTGCGCAAGCCGGTACCCATCGATACCAAGACACTGAATTATAACTGGCAGGATGAGATGACGGCCGCCTTTTCGGTATACACGAATCAGAATACCCAGATCGATGAGGTGAGTGCAAGACAGGCGGTGGCAGCGGTCTTACGTTTCCTGAAACGTATGGGGCTGATCCGGTACGAGAGTCATTCCGGCTATATCAGTCATGTTATATATGAAAAGGATCTGAGTGATGTACCTGCGAACCGGGCGGGAATTTTCCGGGGAAAAGTACATGCGGGAGACGATGTGCGCTATGGAAATGAGATGGCAGAAATTATAGACCCTTACGATGGAACGGTGAGGGAGAAGATTCTGGCCCCCACGGACGGCATCGTATTTTTCGCCCACACGGAGGCCCTGATCTGCGAGAAGGACATCGCTTACCGGCTGATCCACAGACTGCATGAATGACGAACCGTTCAAAAAGGCAGGTAAAATCTATCTAAATTTGTTGTTTTCTGCTATTGTGGGAAAATATAGTATGTTGTATGATACTATTCAGAACCATGTAAATATAATCATATGTACGTCAAAGGCTCGCATTTGTAAGGGCATCTGATGATATTTATATGGTGAGATAACCACATGAGCAAAAAGTAAGCATCGCAAGATGTGGTTTTGCGAATGGCGTTCTGAATAGTGTCGCATAGTATAAAATTTCGGAGGAGAGACATGAGCAACGTAAGACGTATCTATGTAGAGAAAAAGGAACCTTATGCCGTCAAGGCAAAAGAGCTGCACGACGAACTGAAAAATTATCTGGGTATCGATGTGGCAAAGGTTCGTGAGTTTATCCGCTATGATGTGGAGAATATTTCGGATGAGGTGTTTGCAAGAGCCTGCAAGACTGTATTTTCCGAGCCTCCCGTAGATGATCTGTATGAAGAGACCATCGAGATTCCTGCGGATGCAAAAGTATTTTCCGTAGAGTTCCTTCCCGGACAGTTCGATCAGAGAGCGGATTCCGCAGTGCAGTGTGTGAAGTTCTTAAAAGAGGACGAAGAACCTGTGATCCGTACCGCTGTGACTTATATGATCGAAGGACAGGTGTCCGACGAAGAATTTTCCAAGATCAAATCTTACTGTATCAACCCTGTAGATTCCAGAGAGACCGGCATGGAGAAGCCGGATACTCTGATCACGGTGTATGATGATCCCGCTGATGTTGCTGTTTTTGACGGCTTCAGAGATATGGACGAGAGCAGTTTAAAAGCTCTGTATGAATCTCTGGGACTTGCCATGACCTTCAAAGATTTCCTGCATATCCAGAAATATTTCCATGATGATGAGAAGAGAGATCCTTCTATGACGGAGATCCGTGTACTGGATACCTATTGGTCCGATCACTGCCGTCACACCACTTTTTTCCACCGAGCTGACCGATGTCGGAATTCGGTGAGGGTTATTATCGTTCTCCCTTAGAGACCACTTACCAGAGCTATCTGGATACCAGAGAAGAGATCTTCAAAGGCAGAGAGGACAAGTTCGTCTGTCTGATGGATCTGGCACTGATGGCCATGAGAAAGCTGAAAAAGACGGCAAACTGGATGACATGGAAGAATCCGATGAGATCAATGCCTGCTCCGTAGTGGTTCCCGTGGAGATGGATTACGGTGACCATAGAGAGACTGAGGAGTGGCTGGTATTTTTCAAAAATCGAGACCCACAACCATTACCTACAGAGATCGAGCCTTTCGGTGGTGCTGCCACCTGTCTGGGCGGTGCCATCCGTGATCCCCTGTCCGGCCGTGGCTATGTATATCAGGCAATGCGTGTCACCGGTGCTGCGGATCCTACCGTTCCTGTATCCGAGACTTTGCACGGCAAGCTCTCCCAGAAGAAGCTGGTAAGAGGCGCAGCCAGTGGCTATTCCTCTTATGGTAACCAGATCGGTCTGGCTACCGGCTTTGTAAAAGAGATCTATCATCCTTCTTATGTGGCAAAGCGTATGGAGATCGGTGCCGTTATGGGCGCAGCTCCCCGCAGGAATGTTATCCGTGAGACCTCTGATCCCGGCGATATCATCATCCTGTTAGGCGGACGTACTGGACGTGACGGCTGCGGCGGTGCGACCGGATCCTCCAAGGTACATACCGATACTTCCATCGAGACCTGTGGTGCTGAGGTACAGAAGGGTAATGCACCGACCGAGCGTAAGATCCAGAGACTGTTCCGTCGTGAGGAAGTCAGCCGTCTGATCAAAAAATGTAACGACTTTGGTGCCGGCGGTGTCTCCGTTGCCATCGGAGAGCTGGCAGACGGTCTGACCGTAGATCTGGACAAGGTACCCAAGAAATATGCCGGACTGGATGGCACGGAACTGGCAATCTCCGAGTCTCAGGAGCGTATGGCAGTGGTAGTAGATCCTAAGGATGTAGATACTTTTCTGGGCTATGCAAAGGAAGAGAACCTGGAGGCTGTTCCCGTAGCAGTTGTTACTGAGGAACCCAGACTGGTACTGAACTGGAGAGGCAAGCCCATCGTGGATCTGAAGAGAGCTTTCCTGGATACCAACGGTGCCCATCAGGAGACCAAAGTAAAAGTAGATATTCCTTCCGAAGAAGAGAATTATTTTGATAAATGGGCTGTTCCCGCTGTAGGTGAGAAACTGGAAGAGGGCGATGTGAAGGGTGCCTGGGTGGCACTGTTAAATGACCTCAATGTATGTTCCCAGAAGGGTCTGGTAGAGATGTTCGACTCCTCCATTGGTGCCGGCAGTGTATTGATGCCCTACGGTGGAAAATATCAGCTGACTGAGACCCAGACCATGGTAGCCAAACTGCCTGTACTGGAAGGTAAGACCGATACCGTGACCATGATGAGTTACGGCTTCGATCCGTATCTGTCCTCCTGGAGTCCTTACCACGGAGCTGTCTATGCAGTGACAGAGTCCATGGCGAAAATCGTGGCTTCCGGCGGTGATTTCAGCAAGATCCGCTTTACCTTCCAGGAGTACTTCCGCAGAATGACCAGCGATCCTGAGCGTTGGAGCCAGCCTTTCGCAGCACTGTTAGGCGCCTACGATGCACAGATCGGGTTCGGGCTGCCCTCCATCGGTGGTAAGGACAGTATGTCCGGTACTTTCAATGATATTGATGTACCTCCCACACTGGTATCTTTTGCAGTGGACGTGGCAAAATACGGCGATATTATTACTCCGGAACTGAAGACTCCCGGCAATAAGCTGGTACGTTTCTCTATTAATAAAGACGATTTCGACATTCCGATGTATGAGAATGTGGCAGAATTATATGGCAAGATCCACGAACTGACCGAAAATGGTACGATCGTATCCGCTTATGCTCTGGATTCCAAGGGTGTGGCAGCAGCTGTAGCAAAGATGGCCTTCGGTAACAAGCTGGGTGTGAAGATCGACGATGAGGTAACCACAGACGACCTGTTTGACAACGGACTGGGCGATATTCTGGCAGAGATCCCCGCAGACAAGATGGCTGCACTGGAAGAGAAGGAACTGGATTACACCGTGATCGGTACCGTGACCGAGGAGCCTGTATTCGTATATGGTGATGTGAAGATCACCATGGAAGAGGCACTTGTTTCCTGGACTTCCAAGCTGGAGAAGGTATTCCCCACCAAGGCAGTGAAGGGTACCGAGGCAGTGGCAAGCAATGTTTACAAGGCAGACAGTATTTATGTATGTAAGCACAAGATCGCAAAGCCTACCGTATTCATTCCGGTATTCCCCGGAACCAACTGTGAATACGACAGCACCAAGGCATTTGAACGTGCCGGAGCCCATGTGGAGACAAGAGTGTTCCGTAACATGACCGCAGAGGATATCCGCGAATCCGTAGAGGAATTCGAGAAGTCCATTGCACAGGCACAGATCATCATGTTCCCCGGCGGCTTTTCCGCAGGTGATGAGCCTGACGGAAGTGCGAAGTTCTTCGCAACCGCATTCCAGAATGCGAAGCTGAAGGAAGCGGTCATGAAGCTGTTAAATGAGAGAGACGGACTTGCACTTGGTATCTGTAACGGATTCCAGGCTCTGATCAAGCTGGGACTGGTTCCTTACGGCGAAATCACCGGTCAGAAGGAGGATTCACCTACCCTGACCTTCAATACCATCAACCGTCATATCTCCAAGATGGTATACACCAAAGTCGTATCCAACAAGTCTCCCTGGTTACAGGGCGCTACACTGGGTGCTACCTACTGCAATCCCGCATCCCACGGAGAGGGCCGTTTCGTAGCACCGAAAGAGTGGATCGACAAGCTCTTTGCTAACGGACAGGTCGCTACCCAGTACGCTGATCAGAACGGTAATGTATCCATGGATGAGGAATACAATGTCAACGGTTCCTACTGTGCGATCGAGGGTATCACATCCCCCGATGGCAGATGCTTCGGTAAGATGGCACATTCCGAGAGAAGAGATACCGCTGTGGCCATGAACATCTATGGCGAGCAGGATATGAGATCTTTGAATCCGGTGTACAGTACTTTAAGTAAATTGAAAGTTAGTGAAATAATCCCGTAGCCCTTGGCAGGGTATAAGAAACGCGGCACGCTCGTACTTTAGTACGATGCGCTCCTGTCGCAGAGCGTAGCGGTACATAAGCGGTCATAATACGACCGCAATGCG
>ENA-OQHF01000586-OQHF01000586.1-human-gut-metagenome-genome-assembly--contig:-NODE-586-length-21992-cov-7.256391_pt1 | contig 21992 bp, 15 predicted proteins | sample MGYA00242559_ERZ504709 | MGnify/ENA primary metagenome ERZ504709 (study PRJEB26092, sample SAMD00036203) | human gut metagenome | host: Homo sapiens | study: EMG produced TPA metagenomics assembly of... | reverse complement strand
GATATTTAACTAAGAAGGTACAAGAAGCGGATGCCTGATTAGATTAAAAATAACGGATAACAGGAGGTTGGACCAATGGACAGTATAGTTTCAGAATTTCATCAATATGTCAGTAGGTACGGCGATTGCAGGTTCCTGTGAAGAAAGAGACCTGAGCAAAAGTTAATTCGCAGATCTGGTAAAAAGTTAAGAATGAAAATAAATGGAACGGAGAGAATACAAGACCAGATTCATAATAAAAAGATAAAGCAGTTGCAGATATATTGAATAAAGTTACCACATACAGAACTGAACGATGTGTAAAGGAACATGGAACAGTAGCTGTAAAAGAAAAATGGTCTTACAGGAATCGTATCAGGATTTACCTTCGATCCAGAATATAAAATAAAAATAATGAGAAAATTAAATATTATAAAAAATGCATCTTCAAGGGTAGTTGGAGGTGCATTTTTTTGACATTGGGAAGATGGTATGGTACACTAATGAAAGAGTATCGCCTTATGTTAAATTGACATGAAGAGATCTTGAGTTACCGAATAAACATTAATATAATGAGGTGAATGCGGTGGACAAATATGAATATAAGCAACTGTCAGAGCGAATGATAGAGCTTATGCAAAATGAAGAATACGGGGAAGCAAAGGAGATTGCTGACTCCATTGACTGGAGAAGGGTTCGCAATGCCATGATGCTTGCGAATGTAAGTGATATTTATGAAAAGACCGGTGAATATCAGAAAAGCTATGATATTTTGCAGATTGCTTATCATCGGGCAGAAGGAAGCCGGAAGGTATTGTATCGTCTGAGTTCTCTTGCACTGAAGACGGGGAATGTAGATGAAGCAATAGATTTTTATGATGAGTTTGTGCAGTTAGCACCAAAAGATCCGAACAGACATATTCTGAGATACCAGATCTTACGGGCACAGCGGGCTCCGTTAGAGCAGCAGATTGAAGCACTGGAAGAGTTTAAGAAGGCAGAATATATTGAAGAATGGGCGTTTGAACTTGCAAAGCTTTATCAGGAAGCAGGTATGACGGCAGAATGTCTGGAAGAATGTGATGATCTGATCCTGTGGTTCAGTGAAGGCAAATATGTATATAAAGCAATGGAATTGAAGATGCAGTATAAGCCACTGACACCTTCGCAGCAGGAAAAGTATAATCGCAGATTTGAAAAAAATGGCGGTGAGACGGAAGAGATTCCGGATCTTGAGACGTATGTTGCAGAAAATGAAGAGCCGGAAGATCATTTGGATGAAGCAGCAACGGAGCATTCAGAGGCTGTTTCAGAAGAGCCGGTTGAGGATATTCCTGAGAGTATTGGACAGCAGGATACAGGAAAAGAAGAAAGTTCAGAGAAACCAGTCCGTAAGCCGGAAAAGAAAAAGATCGGTGATACAATGCGGCTGGATGAGGCATTGGAGCAGTTACTGCATCGCAAGCCGGAAGTATCTGCGGCAGAGGATGAAGAGCCGGATATTTCTGATCTTGAGAGTGCGATCGGTGATATTGAGTCGGTCGTGGATCTTGATATGGTAAATCAGATTTCACAGGAAAAGCATACAGGTGATGTGCCAATCGGAATGAAGGAACTTATTCCTGGAGAAGTATCAGAAGAAGCGGCAGATAAGACAGAGCGGATCCCTGTAGAAATCACAACAGATATTACGGAAGATGACGCAGAAGAGCTGGATCTTGAAGATCTGGTGGCAGAAGAGCTGCCGGAAGAAGTTGAAGAGGCAGAGCCGGTTGAAGAAGAGGCGGAAGAAGTCGAAGAAGCAGAGCCGGTTGAAGAAGAGGCGGAAAAAGTCAAAGAGGCAGAGCCAGTTGAAGAAGAGGCGGAAGAAGTCGAAGAGGCAGAACCGGTTGAAGAAGAGGCGGAAGAAGTCGAAGAGGCAGAGCCGATTGAAGAAACACAGACAGGGACAATAGAAGAAGAACTGCAAAAAATTGCTGATGCAGAACCGGCTGAACCGGAAGAAGAGATCTTCGATATGGAAGAAGCGGAAGACTTCCTGGAGGATTCACCTGCTGAGGATTGGGAAGATGATACAGAATCCTTTGAAGAAGCGGATGCAGAGGAGCTGAGTTTTGAAGAGATTTTATCTGACTGGGATTCGGAAGAAGCAGAGGCGTTGCTTGAGGATGCCGAGGAAGAAGTATATGATGAGTCGGTAGAAGAAACGTACGAGGAAGAACCGGACGAAGACGAAGCAGAAGATATATTAGAAGATGCCGAGGAAGAGCCGATTGAAGAATCAGCAGAAGATGTCGTTGAGGCGGATGCTGAGGAAATATACGAAGAAGAGCCGGAAGACGAGGTTACGGAAGATACTCCAATCCTGTCTCCTGATATTCAGCGGCTGATTGATGAAATTGAAGGTGCAGTTCCGGCAGAGGAGTCTTTGCCAGAAGAAAAAGAGATAGAAAAAGCACCGGAAGAACCGCATGAAAATATGGGAGAAGTGACAGAATCTCTCCGTTTAGATGATCTGCCGGAGGAAGACGAAGATTTATTTGAAGATGAAGACTTCTTAGAGTCAGAGGATGAAGAGGATGAGTACGAGTCCTATGAAGACGACGATTCAGAAGAAGATGAGTATGAATCTTACGAAGATGACGATTCAGAAGAGGATGAGTATGAATCTTACGAAGATGACGATTCAGAAGAAGATGAGTATGAATCTTACGAAGACGACGATTCAGAAGAAGATGAGTATGAATCTTACGAAGACGACGATTCAGAAGATGAATATACATCCTATGATGAAGATGAGTATGAAGATGAAATCTATGATGACGAATATGAAGATGACGATGAAGCTTATTATGAAGAATCGGATGATGATGAGTTAGCAGATGATGAGGAATTCTACTATGAAGACGAAGAAGAACCGGACGAAGAACCGGACGAGGAAGATGCACCTGATTTTGAAGATGAATTCAAGGTAGATCCGAAGCACAGTGAAGAGCCGGATGATCGGGAGATTCCGGACGAAGATGATGGAATTGATATCATGTCGGCTACGACACCGTTGAGCAGAAAGGAAACTGCAAAGCTGATCGCTACAGGTAAGACTTCTCCGTTGCCACTGGATGAAATTTCAGATGCATTATCCATGGATACAGGATTTGTAGTACATGGAAGATATGATCTGGAAACTCAGAGCGGAATCGGTACAAGAGCCGGCCTGACAGAAGAACAGAAGAAATTATTCTCTTATTTTGTTCCTGTGCGTGGCATGAGCGAACAGTTAGTAGATGTTCTGGAGCAGGATAAGAACTGTACAAACCGGAAGGGAACGTCGAAGACAGGAAATCTCCTGATTATTGGAGATAAAGGAAATGGCAAGACTGTTCTTGCAGTAGATGTAGTTAAAGCAATCCAGAAGCAGAGAGAGATCCGTCAGGGTAAGGTAGCAATCGTGACAGGAGAGTCCCTGAATAAGAAAAAGATCGGAGATATTTTCGATAAATTATACGGTGGTGCTTTGATCATTGAAAAAGCAGGAAAGATGAATGAAAAGACAGTCGCCAAGCTGAACAGGGCAATGGAGCGTGATACAGGAGAACTTCTGATCGTGCTTGAGGAACAGAGAAAGCCGTTAGATCGTCTGCTTTCCTCCAACCGTGAGTTCAGGAGAAAGTTTACTTCCCGTCTGGAAGTGCCGATCTTCATTAATGATGAGCTTGTAACATTTGGTCAGACTTATGCCCAGGAGAATGGTTACAAGATTGATGAAATGGGTATTCTTGCTCTTTACAGTTGCATTGATTCTCTTCAGAGAGAAGATCATTCAGTAACTGTTGCGGAAGTAAAAGAAGTAATGGATAAGGCAATCGCACATTCACAGAAAGCTTCAGCCAAGAAGCTGGTGAAGAGAGTATTCGGAAGAAATACAGATTCGTCGGACAGAATTATTCTTTCCGAACGAGATTTCAACATTTAACGACAAAATTTAGTCAGAATTAATAGACAGTCTTGGGAAAGGCTGTCTATTTTTGTGCAAAAATATGTTTTCTCTTTCTTTTTTCAGGTACATCAAGTATAATGATGCTATGATGTTGGGAGCAAAATCCCAAGCAATGAAAGAATTCGAGCAGTGAGGTGGATTTATGGTTACAAAGAAGAAGGCAGTGAAAAAACTGCAGCCTTATGAGATAGGAGAACTGGATCACTACCTTTTCGGGCAGGGGAATCATTATGAGATTTATAAGAAGCTTGGTGCACATGAAGTGACAGCAGGCAAAAAGGGTGTTTATTTCGCAGTATGGGCTCCACATGCAAAGAGTGTTTCAGTGATCGGAGAGTTTAATGGATGGGATGCTGCAGCGGACAGGATGGAGCGGCAGGAGCCATTAGGAATCTATACAGTTTTTGTACCGGAAGCGAAAGACGGACAGATGTACAAATACTGTATTGAGACAGAGAGCGGAGAGCTGATCTATAAGGCAGATCCATTTGCCAATTATGCAGAACTTCGGCCGGGAACTGCTTCCAGGATTACGGACATTTCTCATTTAAAATGGACGGATGACCGTTGGATGGAAAGCAGAAAAAAATGGGATAATAAAGAAAATCCGTTATCCATCTATGAAGTGCATATGGGTTCCTGGATGAGGCATCCGGGAAGGGAAGATGAGGGATTTTATACTTATCGTGAATTTGCAGAAGCGATTACAAAATATGTAAAAAAGATGGGGTATACGCATGTAGAACTGATGGGAATCGCGGAGCATCCATTTGATGGCTCATGGGGATATCAGGTAACTGGTTATTTTGCACCGACTTCCAGATATGGAACACCGGAAGATTTCGCTTATATGATCAATTATCTGCACCGGAATGGGATTGGTGTGATTCTTGACTGGGTTCCGGCACATTTCCCGAAGGATGCTCACGGACTGGCTGATTTTGACGGAACACCGACTTTTGAGTATGCAGATCCGAGAAAGGGAGAGCATCCTGACTGGGGAACGAAGATCTTTGATTATGAAAAGCCGCAGGTACGGAATTTCCTGATTGCAAATGCATTGTTCTGGATCGAGCATTTCCATGTGGACGGACTGCGTGTCGATGCAGTGGCATCCATGCTTTATCTTGATTATGGAAAGCAGGACGGACAGTGGGTCCCAAACAAGTATGGTGGAAATCAGAATCTTGAGGCGATTGAGTTTTTCAAGCATCTTAATTCTGTTGTACTTGGAAGAAATCCGGGGACGATGATGATCGCAGAAGAATCCACTGCATGGCCAAAGGTTACAGGAAACCCGGAGGATGACGGACTGGGATTCAGCCTGAAGTGGAATATGGGATGGATGCATGATTTTACAGAGTATATGAAGCTGGATCCGTATTTCAGGAAAAATGCACATCATATGATGACATTTTCCATGGAGTATGCATATTCGGAGAACTATATCCTTGTTCTTTCGCATGATGAAGTCGTTCATTTGAAATGCTCCATGCTGAATAAGATGCCGGGAGAAGGCTTTGACAAATATGCTAATCTCAAGGCAGCATATGCATTTATGACAGGACATCCGGGAAAGAAGCTTCTTTTTATGGGACAGGAGTTTGCACAACTGCGTGAGTGGAGCGAGGAGAGAGAACTGGACTGGTTCCTTCTTTCAGAAGAACCACATCAGCAGATCCAGAACTGGTACAGAGATCTTCTGCATTTATATAAGAAGAATCCTGCACTGTATGAGCTGGATAATGATCCGGCCGGATTTGAATGGATCAATAAAGATGATATTTTCAGAAGTATCTTCAGTTTTGTCAGACATTCAAAGGGAAAGAAAAAGAATCTTTTGTTTGTGTGCAACTTTACTCCGGTAGCAAGAGAAGATTACCGGGTTGGAGTGCCGACGAAGAGGCAGTGTAAGCTGGTACTGAACAGCGACGAGAAAGAGTATGGAGGTTCTGGAGAAAAGAGAAAAGAGATCTATAAGCCGGTGAAGAAAGAGTGCGACGGTCAGAAATATTCTTTTGCATATCCGCTCCCTGCTTATGGCGTTGCTGTATTTGAATATTAAAAGAATAGTTTCAAGATGGAGAAAACCACCGGATTTTAAAGAGAAGTATCTGAAAATCCGGTGATTTTTAGTTCCATATTAGACAAAAATAAGGAAGAATAGTAACGGTAATGACAAGGAAAAAAAATCTTGTAATGTTATAATAGATTTGTATACTTGCGTGATTTTATTTGATAGTTAAATAAAATTAAATTTTGCAAGGGAGGAAAAAGCATGAAAGGAAGAAGAGTCCAAAAGGTACTTGCAGCAGTGCTGGCGGTGGCAATGGTTCTGCCGATGACTGCAATACCGGCAAAGGCTGAGGAAGCGGAAGAAGTTACATATAAGCTTTATCCGAATCCTCAGGAAATGACGTATCAGGATGGAAGCTACATCCTGAAAAAGAATGTCAATGTCATTTATGATGAGGATATTGACGATGCAACAAAAGCACGACTTGAAGAGACTGCAGAACTGAAAGGTCTGAATGTGACAGAATCAGATGCAGAAAAGAGTGGTGCAACGAACATTTATGTAGGAGTTTACGGATCGGACGGAACAGTAGATGATCAGATCGTAGATGAATATGCTGTAGATACTTCATTATTTGATCATACCGATTCCTATTTCCTGAAAAGTGACAACAATACGATTGCTGTATTGGGAAAAGATACAGATGCAAGTTTTTATGGACTGACGACACTGTATCATGTACTTGCACAGACAGAGAGCCTGTCGATCAGAAATTTTACGATTGAAGATTATGCAGATGTTGTAAGCCGTGGATTTATTGAAGGATATTATGGAAATCCATGGTCTACAGAGGATCGTGTGAATCTGATGACATGGGGGGGATACTATAAGTTAAATGCTTATTTCTATGCACCAAAGGATGATCCGAAACACAGAACGAAATGGAATGAACTCTATACAGATGAAGAGTTAGAGAGTAAGATCAGACCACTTGCAGAAGCTGGAAATGCTTCCAAGTGCAGATTTGTGTATGCCCTGCATCCATTTCCGAGTGGAAATAACTTCCGCTTTGATACAGATGCACACTATAATGAAGATCTTGCAAAATTGAAAGCAAAGTTTAAGCAGGTAATTGATGCAGGAGTACGTCAGATTGCGATTCTTGCGGATGACTTTGTAAATCCGGGAGCAGCAAATGAAGTAAGACTTCTGAACGATATGAGTACCTGGCTGGCAGAGGTGAAGCAGGAATACCCTGATATGAAGATGACACTTCCGTTCGTTCCGTATGATTATATGGGAAATGGAAGTTCCAGTGAACTTCAGGCCCTGAAGAGTGTACCGGAAAATGTACAGATCGTTATGACCGGTGGACGTGTCTGGGGTGAGGTTACAAATAATTTTACTACTACATTTACAAATAATGTAGGAAGAGGTCCTTTCATGTGGATCAACTGGCCTTGTTCAGATAACTCACATAAGCATCTGATCATGGGTGGTAACAGCACATTCCTTCATGGTGGTGTTGATGCGTCTAAGATTCAGGGAATCATGCTGAACCCGATGCAGCAGTCAGAGCCAAGTAAAGTAGCTATTTTTGCAAATGCATCCTATGCATGGAATATCTGGGATACAGATGCCGATGCAGATCAGACATGGGAAGACGCATTTTCATTTGTAGATCATAATTCGGCAGTAGAGACAGAAGCAAGTGATGCACTCAGAGAGTTGTCCAAGCATATGATCAATCAGAATATGGACAGCCGTGTAACTGAGCTTCAGGAGTCAGTAGAACTGAAGGAAAAACTCAACGCATTTAAAGATAAACTGGAAACGGAAACGGTCACAGAAGCAGATGTGGATGATCTGATCCAGGAATTCCAGACACTTCAGGATGCAGCAGCATTGTATAAAGAATCAGGTAATGAGGCAATCAGAAATCAGATTGTTTACTGGCTGGATTGCTGGAAAGATACAACAGATGCAGCGATTGCATACCTGAATGGAGTAAAGAGTTCTCTGAACGGAGATGTATCCGCAGTTGTGGAATACAATACAGAAGGAGAAACGGCATTCGCACAGTCCAAGACGCATGATTTCCTGTATGTAAATTATCAGGAAGTCGCAGAAGTCGGAGTACAGCATATTGTTCCGTTTATTAAAAAACTGGCTGAATATGTATCAGGCAAAGCTGAACTTGCCCTGAATCCGGACAAAGTGATCCGTAAATACATCACAAGCCGTACAGACACACCGACAGGCTCTGTGGATAACTTATTTGACGGAGATGACAGCACAAGTGCGATTTATAAGACACCGAATAAGATTACAACAGGTACCTATATCGGAGTAAGTTACAGCAAGGCAATCAAGATCAATGATATCCGGTTCCTTCTTGGAGCAGGAAAAGATCATATGGACCAGGCAAAGCTGCAGTACACAACCGATGGAAAGACCTGGAAAGATCTGGAGCTTACAGGCATGAACAATAGTTTTGCAGGTGTCAGAAACCAGAACCAGGAAGTAAGTGTTGCAAAAGAAAATCTTCCGGAAGATTTTGAAGCAATGGGTATCCGCCTGATCGCAACAGCAGACAATGAAGCAGATGCATGGCTGCAGGTTAATGAGATCACGATCAACAAAGATGAGAATACAGATGACGGAGACGACAGCGAACTCAGTTATACATTAATGAAGCCGAATCGCTGGAGTGTTTACCAGGGATCAGAATCACTCCTTCGTGACGGAAATAACAGTACATTTATCTGGTTTAATACAGGTGCTGGTGATGCTGTAAATGTAGATGATTTCCTTGGATACAATCTTGGAAAGGTTGCAACATTGGAAAGTGTACATATCGCAGTAGGATCACCGTCCAATGGTGATAAGTTTGTAAAATATGCAGTTGAGACATCTGTAGATGGAATGAGCTGGACAGCCGTTCCGGGATATGAATCCCATACAGGAACAACTTCAGGAACTGATGTACTGGATATTGAATTAAACGGACTTTCTGCACAGTATATCCGTATCCGCAATCTGGAATATCGACAGACTTGGGCGAGATTCTCAGAATTTACGGTAACAGAAAGAGAAAATAATACAGGAACAAAAGATAACGTATTTACAAATATCGAGAACTGTGATGTTCTTGGAACATCAGCAGAAGGAACTGTATCACTGAATGCAGCATCCTTAAGCGTAGGAGCCAGAAAGTATATCGGAATCGATCTTGGACATATCAAGGCGGTGACAGGAATTACCAGTCCGACAGGAACTTCACTGAAGTTACAGACTTCTATGAATGGGGTAGAGTGGACAGAGGTAACAGATCCGTCCCAGGCAGCCGATGCACGTTATATCAGACTTTATAATGATACAGATGCAGCAGTGGATGTAAGCTGGGATGCTTTCACAGTAACGTATGAATTTATTGGTGAAAAGACAGTAACCAGTGATTTTGCACAGAACGATGCAAGCCGTGATATGCGTGGAAGTGGAAACGTCAATAATGTTTTTGACGGAGACCTTACAACATATGGAACGATCACAGGTGTGCAGGATAGCGGAAAGAAGATCGTGTTTGACCTTGGACAGACGATCGACTTCAAGTCCATCCGTTACTATGTAAAAGAGACAAGCCTTGATTTCCTGCGTTATGCAAAATTTGAAGTAGCAAATGATCCTGATGCAGCAAACTGGACAACAGTGCTGACTGTAGGAAATAATTCTTTCGAGAATACAGCCAATACAGATACAGCAAAAGATTATGCAGCTCTGACACATGACAGTGAGAATCCTGGAAATATGTATGCAGAGCAGACAGGGCTGAATGTAAGCGGACGTTACTTAAGAGTTGTACCGCTTAAGACATACAGTTACAGATGGGTTGATTTCTATGAGATCCAGATCAATGGTGGAGCCTATATCTCTACAGAGTCAAATCGAGATATCGTATCGACCGTGATCGAAGAAAAAGGAAAAGTACCTTCCAATGTATTTGAAGAAGATTACCGTACGGTATACAAGCCGTCAGAAGCAAATGGATCATTTACTTATCGCATTTCTGATCTGGAGGCAAAGAGAACGATCCGTATGATCCAGAATGGAGCAGCATCTGATGCAGTTGTAACTGCAAGAATTGCAAATGAAGATGGAAGTAATATCCAGAGAGTTACACTTGGTAAACTGAGCCAGGCAATCAATGAATTTGCTGTAGTTTTAGATAAAAGAATTTTGGATGTAACAGTAACCTGGGGTGAAAATATTCCGGAAATTTCAATGATCAAGACAAGCAGTAAGGCAGCAGCTACAGTTGACAAGACAAAGCTGGATGAGGCGATTGCGGCAACAGGAAGCAGTGATGCAGCAAACTGGACAACAGATTCTAAAGCAGCAGTAGATAAAGCGAAAGCAGTTGCTGAAGAACTGAAAACGAATGAGTATGCTACACAGGATACAGTTGATACAGCAGCAGGTGCATTGAAGACTGCATGCAGTAAGGCAAAAGTAAAAGCAAATGCTACAGTTCTTGAGGCACTTCGCAGGGCAGTTGCAGAGAAGAAGAGCCAGAAAGACGGAGAGGTTGAAGTTTATACAGCCAAGACATTTACAGCATATGAAACTGTACTCAATAAGATTGTGGCAGCACTGGAAGATACAGATAATCTTTCCCAGGATACAGCAGAAAAGCTGAAGACTCAGATTGAAGAAAAAGAAGCAGCTCTTGAGTATTCAAAAGTAGAAAGAGAACTTGCTGAACTGGAGCTTCAGGCAGGAGTTGAGTATAATGCAGATGATTATACGACAGCATCTGCCAAAGCATATACCGATGCAAAGAAAGCTCTGAGTGATCTGATCGAAGCAGATAATACTACAAGAGTTAATCCGACAGAGATCGCAGCAAAGAAAGCAGCTTATACAGACAGTATTACAGCATTAGTTGATGTGAGAAGTCTGAAGAGCGTGATCGCAGAATGCAATGAACGGCATGAGGGAAATGAAAAGAAGTATACAGCAGCAAGCTGGAAGAATTACAGTGATGCACTGGATGCAGCAAATGCTGTTCTTGCAAATGGAACAACAGAAAGTGTACAGGAAGCAGAGACAGCTCTGCGGGCAGCAGAAGGAGCACTTGTACTGAAAGATACATCCGCAGTACAGACAGTCATTGATGAGATGAAGAAAGTCAATGCGGAAAATTACACAAGCGACAGCTATGCAGTCCTGAAAGCAGCTATCGCACAGGCTGAAAGCCAGATTGATGATGAGACAAAGGCAGATGCCAATATCCGTGCTATGCAGGATGCGAAAGCAAATCTTATCAGCATCGTGGAACTGAATGCAGCATTAAGTGATGCAGCAAAATATGAAGCAGCTAATTATACAACAGATTCCTATACAGTTCTGGCAGCAACTGTAAATGCGGATAACATGAATGCATTGAAGACATCCGGTACAGCAGAACAGATTGCAGAAGCAGTACAGTCTATCCGCAATGCAATCGATGGTCTTGTATTAAGAGCAACAGATATGGATGCTTACAGAGATAAGATTCAGTTCAAGTCTGAAGCAGGAGATTACACAGAAGAGACTTATACAGAGTATAAGGAAGCTTACGATGCACTGATGGCACTGGACAGCAGTACAGGAAATGTATCAGCAGATGAGTTCCAGGCAGCAAAAGCAAGATTTGAAAATGCACAGGCAGCACTGAAAATGATCAAGGCAGATTACACGAAAGTGGATGAAGCACTTGCAAAAGTACCGGCTGATCTGAGTATTTATACAGATGCAACTGTGAAGACACTGAAAGATGCGATCGCCAAGGTCGACAGAAATCAGCCATTGTCCAAGCAGGCAGAAGTAGATGCTTATGCAGATGCGATTCATGATGCAATCAACAACCTGGTTGTAAAATCCAAGTCTGATGATGGAAAGGATAACCAGAACGGTAATTCCAACAATGGTCAGAATAATGGAAATACAGCAGGTAATGGAAATGGATCGGGCAAAGGAAATGGCACATCCGCTAACGGAGCAGTCAAGACCGGAGATACTGCACCGATCGCAGGAGCATTTGCACTGATGATACTGGCAGCAGGGGCGGTTGTAACCGTGCTGAAAAGAAAAAGATACTAAGATGCAGCGTTAAAAATGCAAAGCAGGGTGTCCATACAAAAGGACACCTGAAATGAGATAATAAGAATCAGATGAGGAACTCTTATCTGGTTCTTATTTTTGTTACACAAATTTGAAAGATACCACGATATGCGAATGTTGGGTAGGATTGTGGGAGCACGTAGTGCGTAACAATCCGCAGGTATCATAGTCGGGGGCTTTTGACCCCGACATCATTTGAAAGCTTATTTTTAAAAAGATAAGTTGTAAACGCAGCCCCCAAATCAATACAGACCGGATCAATACGGCAGCAGTGAAGCAGCAGAAAGGAATATGACTTATGAGAAGAACAACTTATACAAACTGGATATCCAAGATTTTAAAAGAGATCGCCAACAGAAGAGGAGACCGGATGATCGAGAATCCTGCAGTTCAGTTTACGCTGGATGCAAAAGCAGGAGAATATGATGAAGTGTCTGATGAGACTTATAATTTCCTTTTGAATGAAGTTGAGGAACTGTCAAAATTCTGGTGTGATCAGAAAGAAGTACCTGCAGTTCAGATCCTTGGAGCTATTTTCAGAAAGATGAATCTGGATCAGAAGACCATCGGAGCTGTGGCAGAACGTCTGGCTGATCGCTATGCAGAGGAAGTTAAGCCATTTACAGAAAAAAATATAGTGCAGGACGAAGGGGATCTGGACTGGCTGTTCGATATGGAGACAGAAAAAAAAAATCAGGGGCTTTCTCCAAAAGAAATTTACAAGTTCGTTTCGGATCGCATTTATGGTCAGGACAGAGCTGTGAAGGCAGCGACTATGCTGCTTTATAATCATATTCACGCTCATAAAAGAAATATTCTTTTTGCAGGTCCGACTGGCTGTGGTAAGACAGAAATCTGGAGGGTAATGTCCAGGTTATATCCGAATATCAGGATTATTGACAGCACGATGCTGACGATGCAGGGCTGGAGTGGTTCATTTAAAGTAAGAGATATCTTTTCTTCCATGAGTCAGGAGGAAGCAGAAAAGGCGATTATTGTCTTTGATGAATTTGATAAGTTTTGTGAACCACTGTATGGTTCCAATGGTACGAATTATGGTGCTGCAGCACAGAATGAGTTACTGAAGCTCATTGAAGGAGGGCAGATTTACTTCCCTGCTGATAAAGGAAAACCTGCATTAGAACTCGATTCTTCCGGAATCAGTTTTGTATTCTGTGGAAGTTTTGAACGCCTGACTGATGTGAAGACAGAGAGCGAAAGTTCAATGGGATTTGGAAATAAGATTCAGAAAAAAGATGCATATGTCCAGTATGAAAAAGAAATCACAGTAGAAGATCTGGTCAGATATGCAGGAATCCGACAGGAAATCGGTGGACGCATTAATCAGATTGTCCAGTTGCAGGGAATGACGGCAGAAGATTATAAAAAGATCCTACAGGATAAGACAATTTCACCGTTACATCAACTGGAACGCCAGTATGGTGTGAAACTCCGGCTTGGTGAGAGGGAAAGAGAAAAGCTGGCTCAGGAAGCGGAACGCACGAAGATGGGAGTGCGCTATCTGCGGAGTAAGATCCAGCAGATGTTGGATGAACAGCTTTTTCAAAATGATGAGCAGGATGAGTATGAACTGGAACTGTAAAGTGTTATTGGGATGTAATGAGTGTATTGGATTTTGTAGTGTTTTATAATTCAGACATACATCCTCACCCCCCTGCATAGATTGTAAAAAATAAACGATGCAGGGGCTTTTCCATGAGAGATTATATTGAGGAGCGGGCGGTGGAAATCGCAGACTATATTATAGAAAATAGTGCGACGGTGAGACAGACTGCGAAACAATTCAGGATAAGTAAGAGTACGGTACATAAAGACGTCACCGAGCGGCTTCTTCAAATCAATCCCTCTCTGGCACAGGAGGCACGAAAAGTGTTGGACATGAATAAATCAGAACGACATATCAGAGGTGGGATGGCAACAAGAGAAAAATATCTCCATCAACATTTGCAACATATGTAAATGAGAGCAGATAAATGAGAGAAAAATAGAATTTAGTTTAGAGAGAGCAGAAGGACAGAATCTCAAAGGAGCAGATAGGGATTCAAAGTCCTTTTGCTTTTTCTTTTCTGATAACAGGAAGATATGTTATAATGCAAATAATGATGAAACCATGAAATAGACGATAAGATAAACGAAAGCAGGCAGTAAGATTCTTGAAAGGGGCAGATAAGTGCGGGCTGTAATTATTGAGAAAGACGAAAAAATACTGCAGCAGATACAGTTAATCCTGCAAAAAGTTGATTCCGGTTATGAACTGGTAGGGACAGCCGTGAATGGACAGTCGGGCTATGAGCTGATCAGTGCATTGCGTCCGAATCTGGTGATTATGGATATAGAATTACCACGAATGAATGGAATGTCGATGTTGAAGAAACTTCGTGCAGAAGCATTTGATTTTAAAGTGGTAGTTTTGAGTGGAACGGAAAATTTTCAATATGCAAAGCAGGCGATTGAATTGAGCGTGGACGGGTATATCATGAAACCTATCCGTCCGCTTGAGTTAAAAAGGGCATTGATGCAGATCTGCGAAAAAATGAGAAATGAGTATTGGCTGAATGCATCTTTTACAGTGGAGAATCTCCTGATCGGGTGTATGAACGGGCAGTATCAGCCGGAGAATAAATTAAATGAGATTACAGTCAGAAATTATGGATTTACGGTGGAAGACTCTTGTGGGATGTTTATTTTGTGGTTGGGGGAAGATTTTGAAAAAAATAAAGCAGAAGCAGTTCATTTGCTGAAAAGAAGTCTGCAAAAAGAAAATAAATTCAGAGTCTGCATTCTTCCATTGGAAGTATGGCAGGAAATATTTGTGATTGTATATCAGACAGCGGAATTTGAAATGGCAGAGCAATACTTCCAGGAAAATATTGTCCCTATGTTATGCAGTAATCTCAATGGGGATGTAGTCTGCGTGTGGAAAAGAATCGACCATATGATGGATCTTTGGCAATATCGGACAAAAATACCGTTATTGCGGCAGTGGAATCTGACGCTTGGAAGAGGTGTGCTGATCAGTGAAAATGGAATAGAGGGACAAGAACAGGAACTTCTTCCTTTGAGATATCCTGCAGAACTTGAATTACGGGCACGAGATTGTACGTTGGCAGGAAGAAAAAAAGAGTTGGAAAAGTGCTTTGAAGAATTGCGTGAAATGCTGGAAGGGCAGTTTTGCTTTCCAGAGACACTGAAAGATTGTCTGATCCGTTTCAGTCTGAATATCGTAAATATGTACAAGATCCAATGGGAGCTTGGAGCAGAGATCCAGGTGCTTATTCTGATTCTTGAAATAGGTCAGGCAACAAGCTGGAAGCAGATCCGACGGGCGATGGAAGAATTATTAAATTATTTTAATTTTGAAAAAGAGGATCTCCAGAGAAATGAAGCCTTCAGTACAATGGTTCGTAAAGCAGTCGAGATGGCAAAAAAATATTATAGTGAGGGAATTACTTTGGAAGAGACAGCCAGCAGGCTTTACGTTTCGGAAGAGTATCTGAGTACGCAGTTTAAGAAAGAGACGCAGAGCAGTTTTACAGAAACAGTTCGGAAATTCAGAATAGAAAAGATCAAAGATTTGCTGTTGAACAGTAAGCTAAAATTAAATCAGATTGCGGAATTAACAGGATATTCAGACCCCAAATATATGAGCCGGGTATTTAAAGAAGAAGTGGGGATGCTTCCAACGGAATTTCGCAAAAAAATGCAATAAAATAGATTAAAATAGTCCACCTTTTTAAAGAATTTCCACCTTTTCAAGATAGAAATATATGATATGATACCAACTGATTTAGATGAAAAGGGTTTCATGCATTACATAGTCGGGAAATAAAGAGGTGAGAAGAATGAGTAAGATGCAGATTACATTTAAAAATCCTGAGGAAATTGTAGCGTTTGTTAATACAGTTTCAAAATATGATTTTGATATGGATATGAGAAAAGGTCGTGCAGTGGTAGATGCAAAATCATTGCTTGGCATTATGCACCTTGGACTTAATAACGTGATCGAACTTCAGATGTATTCGGATCAATGTGAAGAATTACAGAAAGAACTTGAAAAATATGCAGCTTGATTATAGAAAAAAATAGGATTGAAAAGAGGAAGCGGTTCTGGTAATGCAGGACTGCTTCTTTTTATTGCAAAATCCGGTGAATTGCATCCGGGCAACAGTAGAGATAGACGATGCGGAGTATCGGAGTTTCTTTTTTGCAAAAATCCGGTAAGCTGCATCTGGGAAACAGTAGAGATAGATGGTGCGGAGTATCGTAGTTTCTTTGTTGCAAAAACCTGGTAAGCTGCAGTCGGGTTCACATGAGATATAATTTGCCGGAGGAAGAACACTGCATTGTTAAGTGATGTGTTGTGGGCAATGGTGAGCCGTAGGTGTCAGCCAGCTCAATTTATGACAGTTTGGAGGATTGAAATATGTACAGTTTGGAAGGACAACAGTTTGGAAGGACTGAAATAATGCTTGTAAAAGCGGGAAAGCTCTACTATAATTAAGGGTACGGAACAAAAAAGAAGATCTTATAAGATCATATTTTACAGGAGGAGAGCCTTGAAGAAAGAGTTAGTGATCGTTCTTGATTTCGGTGGCCAGTATAACCAGTTAGTTGCACGCCGTGTCAGAGAATGTAATGTATATTGTGAAATTTATTCTTACAAGACGGATATTGAGAAGATTAAAGCAATGAATCCTAAGGGAATCATTCTGACAGGGGGACCGAACAGTTGCTATGAGCCGGATTCACCGACTTATACAGATGAGCTGTTCAAGCTTGGTATTCCGGTTCTTGGGTTATGTTATGGAGCACAGTTGATGTCTCATGTTCTTGGCGGAAAAGTTGAGAGAGCAGATGTCAGAGAATACGGAAAGACAGAAGTTATTATTGATAAGAGGGAATCCAAAGTTTTTGAGGGAGTATCTGAAAAGACAATCTGCTGGATGAGTCATTTCGATTATATTTCAAAAATTGCACCGGGATTTGAGATTTCTGCACATACAGCAGACTGTCCTGTGGCAGCAGCCGAAAATGAAGCAGAAAAGCTGTATGCAATCCAGTTCCATCCAGAGGTACTCCATACTGCTGAAGGAACAAAGATGATCAATAATTTTGTAAAAAATGTCTGTGAATGTGTTGGTGACTGGAAAATGGATGCATTTGTGGAGAATACAATTAAAGAGATCCGTGAAAAAGTCGGAGACGGCAGAGTACTGCTTGCATTATCAGGCGGAGTTGATTCTTCAGTGGCAGCAGGATTACTTTCCAGAGCGATCGGAAAGCAGCTTACCTGCGTATTCGTAGATCACGGTCTTCTTCGCAAAGATGAGGGAGATGAGGTAGAGGCTGTATTCGGACCGAAAGGACAGTTCGATCTGAACTTTATCCGTGTGAACGCACAGGAGAGATATTATAATAAACTTGCAGGCGTTACAGAGCCGGAAGCAAAGCGTAAGATCATTGGTGAAGAATTTATCCGTATTTTTGAAGAAGAAGCAAAGAAGATTGGTGCAGTTGATTTCCTTGCACAGGGAACAATTTATCCGGATGTTGTAGAAAGTGGTCTCGGTGGAGAATCTGCAGTGATCAAGTCCCACCACAACGTAGGAGGACTTCCGGATTATGTAGATTTCAAAGAAATCATCGAGCCGCTTCGTGACCTCTTCAAAGACGAGGTTCGCAAAGCAGGATTGGAACTTGGACTGCCGGAGAAGTTGGTATTCCGTCAACCATTCCCGGGACCGGGACTTGGAATCCGCATCATTGGTGAAGTAACAGCCGATAAGGTTCGTATCGTTCAGGATGCAGATGCTATCTACCGTGAGGAGATTGCCAATGCAGGACTTGACCGCACGATCGGTCAGTACTTCGCAGCACTGACGAACATGAGAAGTGTTGGTGTTATGGGTGATGAGAGAACTTATGATTATGCCGTTGCACTGAGAGCAGTGAATACAGTTGATTTCATGACTGCAGAGGCGGCAGAGATCCCGTATGAAGTTCTGAATAAGGTGATGAGCAGAATTATCAATGAAGTGCGTGGAGTAAACAGAGTATTCTATGATCTGACGAGTAAGCCACCGGGAACGATTGAGTTTGAGTAGCGGACTAAATTGCGAAAAAGCCCATAAATAAAGGCTTTGCGGGCTGTCTGGATGTTCCAGTGGAGTGCAAATGGAGTTAAAAAATATTTTTTTTCTTTGTTTTCTTTCCGGAGTTATCTGAGATTTTCGCAAAAAGTAACTATGCTCAGAAAATATAATTAGTGTGGATATGAAGAACAGTTTGTTTTGATGGAAATATTTTCCGTCAGGGCAGACTGTTTTTTTATACCCTTTTTCAATGATATAAACTCCATGATTCAGAGATAACACATATGGAAACTGTAAAATTAAGATAATGTGCTAAATTTCGGAAAATGATGTCCGATTTTGCATCTGCCAGTACAGAGTATATGAAGAGATAAATATTCAAAATACAGGAGGTACTGATTATGCAGAATAAATTATTTTTAAAGGCAGCTGATATATGTGAACTTCTGGAGGTGAAACAGACATCGGCTTATGAGATCATTGGCAATCTGAATAAGGAGCTGGAAGAACAGGGATATTTGACGCTTAGAGGAAAAGTTCCGACAAAGTATTTTGTGAAGCGTTTCTACGGAGTGGAAGATACTTGTGAGATTCCACAGGAAGAGGGAAAGGAATGGTTTCATGCGTAAAAGAAAAATGTATTTATCAGTGGAAGACATTGCAGAACTCTTTGGATTATCAGTTTCGTTTGCTTACCGGGTGGTGGAAAGAATGAATGCTGATCTGGCAAGTAAGAACTATTATGTGATTCTCGGTCGGGTACCAACCCGTTATGTAGAACTTCCATATCTTCGGCACTAATCTCAAAGTCTACATCGGCATTTGTCTTTATATGTTCCGGATTACCGGTTTTAGGAAGTGAAATCGCACCGAGCTGCAGTGTATAACGGATGCAAAGCTGTGGAACAGATACTCCGTATTTTTCAGCCATAGAGGCAATCTCCGGCTGGTGTAAAATCTCGCCATGAGCGATTGGGGAGTAAGCTTCTACAGCGATACCCTTCTTCTGGCAGTACTCAACAAGTTCCAGAGGAGTGTTGCTGATGTGAAGAAGAATCTGATTTACCATAGGTTTGCTTTGGCATCTTCATAAGTTTTATGCTCGGCAGCAGCTTTGACTGCAGCAGCGACTTTATCATCATCGATGAACTATGTTCCAAGTCCTAATTGAGGAATTTTCACACCGTTACTTAATGTTAATTTTTGTTGTACATTTCTAAGATCTCCTTTTCAGTTTCTGAGTTCATACTAGCACTTGAAGCGGACTCCAAGTTAATAGATTTTCAGAAAAAGCTTTCAAAAAAGCTTGTAAAAAATTTTTTGAAAAATGCTCCGAAAAAATCCCGGTAAATTTACAGGAAGCTGCGGCTATGCCTTTTCCTTAAAAAGTATAAAATTTTAAGAAAGTATGAAGCATAGTTATATACACTTGAGATACCCTGTGTTATACTGTTCTACGTTTCCAAGAATGTAGTATTGAAAACTACATGTAAAATGTATGAGAAATTTATTTTTACAGAATATATAAGTAGAGAGGTAATGGATATGCAGAAGAAAGTGCAGATTGTCAGTGACGGATCGTTGGATCTTTCGCAGGAGATTACAAAAGAGCATGATATAGAGGTTGTGCCATTCTATGTGTCTTTTGACAGTGAGACATATCAGAAGGAAATGGTGGAATTAGGAGTCAGAGATTTTTATAACGAAATGGTGGAATACCCGGATGTATTTCCGAAGTCTTCCATGCCATCGGTGGATGACTTCTATCAGGTGTTCGAAAAAAAGTGCGAAAGAGCAGATTCCGGTTATCTGCATTTGTATTACCCGCAAATTCAGCGGTTCACTGCAGTCGGCAACTGTCGCAAAGGAAATGATCGAAGAAGAGTACCCGGATGCAAAGATTACGCTGATCGACTCAACGGTGAATACAGTACTGCAGGGGCTTTTCGTGTTAGAAGCATGCAGACTGCGTGATATGGGATTGGGATATGAAGAAATTGTGGAGAAAATTCTTCCGATACGCGAGACGGGACGGATCTTCTTTACAATCGGAAGTATTGATTATCTGAGACATGGTGGACGAATCGGTAAACTGGCCGGGATAGCTGCCGGAGCACTGGGGATAAAACCGATGATTACATTAAAAGAAGGGGAAATCTTCAGTTCCGGACTGGCAAGAAACCGTATCAAGTCTATGAAAAAGGTTGTAGATATGACGAAAAATTATCTGGACGAGATCGATGCAAAACCTGGTGAATATAATTTTTGCATCGGATATGGTTATGACTATGACGAGGCAGTCAGATTCCGTGAGATGATAAAGGATCTGATAAAAGAACGGCTTGGAATCGATGAGATCGGAATCTACCAGATTGGAGCAACGATTGGTGTGCATACAGGACCGTATCCGCTTGGTGTCGGAATTATTAAGAAGGCAGAAGTTTAAGCAGCTGAAAAGGTTGAATGGGTAGATGGTGGAGAGAAACCGATGCCCATAATCAGCGAAAATAGAATAGGGATAGATAAAGATACCTGAGAAGAGAAATCTTTTCGGGTATTTTTTGTTACTGATGGTAATTTTATACCCCATCTGATGTTATAAACTATAGACATAAAAGGGAAAACAAATCAAAATTATTATTTTTCAAAGAAATGGAGGAACTGGCAATGAAAGGTTTTAACACAGGTGACGGTTACATGGGAATGGTAGATGGCGAATATATCTTATTTGCCAGCGAGGCGGATTATTATGATTATGTAAATGATTAGAAATCAAGGCAGAATTTTCAGAAAAACAAAGAACTATGGAAGTTATTTCCAACGCATGTGCTATACTGAACTTAATTAACCAGAAGGAGAAGTTCTATGCAGGTATCAGACAAATTAATCAAGCCATTGATAGAAGCAAAATATTTAAATGCCGACAACGTAAGCAGATACCGTTGGATTATGCGTATCTTTTTCGAGCATTATGAGAAATTAAAATACTGGCTGTATCAGGAAGAGGTCTATGAAGAAATGATACAGGACCCGCTTTTTGCGGATTACAGACCGGAACAGTGCCAGCAGGATCTCACCATGCTGACAGGAATCCGCATGCATTTGACAATGGAACTGTAGCAGGAAATTTCCTGTATCAGATGATACAGATGGATCTATTTGCAAAGTCTGGAATCCGGGTATATTATGCGGGTGACCTTGACCCGGAAGGAATACTGATCGCACAGAAATTATCACAGTATTATAAGGGAGAATTTCATTACTGGCATATGGAAACGGCGGATTATGAGAAGTGCAGGTCAGAGGAAGTGATATCGCCGAAGCGTATGAAGATACTGGAGCGGATTACGGATGGGAGATTGAAACCGGTGGTGGATAGAATCGAAGAGTATGGGAATGCCGGGTATCAGGAGATGTTGATGGAGGAGATGTGATTATGCCAAAAGGAACAAATCAAAAGCTAAAATTATACCGTCTTGCACAGATCATGCTGGAAAATACAGATGACGAACACTATATTACCATGCCGGAAATCATGGAAGAACTGGGAAAATACGAAGTGACCGCAGACCGCAAAACAATCTACGCAGATCTGCGGGATCTGTCTGTACTTGGAATAGAAGTAGAAGGTGAACCAATCGGCAACCGCTATCATTACCGCGTAGTCAACCGCCCATTCGAACTGCCGGAATTAAAGCTTCTGGTAGATTCCATCCAGTCTTCC
>ENA-OQHF01000582-OQHF01000582.1-human-gut-metagenome-genome-assembly--contig:-NODE-582-length-22057-cov-7.949977_pt1 | contig 22057 bp, 18 predicted proteins | sample MGYA00242559_ERZ504709 | MGnify/ENA primary metagenome ERZ504709 (study PRJEB26092, sample SAMD00036203) | human gut metagenome | host: Homo sapiens | study: EMG produced TPA metagenomics assembly of... | reverse complement strand
GACAATGGGCTATCGCCAAATGGTAAGGCAACGGACTCTGACTCCGTCATTTCAGGTTCGAATCCTTGTAGCCAGCTCTAAGCCTTGGATAGTGATCCAAGGCTTTTTTCTTGCTTTACAGAAAAGTGCTCTCCGGCAAAAAACGCTCCGCGAGGATGCGCCGGGAAGAATCCCGGATCGGCAGGAAGAGAAACGAAAGATTACAGGAGGAAGGGTCACGATGTATGCATTTGAAAGTAAAGTCCGTTACAGTGAAGTTGGCGAGGATACCAGGATGACACTTTACAGTGTGCTGAATTATTTTCAGGACTGTAGTGTATTTCATTCGGAGTCGGTAGGAAGAGGTACGGCCGTGCAGGAAGAATTGGGAAGAGCCTGGGTGCTGACCGGCTGGCAGATCGAATTCAGGAGAGCAGCTGACCTTGGGGAAAGCATACGGATCTCTACCTGGCCGCATGGATTCCGGGGATTTGTCGGAGAGCGTAATTTCCTGATGGAAACACTGGATGGGGAAGTCCTGGCTTGTGCGGACTCAAGCTGGGCATATATCGATGTGAAAACCGGACATCCGGTAAAGGCATCAGAGGAAGAACGGGCAGCATATCCGGTGGAGGAGAAACTGGATATGAAACCGCTGGGAAGAAGAATCCGGATTCCGGAGGAGCGGCAGGAGATGGGAGGCTTTACCGTCCGCCAGTATCATCTGGACTCCAATCATCATGTAAACAATGCACAGTATATTCGATTGTCGCAGGAATACATCCCGGCTGATTTTCAAGTGCAGAGACTGCGGGCGGAATATAAGAGACAGGCAGTGCTTGGAGATCAGATTTTCCCAATGGTTTCGAAAACAGAGGACAGCTATGTGGTTGCTTTATGTAATGAAGAGAAAGAGCCATATGCGGTGGTGGAATTTTCCTGAACATAAGAAGTGAAAAGTAGAGAGATATAGAAAGAAATTACCAGGAAATGAAGAAATTACTGGGAGAAGTCTGCAAAATATATTATAATGAAGCAGAAATAAGCAATGACAGAATGAAAAGACTGCCATTTCGTGAAATATGCAGGAAACAACAGATATCAGATGAATGGCTGACGAATGCAAGACAGTCTGAGATTACACAAATACACACGCAGGAGTCTGCGTGAACACAGTTACGGAGGAACGATCATGATTGAATTAGGAAGAAGACAGAAATTACAGGTAGTAAAAAAAGTGGAATTCGGTGTCTATCTTGGAGAAAAGGCAGATGCGAAGGAACAGGAGAGGGTTCTTCTGCCGGCAAAACAGGTACCGGCGGAGACAAAAGTAGGCGATGAACTGGAAGTATTTATCTATCGGGATTCCGCAGACCGCCTGATCGCGACGACAAGAGTACCGGCTCTGGAGCTTCATCAGACAGCAGTGGTAAAAGTTGCGGAAGTTGGGAAAATCGGAGCATTCCTGGACTGGGGTCTGGAAAAAGATCTGTTGCTTCCATATAAAGAGCAGACCGTAAAGGTGAAAAAGGATCAGGAAGTGCTGGTTGCCTTGTATATCGACAAGAGTGACCGGCTCTGCGCGACCATGAAAGTATATCCGTACCTGAAAACGCAGTCTCCGTATGTGGTAGAAGACCAGGTAGAGGGAAGGATCTATGAGATCAGCGACAACTTCGGAGTTTTTGTGGCAGTTGATGATCAGTATTCCGGTCTGATCCCGAAGACAGAGGCGCAGGGACAGTACCGTCCGGGTGAGAAGGTAAGCTGCCGTGTGACAAATGTAAGAGAAGACGGCAAACTGAATCTTTCTCCGAGAAAAAAAGCATACCAGCAGATGGATGAAGATTCCGAACTGGTGTTAAAGGTAATTGGTGAGTATGCAGGTGTGCTGCCGTTTGATGACAAAGTGTCACCGGAGGTGATCAAGCGGGAATTCGGACTGAGCAAAGCGGCATTTAAACGTGCGGTCGGTCATTTGTTGAAAGAGAAGAAAATCAAGATCCAGGATAAACGTATTTACTTGATTTTTTAGGTGGCAGTTGCTATACTATACAGTATATTTTGGTAACACTTTGCAGTCAGGATCCTGTGGAAGAAGCGGGAAGATGTAAGGTATGACTGTTGACAGTAAAAAGATAGTATGCAGTTGGAAAAGAAAACAACTGTCTGAGTAATAAAAGGAGGATTATCGTTGGACTCGATAGACTATTATAACCGGTATGCGGTGCCCTATTATGAAGAAACAGTAGATGCGAGCATGGAAGAGGTTATGAAGCCGTTTGTGGAACTTCTGTCCGAGGAGTCGGAGAATGCAGAAGTGTTGGATCTGGGATGCGGTTCCGGAAGGGACACCCTGTTATTGGAAGAATATGGATTTTATGTAACACCGATGGATGGCTCAGAAGAGATGTGTAAACTTGCAGAGGTAAACACAGACAAAGAAGTATTGCAGATGACCTATGACGAGATGGAATTCGATGATGTCTTTGATGGGATCTGGGCGTGTGCCTCACTGATTCATCTGACGGAAGATGAGATGCGCAAGGTTATGAAGAAACTTGTACAGGCGCTGAAGGAAAACGGTGTACTTTATTTTTCCGTACATAGAGGCGACCGGGATGGAATCTATCATGGACGTTATTTCCATGACTACAACAGAAGGGAACTGCAGAGTCTGATGGAAGAATATCCGGAACTGGAAGTGGTTGATATATGGACCACACAGGATGTGCGGTCAGAAAAGTCGGATAAGCTCTGGCTGAATGTACTGGCACGAAAAACAGGAAAAGAGTAAATGCAGGAAAGTCTGGACGGCGTAGTACCGGCCAGACTTTTGCGTTTTATTTGGTACAGGATATAGGAGGAAAACCGATGGGATTTACACATTTGCATGTGCATACGGAATACAGCTTGCTGGACGGTTCCAATAAGATCAAAGAATATGTAGCCCGGGTGAAAGAACTGGGGATGGACAGTGCGGCGATTACAGATCATGGTGTGATGTATGGCTGTATTGATTTTTATCGGGCGGCAAAGGAAGCCGGAATCAACCCGATCCTCGGATGTGAGGTCTACGTGGCGCCCGGTTCCCGTTTGGATAAAGAGATGCAGCACGGAGAAGACCGGTATTATCATCTGGTGCTGCTGGCGGAGAATAATCAGGGATACAGTAATCTGATGAAGATTGTTTCTGCAGGTTTTGTGGAAGGGTATTACTATAAGCCGCGAGTGGATCTGGAAGTTCTGGAAAAATATCATGAGGGGATTATCGCGTTAAGTGCCTGCCTCGCCGGTGAGATTCCCAGATTCCTGACCAGAGGTCTGTATGAGGAAGGAAAAAGAGCGGCACTGCGTTATCGGGAGATTTTCGGAAAGAATAATTTCTTTCTGGAATTACAGAATCATGGAATCCGGGAGCAGGAGATAGTCAACCAGCAGCTGGTGCGTATGAGCAGTGAGACAGGGATCGAACTGGTATGTACGAATGATGTACATTATACCTATGCGGAAGATGCAGGCTCCCACGATATCCTTCTTTGTATCCAGACCGGGAAAAAAGTGCAGGACGAGGACCGTATGCGCTATGAAGGTGGTCAGTACTACGTCAAATCAGAAAAAGAGATGGCGGCACTGTTTCCATATGCGCCGCAGGCTCTGGAAAATACAAAAAAGATCGGTGACCGGTGTCATGTGGAGATCGAATTTGGCGTGACCAAGCTGCCGAAATATGATGTCCCGGACGGCTATACTTCCTGGGAATATCTGAATAAACTTTGCTGGGAGGGGCTGGAGGAGAAATATCACCCGGTGACGGAAGAACTGAAAGAACGTCTGACTTATGAATTAAATACAATTAAAACCATGGGATATGTGGATTACTTCCTGATCGTATGGGATTTTATCAAATATGCGAGAGATAATGATATCATGGTAGGACCTGGACGTGGTTCTGCGGCAGGAAGTATCGTTTCTTATTCTCTGGGGATCACACAGCTGGATCCGATCCGGTATCAGCTGCTGTTTGAACGTTTCCTGAACCCGGAACGAGTATCCATGCCTGATATCGATATTGACTTCTGTTTCGAACGGAGACAGGAAGTTATTGATTATGTGGTGAGAAAATACGGAAAGGACCGTGTGGTGCAGATTGTTACTTTTGGTACGATGGCGGCTCGCGGCGTGATCCGCGATGTGGGAAGAGTGCTGGACTTTCCGTATGCGCAGGTGGATACTATCGCAAAGATGATCCCGAATGAGTTAAATATCACGATTGACAAAGCACTGAAAATGAATCCGGAACTTCGCAATCAGTACGAGGGTGATGAGCAGATCCATTATCTGATCGATATGTCCAAACGCCTGGAGGGTCTGCCGCGTCATACGTCGATGCATGCCGCCGGCGTGGTGATCAGTCAGAAAGCAGTGGATGAATATGTGCCGCTTTCCCGTGCCTCAGACGGTTCGATCACAACGCAGTTTACGATGACGACGCTGGAAGAACTGGGACTTCTGAAAATGGATTTTCTTGGATTGCGCACGCTGACCGTGATCCAGAATGCGGTAAAACTGGCGCAGAAAAGCGAAGGAATCGAACTGGATCTGTCGAAGATTGATTATAACGACCAGGCGGTACTCGGAATGATCGGAAGCGGAAAGTGTGAGGGAGTGTTCCAGCTGGAAAGTACCGGTATGAAAAACTTCATGAAGGAGCTGAAACCGAAGAGCCTGGAAGATATCATTGCCGGAATCTCTCTGTACCGTCCGGGTCCGATGGATTTTATCCCTCAGTATATCAAAGGAAAAAATGCACCGGATCAGATTACTTATGACTGTCCGCAGTTAGAGCCGATTCTGGAACCGACCTATGGTTGTATCGTTTATCAGGAGCAGGTTATGCAGATTGTGCGTGATCTGGCCGGGTATACGCTGGGACGAAGCGATCTGGTACGGCGTGCCATGGCAAAGAAGAAAGCAGCGGTCATGGCAAAAGAGAGGGAAAACTTTGTGTACGGCAATGAGGAAGAAGGTGTTCCAGGCTGTATCGCAAACGGAATCAGCGAGCAGGTGGCAAATAAAATCTATGATGAAATGACGGATTTTGCCAAGTATGCATTTAACAAGTCACACGCTGCAGCTTATGCGGTGGTATCGTATCAGACTGCCTGGTTAAAATATTATTATCCGGTGGAGTTCATGGCGGCGCTGATGACCTCGTGTATCGATAATCCGTCTAAGGTATCCGAGTATATCTTAAACTGCCGGCAGATGGGAATCAGGATCCTGCCGCCGGACATCAACCGCAGTACCGGCAGCTTTTCTGTAGAAGACGGCAGCATCCGGTATGGAATGGCGGCTGTGAAAGGAATCGGAAAGCCGGTGATGGAAGCGATCGTGGAAGAGAGAGCGCGGGGCGGTTTATTTTCCTCACTCAAAGACTTTTGTCAGAGGTTAAGCGGAAAAGAAGTGAATAAGCGGACCATTGAAAACTTTATCAAAGCGGGAGCCTTTGACAGCTTTGGCGGAACGAGAAAGCAGTTTATGATGATCTATGTGCAGGTGATGGATACGGTCAATCAGGAGAAAAAATCTTCGATGACCGGTCAGATGAGTCTGTTTGATATCATGGGCGAAGAGGATAAAAAGAGCTTTGAGATCCGCCTGCCGGATGTGGGAGAGTACGCGAAAGAAAGCAAGCTGGCATTTGAAAAAGAGGTGCTTGGTGTGTATATCAGCGGCCATCCGTTGGAAGAGTATGCAGATGTCTGGAAAAAGAATATCACGGCAGCTACCTCGGACTTTTATCCGATGGAAGAGAGCGGTCTGCCAAAGGTGAGAGACGGAGCGAAAGTAATCGTCGGCGGCATGATCACAGAAAAAACGATCAAATATACGAAAAACAATAAAGTTATGGCATTTATCACACTGGAAGATCTGGTGGGAACGGTGGAAGTAGTTGTATTTCCAAGAGATTATGAAAGAAATGCCGCACTGATCGAGACGGATTCCAAAGTGTTTATCATGGGAAGAGTGGCAGCAGAGGATGATAAGGCGAGCAAACTGATCTGCGAAAAAATTGTCTCCTTCGATCAGGTGCCGCGGGAACTGTGGATCCAGTTTGCCGACCGGAAACAGTACGAGCAGGAGGTAGCAGAACTCTATGATACCCTGCGCCAGTCCGACGGCAGCGATCATGTGGTGGTGTATCTGCGGGCAGAAAAACAGATGAAACATCTCCCGGCCTCGCGAAGCGTGGAAATCGAGGATAATCTGATTGGTATTTTACGGGAAAAATACGGCGCGGAAAATGTCAAAGTTGTGGAAAAGAGTATTGAAAAACAGCTTCATATGCATTAAAATATAAAACGATAAGGCGATAGAGCCGGATGATGCGTTATCCGGTATTAGATTAGATATATTAGTGGAGGGAACATTATGGCAAAAGAACTCAAGACCATTGGCGTATTGACAAGTGGAGGAGATGCTCCGGGAATGAATGCTGCAATCCGTGCGGTTGTTCGTCGTGGACTGAGCAAAGGAATGAAGATGAAAGGTATCCTGAAAGGATATGACGGATTGCTGAATGAAGAAATCATTGATATGACTGCAAAAGATGTATCTGATATCATCGGTCGTGGTGGTACTATCCTGTATACTGCACGTTGCGCAGAGATGAGAACAGAAGAAGGACAGAAAAAAGCAGCTGATATCTGCAGAAAACACGGTATTGACGGTCTGGTAGTTATCGGTGGTGACGGTTCTTTTGCAGGTGCGCAGAAGCTGGCGAACCTGGGAATCAACGCAGTTGGTATTCCGGGAACCATCGACCTGGATATCGCATGTACAGAGTATACCATCGGTTTTGATACCGCTGTGAATACTGCTATGGAAGCAATCGATAAAGTACGTGATACTTCTACTTCTCATGAGCGTTGCAGTGTCATCGAAGTTATGGGAAGAAATGCAGGTTATCTGGCTTTGTGGTGTGGTATTGCCAACGGTGCAGAAGATATTCTTCTTCCGGAAAAATATGATTATGACGAGCAGAAGCTGATCAACAATATCATCGAAGGAAGAAAACGTGGTAAAAAGCATCACATTATCATCAATGCAGAGGGTATCGGACATTCCAGCAGCATGGCAAAACGTATTGAGGCAGCTACCGGTATTGAAACTCGTGCAACGATTCTGGGTCATATGCAGCGTGGTGGTAATCCGACATGTATCGACCGTGTACATGCTTCTATGATGGGATCTTATGCAGTAGATCTGCTGGCTGAAGGAAAAACAAAACGTGTTGTTGGATACAAAAACGGCGAATATGTGGACTTTGATATCAATGAAGCACTGGCTATGGAAAAAGGTATTTCCGAATATCAGTACGAAGTTGCAAAATCTCTGTCTGCAAACTATTCCAAATAATAAGGCGAGAATAACGGCGGCATACCTTCTGAGTCGGTATGCCGCCTTTTTGCATTGCATGTCAATAATTGGTCCGGTGGACCGATTTTGACTCGCGGGCAACGAGTCAGAGTCCGTGCTTGCATGGAACTTATATAGAAAACAAAGGAATGGGTATACTATGATAACAAGCAGCAGTAATGCGCAGGTAAAACAGATGATCCAGCTGAATAAGAAAGCCCGGGAGCGCAGAAAACAGGATGTTTTTCTTGTGGAAGGTCTGCGGATGTTCAGGGAGGTTCCAAGGGATCGGCTGGTGAAGACATATGTGTCTGAAAACTTTCTGGAGGATCCGGAGCATGAGGCTCTTTTACAGGGGATTCCTTACGAAGTGGTGAAAGATTCGGTGTTTGCACAGATGAGTGATACACTGACACCACAGGGAGTACTCACGGTTGTGCGACAGTATCATTATACTATGGAGGAACTGATGGGTGAGAAGGAACATCCGTTGTTTCTTGTGCTTGAGGATCTTCAGGATCCGGGAAATATGGGGACGATTTTCCGGACAGCGGAGGGAGCCGGGGTGGACGGTATCTTTATGAGCACCAATTGTGTGGATATTTATAATCCCAAAACAATCCGTTCTACTATGGGTTCTGTTTACCGGGTACCTTTTGTGATCGCACCGGATCTTCAGGATGTGTTTGCATGGTTCAAAAAGCAGGGGATTCGTTCTTATGCGGCACATCTGAAAGGAAAAGGCTGGTATGATGAGCAATCGTATGTCGGAGGAACCGCATTTTTGATTGGAAATGAGGGAAATGGTCTGACAGATGCAACAGCCGGTCAGGCAGACTGTCTGATCAGGATTCCGATGAAGGGGCAGCTGGAGTCTCTGAATGCCGGGGTGGCAGCAGCTATTCTGATGTATGAGGCATGCCAGACAAAGAAGAAAGGAGTATAAATAAAAATGAGTGAGAAGATGGATAAGAAAGCTTTGAGAAAAAGAAGAGAAAAAATCCATGGTGATGAAATCGGTGGTTCTGATCCTTTTACTGGTTGTTCTGGCAGTATGTATTTTCTTTCTGGCGAAGACTCTGAAAAAGGATCAGGCGCAGGGAAGTACACAGAAACCGGATACGGAGCAGAGTCAGGATGGCGCAGATGCTACGGATGATACGGAAACAGGAGACGATGCTTCTTCTGACGCACAGGATACGGCAGCACCTGCAACAGATGCAAAAACGACGGCGATGGAGCAGGCCGAGTATCTGGCAGCTACGTATGATTATGATGGTGCGATCGAGACGTTAAATGGCGTGGAGGGTGCAGCTGATGACCCGGAGATCACGGCAAAGATCGCTGAGTATCAGGCAACGAAGGACAGCTGTGTTCCGGTTAACATGGATGAGGTGACTCATATTTTCTATCATTCTCTGATCGTGGATCCGGATCGTGGTTTTGCGGGAGATGACAGTATTGCAGCCGGTTTCAAGCAGTGGATGACTACGGTGGATGAGTTTAATAAGATCACGCAGGCAATGTATGATAACGGATATGTGCTGGTTCGCCTGAGAGACCTGGTGGTCGAGACAACGGATGCGGATGGTACAGTGCATTTTACGCCAAATACGGAACTGAAGCTTCCGGCTGGTAAAAAAGCATTCGTGATGTCGCTGGATGATCTGAGTTATTATCACAGTTACGATGGAAGAGGTATTGCTTCGAAGATCGTGCTGGATGAAAATGGAAAACCTACCTGTGAGTATGTGCAGGCAGATGGAACAACTGTAACGGGCGCTTATGACTGTGTTCCGCTTCTGGATCAGTTTATTGCAGAGCATCCGGATGCATCTTATCATGGTGCGAAGGGTATGATCGCACTGACCGGTTATGATGGAATCCTGGGTTATCGTACGGATATCGCTTATAAGACGCATGAGAATCTGACCGCTGATCAGCAGGCATGGCTGGATGCACATCCGGACTTTAACTGGGATGACGAGTGTGCTGAGGCAAAGAAGGTGGCAGATGCGATCAAGGATGATGGCTGGGAATTCGCAAGTCATACCTGGGGTCATATCCGGATCGGGGATGCAAGCATGGAGCGGATCCAGACGGATACGCAGAAGTGGCTGGAGTATGTAGCTCCGTTGGTTGGCGGAACGGATACTATTATTTTTGCACATGGACAGGATCTGGCGGACTGGCATGATTATACAACAGATAATGAGAAGTTTAATTATTTGAGCAGTCAGGGCTTCCATTTTTATTGTAATGTGGATTCGAGTCAGTATTTCTTACAGATTCGGGATAATTATGTGCGTCAGGGCAGACGGAATCTGGATGGATACCGGCTGTGGAATGATGTTCACGGAGATGTGAACCGGACGAGTGATCTGTTCGATGCGAGCCAGATACTGGATCCGCGGAGGACGGATGTGCCGGCACTGTAAACTATAGAATGTGTTTAATGCCCTGTCGGGAGGGGAAGCTTTCCGGCGGGGCGTTTTTTATTGCGTTGGATATCAATCATTGGTTTGGTGACCCGATTTTGATTTTGGTGGATATACCTATTGGAAAACCGGACGAAAGTCCGCACTTACCCGATAAGGCCAGACAACCGCTGGCAACGCCGATCTGAGCTAAGTCCTAAGAAGAACTAAGATGCCAGTTCGCGGAGAGCCGCTCACTGTCAAGTTCTTCTAAGGACTGGATCTCATCTCGGCTAAGGACGCCAGCAAAAGGCTGTCTGTCTTTATTGCGTAAGCGTGAACTTTCTGAGTGTTGGCCACGGAAAGGGTTGTGTGGGGAACATATCGGCAATGATAAGGTGACAATAGGGTATAAAAAGTAAGGCAGGTGTAGTGGAGATGTCAGTACTCAGCAGAAGGAGGCGGGCACCAGGGGATGGGCAACACTGTGTGGGCGGTTAGGGCAAGCTTTAAGATCCGACGCTTACGTAGGCTTTCGCGAGGGTCAGCTGACCCTCGCGAATTATAGCCGAAGTTAGCGGCTAGCTTAAAGTTGTCCTGCCCACGTTGCCCACCCCTGGTGCCCGCCTCCTTCTGCGTCCGTCTTTAATCACATTTCATCATAATGCACAATTCTACATTTCATCTCAAATATCGACTCCAAAGCCCACAATCCCTAAAAATTTTCAGAAAATTCCACGAAATTCACCGAAATGTTCCTGTTGACAAGAAAAGTTAAATTTGTTACAATCACACCGTAATAAATCGTAACAAATTTGTAACAAATCGTAAAAAGAACGAAATCAACAGGAGGTAATTCAAGTGAATAAATTATGGAAAGCAGCAGGGATCCTGGGAGGTATGCTGGTCGTTACAGCGGGATCAGGAACACTGGTACTTGCCGATGAGACATCCACAGAAGTTACAGATGATAATTCCGGGAGTTCGGTTCTCGATACGGATGAATGGGCGCAGAAAGCAGCTGCGAATGTAACCGACTATGCCAATATCCGTCAGGAAGGTTCGAAGGAGAGTGAACGTGTAGGGGTACTGCCGAAGGGGGCAGCGGCACAGGTGATAGAACAGCAGGGAGACTGGACGAAGATCACGTCAGGATCTGTAGAAGGATATGTAAAATCAGACCTTCTTGTATTTGGCGAAGAAGCAAAACATCTTTATGAGGAATCCTACGGCAGTCAGGGAACTGTGACAGCAAGTTCTCTCCGGGTACGCAAAGAGCCGTCTATGGATGCCGGTCAGATAGGAAGTATGAAACAGGGAAGCCGGGTAGAGATTCTGGGCCAGGAGGGAGACTGGTATCAGGTGTCATGTGGGGAAGATTCGGCTTATATGTTTGCGGAGTATATTCAGATAGAAGAAACTACAGCACTCAGTGTTGCGGAATATGAGACACAGCAGAAAGAAAAAGAACAGGCTGTGCAGCAGGTCAGCCAGACAGGAGCATCCATGTCTGCATCTGACAGTGAACTGGCGCTTTTGGCAGCAATTATTCAGTGTGAGGCAGGGGGAGAAAGCCACACAGGAAAAGTTGCTGTAGGAGCGGTTATCATGAACCGGGTAAGAAGCAGTCAGTTTCCGAACAGCATTACAGAAGTTGTCTATCAGAGTGGGCAGTTTTCTCCGGTAGCCAGCGGAATCCTTTCTTCTGTATTGAGCCAGGGAGCAAGAAGTGATTGTTATCAGGCAGCGCAGGAAGCGCTTGCAGGATCCAATCCGATCGGAAGCGCACTGTATTTTAACAGTGGAAGCGGTCGTGGACAGCAGATTGGAAATCAGCATTTTTATTAAAAGCCAGCAAAAGAAAATGCCATCACCGAAGGTGGTTTTGAAGGCACTTTGGTTCATAACTGTGAAGGTACTGAACAGTTACTGATTAATTTAAGATAAGAAGGGAAAGTACCCCGTGCACCTGAAATGTAAGAACTAATTTAAAAAAATCTTACAATTTCAGAAGGCACGGGGTATTTCGTTGCGTTTTCAGACAAAATATTGTATGATGGAAGAACCATAGAGAAAAGCACGCAGCGGATAATCAAAGTTATATTTTTCGGCTGCAGGGAATATGCAAGGATATGGAACATGTTTCTGAACAGAGGATAAAGAAGGAACATGCGTAACATACCAGAGGAAAGGGGGAGGAATATGGATGCGATTCTATGGCTGGCAGCAGTTGTTGTATTGCTGGTGATTGAAATTGCCACGCTGGGACTTACAACGATCTGGTTTGCCGGGGGTGCACTGATTGCCGGGATAGCAGCGGTAGCCGGTGCCGGAAGAGTAGTACAGTTTGTTTTGTTTCTGATTGTCTCACTGATCCTGCTGATTTTTACAAGACCGATTGCTATGCGATACCTGAATACCAATCGAACCCGTACCAATGCGGAAAGCCTGATTGGCAAGGAGGCGGTGGTAACACAGACGATAGAAAATCTGAAGAACCAGGGGCAGGTTATCGTCGGTGGTATCGAATGGACAGCACGGACCGATGATAATGAAAAAATGATTGAAAAAGATACGGTCGTGGAGATCGAACGTATCGAAGGTGCAAAACTGATTGTGAAAAAGAAAGGATAACAGGTAAGAAAAATGGGTGGACTTATATTTCTGATTTTGATTTTAGTGTTAGTGGTTGTCATTGTAACATCCTGTATCAAAGTAGTTCCACAGGCAAGAGCTTATGTCATTGAGCGTCTGGGACTGTATCAGGGAACCTGGGAGCCGGGATTACATTTTAAGGTTCCGGTGATTGACCGTGTGGCAAAGAGGGTAAATTTAAAAGAGCAGGTAGTAGATTTCCCACCGCAGCCGGTAATCACAAAAGATAATGTAACGATGAGAATCGATACGGTCGTATTTTACCAGATCACGGATTCCAAATCCTATACTTATAATGTAGAAAATCCAATCATGGCGATTGAAAATCTGACAGCGACCACATTGAGAAATATCATCGGTGATATGGAACTGGATGAGACGCTGACTTCTCGTGAAGTGATCAATACCAAGATGCGTGCGGCACTGGACATTGCCACAGATCCGTGGGGAATCAAAGTCAACCGTGTGGAACTGAAAAATATCATGCCTCCGGCAGCTATTCAGGAAGCCATGGAGAAACAGATGAAAGCAGAGCGTGAACGAAGAGAAGCGATCCTGATCGCAGAAGGTGAGAAAAAATCCACTGTTCTGGTAGCAGAAGGTAAGAAGGAATCTGCGATTCTTGAAGCAGAGGCGGAAAAACAGGCAGCCATTCTTCGGGCAGAAGCAGAGAAAGAAAAGATGATCCGTGAGGCAGAAGGTGAGGCGGAAGCGATCCTGAAAGTGCAGCAGGCGAATGCAGATGGTATCCGTTTCCTTAAAGAGGCCGGTGCAGACGAATCCGTTCTGACACTGAAGAGTCTGGAAGCACTGAAAGATATGGCAGAAGGTAAAGCAACCAAGATTATTGTACCGTCTGATCTGCAGGGGCTGGCCGGACTGGCAACTTCACTGAAAGAGATTATGACAGATAAAAATATTGAGAAAAAATAAATAATTTATAAAATGAGGGGGTAATGTTCTTCGGGGAGACCTGGGGGCGTTGCCCCTGTTTTCTATTATGGAGGAATAAACAGAAAAGCACAGGAAATGAAATATTATGAGAGGATGCTGTATATAAAACAAAGATAGCAGTAGATGGTAAGAGGAGAACAGGAGGTGTGAATATGTTGACACCGGTAATTGATACCAGCAAAGAATACGGGCTGGTTCTGGAAGGAGGAGGTGCCAAGGGCGCATATCAGATTGGAGCCTGGAAGGCACTGAAAGAAGCAGGGGTAAAGATCAATGCTGTGGCAGGAACAAGTGTCGGAGCATTGAATGGCGCGCTGATCTGTATGGATGAACTGGAGATGGCGCAACAGATGTGGAGTAATCTGACCTATTCTCAGGTGATGGATGTGGATGACACAAGGATGGAGCAACTCATGGAAGGGGAGGCACCTTTCTGGGAGGCTGTAAAAGATGCGTTCCGTCATATGAGTGAGGGTGGCGTAGATGTGACACCGTTAAAAGACATGCTGGATAAAGTGGTGGACGAAGAAAAAATCAGAAATTCGTCCATTGATATTTTTATCAAAACATTCAGCGTGGATGCCATGAAAGAACTGGATATTGATCTGAAACAGGTAGAACCGGGACTGATGAAAGATTTTCTGCTGGCGAGTGCTTATATTTTCCCGTTATTTAAGAATGAAAAACTTCATGGAAAAACGTATATTGACGGAGGGGCGATCAATAATGTGCCGCTGGACTCTCTTGTGGATCGAGGGTATGAGAATATTATCGTGCTCCGGATCTTCGGAATCGGCAGGGAAAAAAGGGTAAAGATTCCGGAAGAAACCAATATCCTGACCATTGAACCGAGAGTGGATCTGGGAAATATTATCGACTTTAACCATAAAAAGAGTGTCCGGAACATGAAAATCGGATATTACGATGCGAAAAGAATGGTCTACGGGCTGAAAGGAAAGATTTACTATATTGAAGAAAATCAGGAAGAATGTTATTATTTAAAGCAGTTGGTGCAGATCCCGGAGAGCAGTCTGGAGAAACTGTGCCGGTGGCATCACTTCAAAGGGAGTGCAGAAACCCGTTACAGAAGCCTGACGGAACTGATCCTGCCGGGAACGGCTCTGGAATTAAAGCTTTCCAGAGAGTGGAATTATAAGGAACTGTATCTGGCGGCACTGGAAGCCACGGCGAAACTGTGCCGGGTATCGAAGTACCAGATTTATACCGTAGAAGGACTTGTGGAAAAGATACAGGAAAAGCTGGACCGTATGCCACAGGAAGAACGGGAAAAACTTCCGGCATTTACCGCATTTTTCGAAATGTGCGAAGTATGACGAATGTTTTGGAAGAAAATAGGGTGGATACCGGGAAATGAATTTACAGAAAGAGGAGGAATTATCATGAATTTAAAAGGACGTCATTTTCTGACATTAAAAGATTATACACCGGAAGAAATAGCATATCTGCTGGAACTGTCTGCAGATCTGAAGAAGAAAAAGAAAGAAGGAGTTCTGACAGACACGTTGCGCGGGAAAAATGTAGCACTGATTTTCGAAAAGACCAGTACCAGAACCCGCTGTTCTTTTGAAGTGGCGGCACATGACCTGGGCATGGGAACCACCTATCTGGATCCGAAGGGATCCCAGATCGGTAAAAAAGAAAGCATCGCGGATACAGCAAAGGTCCTGGGCAGCATGTACGAAGGAATTGAATATCGTGGCTTTGGGCAGGAAATCGTGGAAGAACTGGCGAAATATGCAGGAGTTCCGGTATGGAACGGTCTGACCAACGAATATCATCCGACCCAGATGCTGGCGGATATGCTGACCATTAAGGAAAACTTCGGAAGACTCAAAGGCATCAAACTGGTCTATATGGGTGATGCAAGATATAATATGGGAAATTCTTACATGATTGCCTGCGCGAAGATGGGCATGGATTTTGTGGCATGTGCACCGAAAAAGTATTTCCCGAATGAAGAACTGGTAGCTCAGTGTCAGGAGTATGCAAAAGCATCCGGTGCCACCATCACTCTGACAGAAGATGTGATGGAGGGAACAAAAGATGCAGATGTCATCTGTACCGATGTATGGGTATCCATGGGTGAGCCGGACGAAGTATGGGCGGAGAGAATCAAAGATCTTTCTCCATATAAAGTAACGAAGGAGGTTATGGCAAACGGTAAGAAAGAAGCAATCTTCCTACACTGTCTGCCATCTTTCCACGATCTGAATACCGGTATCGGCAAAGAGATGGGAGAACGTTTTGGCCTGAAGGATATGGAAGTTACCGATGAAGTCTTCCAGTCGGAACAGTCCAAAGTTTTCCAGGAGGCGGAAAACCGTATGCATACCATCAAAGCGGTGATGGCGGCAACTCTGGGGGCATAATCCATGGAGTCAACAAAGACCAGAATCTTAAAAAAACTGCTGGAGACGGATGGCTATCTGTCAGGTCAGGAGTTGTGTGAACAGCTGGGAGTTTCCAGAACTGCGGTGTGGAAATACATGAAACAGCTGAAAGAAGAAGGCTATGAGATCGAGGCGGTACAGAATAAGGGATATTGTCTGAAAGATGTGCCGGATGTGCTGGGCGAGAGTGAGATCAAGAGCCGTCTGCATACCCGTTGGGCGGGCCAGACGCTGTATTATTATGATGAGATTGATTCTACCAATACCCAGATCAAGCGGCTGGCAGAGGAAGATGCGCCCCATGGAACCCTTGCGGTGGCGGATTATCAGAGTAGAGGAAAAGGGCGGCGTGGACGAGCCTGGGATTCTCCTCACGGAAGTGCTATTTATATGTCAATCCTGTTTCGCCCGGAGATCCGGCCGGATCGGGCTTCGATGCTGACCCTGGTGATCGGACTTTCCGTGACCCAGGCGATCCGGAGTAATCTGGGTCTGCAGGCACAGATCAAATGGCCGAACGATGTGGTGCTGAACGGGAAAAAATTAGTAGGAATTCTGACGGAAATGAGCGCGCAGATGAACTATATTGAATATCTGGTGACAGGAATCGGAATCAATGCCAATCTGCGGGAATTTCCGGAGGAGCTGGAAGATAAAGCTACGTCTCTGCAAAAAGAGATCGGGCATAAAGTCAACCGTTCTGCACTGATCGCAGAATGTATGGAAAAAATAGAAGAAAATTATGAGATATTTGTAAAGACACAGGATCTGAGCGGACTGATGGCTGCCTATCAGGAAGCGCTGGTCAATCAGGATCAGCAGGTGCGTGTACTGGAACCGGGACATGAATACACCGGTGTGGCGAGAGGAATCAACGCCATGGGTGAGCTTCTGGTAGAAAAAGAAGACGGAACCATCACCGAGGTTTATGCGGGAGAGGTATCTGTCCGTGGTCTTTACGGATATGTATAGGAGGAAAGATGTACGCAGATCGAATCGTTTTATGTGGTGCCAGTGCCTACGAACAGAAATATTATTTTAATCCGGATTTTGACGCCCTGCCACAGCAGGTAAAAGAAGAACTGCAGATCCTCTGTGTGATGTATACCGAGGAGATCGGCGGTATCCTGACACTGGAATTCGATGAGGACGGAAACCTGGAATTCAAGACAGAAGCGCTGGATGCGGATGCGATGTATGATGAGATTGGCAGCGTACTGCGCATCAAACAGATCCGGAAAGAAAAACAGGAGCTGCTGGCATCTCTGGAGATGTATTACCGGGTATTCTTTCTTGGGGAAGAGATGGAAGACGGGGAGGAAGGATGAAACTTCAGATTGGAAATGTAACATTACCGAACCCAGTGGTTCTGGCTCCGATGGCAGGTGTGACAGACCTGCCATTTCGTCTCCTGTGCAAAGAACAGGGTGCAGGACTTTTGTGTATGGAGATGGTCAGTGCCAAGGCCATTTATTATAAGAATAAGAATACACAGGAACTGATGCGGATCCTGCCGGAAGAGCGGCCGGTATCCTTGCAGCTTTTCGGCTCAGACCCGGAGATCATGAGTGAGATGGCAAAACAGATTGAAGAAAAGCCGTTTGATATTTTGGATGTCAACATGGGATGCCCGGTGCCGAAAGTGGTTAATAATGGTGAGGGATCCGCACTGATGAAAAACCCGAAACTGGTCCGTGAGATAGTAACGGCGATGGCAAAAGCGATTAAGAAGCCGTTGACGGTAAAGATACGAAAAGGATTTGACGATGATCATGTGAATGCGGTGGAGATCGCAAAGATCATCGAGGACAGTGGTGCAGCCGCGATTGCGGTTCACGGACGGACACGACAGCAGTTTTATTCCGGAAAAGCAGACTGGGAAATCATCCGAAAAGTAAAAGAAGCTGTGTCCATTCCGGTGATCGGAAATGGAGATGTGGATTCACCACAGAAAGCAAAAGCACTTCTGGAAGAAACCGGATGTGATGGTGTGATGATCGGTCGTGCCGCGCAGGGGAATCCATGGATCTTTGCACAGACGGCAGAATATCTGGAACACGGCACAGTACCGAAGAAACCGGAGCTTTCTGAAGTGAAGGAGATGATTCGGCGCCATGCCGGTCTGCAGATGAAGTATAAGAGCGAGCTTACCGCGATGCGTGAGATGCGAAAACATGTGGCGTGGTATACGGCAGGGTATCCACATTCGGCACAGCTTCGGGCAGCAGTGAATGAAGTACAGAGCATGGAAGAACTGGAACAGTTGCTGGAAGGGTGGAACTGATCAGGATCATAAGTTTGTGTACTGTGAAACGTGTCAGTGAGAACGGAGTGATCAGTAACACAAGGGGAGAATCAGCAGACAAAACTTCCGGAATGGTTGACATTTTCACGCGTTTCCTTTATAATACTGTGATTGCACAAGGGAGAAAAACAAGTTCTTCAAGTACCGGAAAGCACAGAATCCATAGTGAAGTGAAGGTGAATGGAAGTTTCTGGTATGCAATGTAAAAACGTGTAATATCTATAAATAAGGGACATAATCTAACGCAGAAAATAAAATAGAAATAAAGAGTGATCATACCGTGTCAGATGATCACGGAAAGAAAGGAAACGTAGAAACATGGAAGCAAAGAAAAACTTACTCACATATGCCGGACTGAAAAAACTGGAAGATGAATTACATGACCTGAAGGTTGTAAAAAGAAAAGAAGTAGCAGAAAAGATCAAGGAAGCCAGAGAACAGGGAGACCTTTCCGAGAATGCAGAGTACGATGCAGCAAAAGATGAACAGAGAGATATCGAACTTCGTATTGAAGAGATTGAGAAGATCCTGAAAAATGCAGAAGTTGTTGTGGAAGATGAAGTTGACGAAGGCAAGATCAACGTTGGCTGCAAAGTAAAAGTTCTGGATATGGAATATGATGAAGAGATGGATTTTCAGCTGGTTGGTTCCACGGAAGCAAACAGCCTGCAGGGAAAAATCTCCAATGAATCTCCTGTTGGAAAAGCTCTGATCGGAGCAAAACAGGGTGATGTGGTAGATGTAGAACTGGCTGACGGCGAAGTTATGCAGTATAAAGTATTGAAAATCGAGAGAAATATCTAAGTAACAAGCAATATAAGTAACTATCAGCAAAAGACCAGAAGCGCTGTTTTCAGAATGGGAGACAGACGCATCGCAGCGAAAAAGAAGGAGTGAAAAAGGTGGCAGAGCAGAAGAAGCAGGAGCAGGATACGAATCAGTTATTAAAGGTGCGCCGTGAGAAACTGGCAGAATTGCAGGCAAACGGCAAAGACCCGTTCCAGATTACCAAATTTAACCAGACACATCATTCCCTTGAGGTAAAAGAGATTTATGAAGCACATGAAGCGGAACTTCTCAAAGACCATAAGGAACCGGAAGTAGAAGGTCTGGATGAAGAACAGAAAAAAGAAGTTCTGAAGAAAGACTATGAAGAAAGAAGAAGCATCATGGATGCAAACCCGGTTCATGTAGCCGTAGCAGGCCGTATGATGTTCAAGAGAGTTATGGGAAAAGCTTCTTTCTGTAATATCCAGGATCTGCAGGGAAATATTCAGGTATACGTGGCAAGAGATGCCATCGGCACCGATTCCTACGCAGACTTTAAAAAATCTGATATTGGCGATATTTTCGGTCTGGAAGGATTTGCTTTCAGAACAAGAACCGGTGAGATTTCTATCCATGCAGAGAAAATGACGCTGTTATCCAAGAGTTTACAGATTCTTCCGGAAAAATTCCATGGTCTGACCGATACGGATACTCGTTATCGTCAGAGATATGTAGACCTGATCATGAACCAGGAAAGCAAGAAAGTATTTATCAAACGTTCTCAGATCCTCAAAGAGATCCGTAACTTCCTTTCCGGACGTGACTTTATGGAAGTAGAGACTCCGATGCTGGTTGCAAATGCAGGTGGTGCTGCGGCAAGACCGTTCGAGACACATTACAATGCACTGAACGAAGATGTAAAACTGCGTATTTCTCTGGAACTGTATCTGAAGAGACTGATCGTTGGTGGTCTGGAGAGAGTGTTCGAGATCGGACGAGTATTCCGTAATGAAGGTGTAGACACCCGTCACAACCCGGAATTCACCCTGATGGAGCTGTATCAGGCATATACTGATTATGAAGGTATGATGGAACTGACCGAATCCATGTTCCGTTATCTGGCAGAAAAAGTCTGCGGTTCTACAAAGATCTCCTACAATGGCATCGAGATCGATCTTGGAAAACCATTTGAACGTCTGACCATGAACGATGCCATCAAAAAATATGCAGGTATCGATTTTGACCAGGTTGCAGACGATGAAGCTGCAAAGAAACTGGCAGAAGAACATCATATCGCGTACGAAGAACGCCACAAAAAAGGCGATATCATCAACCTGTTCTTCGAAGAGTTCTGCGAGAAGGAACTGATCCAGCCGACCTTTATCATGGATCATCCGATCGAGATCTCACCGCTGACCAAGAAGAAACCTTCCGATCCTACCAAGGTAGAACGTTTCGAGCTGTTTATCAACACATGGGAAATGTGTAATGCATACTCCGAGCTGAACGATCCGATCGATCAGCGCGAACGTTTTGCAGCACAGGAAGAAGCATTTGCAGCAGGTGATGATGAAGCCAACCATACAGATGAAGACTTCCTGAACGCCCTGGAAATCGGTATGCCTCCGACAGGCGGTATCGGATACGGTATTGACCGTCTGGTTATGCTGCTGACAGACAGCCAGGCCATCAGAGATGTGCTTCTGTTCCCGACAATGAAGTCACTGGATGCTGATAAGAAAGCTTCTAAGGCATCTGAGAGCAAAACAGAAGAAAATTGCGACCAGATTGCGACCGTTGAAGAAAAGATTGATTTCTCAAATGTAAAGATTGAGCCTTTATTTGAGGAAGAAGTTGATTTCGATACATTCAGCAAGTCAGATTTCAGAGCAGTGAAGGTTAAAGAGTGTGTTGCAGTACCGAAGTCTAAGAAACTGTTACAGTTCACTCTGGATGATGGAACAGGTACAGACAGAACAATCCTTTCTGGTATTCATGCATATTATGAGCCGGAAGAACTGGTTGGTAAGACACTGATTGCAATTACAAACCTTCCACCGAGAAAGATGATGGGAATTGAGTCTTGTGGTATGTTATTATCAGCAGTAAATAATCTGAAAGACTCAGAAGATGAAGAACTGCATCTGATTATGGTTGATAACCATATTCCGGCAGGAGCAAAATTATATTAAAATAAAGAGAACACGCTAAAGAAATAGGACTTCCCGATATAAAAGTGAGGAAGTCCTATTTTTTAATATATTTTCATTAAACGAAGATTGTCCCCATGCAAAATTTTGAAATGCTTTTCTCATTACTGTTAGAAGATAGCAAGCAAGGGTTTCTGTGCAAAGAACTGATACCGGGATATCTTAATGGAATTACAGGAGAGTATGCACCTCCGGCAGGGTATCTGGTAAATGAAAAGGAAGCAGAGGCATTTGATAGAGAGTTCCCGTATATGGAGAAGAAAAAACTTCCGGGACAGATTTTTGAATGATGAAAAAAGGGACTTATATTATCTGCTTTTGAATGGGAGAAGGATAGAAAAACGCTGATATATGGGCAGGTAGACTATATGTATGGAGAAGCACTTTATAAGCCTGAAATGAAAGAAGGAAATCCTATAAGGTTATATAGTTTGGATGAAATCACGGAGATATTCGGTAAATTAGGACTTCGTATTTGTAACAGCTTTGCTGACTTCAGTGGAAAGCCGAGTTCTGATAATGATATTCAATTGATGGTTTATTCCATGCGAGAATAAAAATAGAATAGTCGAATTATTTAGCAAACTTCATCAAATCTTTATTTTTCCCTGATAGATTATATTTCAGTAAGAAATAAAATATAGAAGGAAGGATAGAAAAGATGGAAATGATGTTGCAGACACAAAATTTGTGTAAATATTTTAGAAAGCAGAAAGCGGTAAATAATATTTCACTTAATATAGAAAAGGAACAGATTTATGGACTGCTTGGACCGAATGGTGCGGGAAAATCTACCACATTGAAAATGTTGACCGGTATGATGAAACCAACTGCAGGAAAGATTTACTTTGATGGAAAACTTTTGGATAGGAAAGATTTATCAAAAATAGGAGCGTTAATTGAAAATCCGCCTATTTATGAAAATCTTTCCGCCAG
>ENA-OQHF01000581-OQHF01000581.1-human-gut-metagenome-genome-assembly--contig:-NODE-581-length-22072-cov-3.808840_pt1 | contig 22072 bp, 25 predicted proteins | sample MGYA00242559_ERZ504709 | MGnify/ENA primary metagenome ERZ504709 (study PRJEB26092, sample SAMD00036203) | human gut metagenome | host: Homo sapiens | study: EMG produced TPA metagenomics assembly of... | reverse complement strand
TCCAATCACAATTCAATCACAATCCGCTTTATGAGCAAATTATTTGCATCTTTGAGCATTTGTAAATTGCTAACAACATGGTCTACGCCTTTGTGCTTTGATCATCAACCTTATTATATTTAATGTACCCTGTAGTTCTCAATTCCCTTGCATGAGCTTTTTTTTATATCTGTATACACTTTGCAATATCTAATAAATTTAGGACGTGTTACTTTTTCTATGTATTCTTTTTCTTTTTGTATAGTCGCAACAAATCGGTTCATTTCATCCAATTCTAGCTTAGATTTCTCAAGATTACTTATTTTTTCTTTGATTTGTTCTAATTCTGTTTGAGCAGCAATAACTTCCTCTCTCGAACCATGACGCTTATAAAAATCAACAAGTTGTTCTGTGTTGAATTTTAATTCATAATCTAAATTTAAAGAATTTAAAATTTGTTGTTCCTGATTTAAGCGTTCAAGAAAGTTATCGCAAGCATCCAACATATCGAAATAATGTTTTTCCATATCATAAAATAAATCTCTTAATTCAAGCATTATAGTTTTATCAACGCAAGGCGAATAAGAACACTTTTCACATTTCTTAAAATCATCACACAAGTCTGTTAATAGCTCAAATTTTATGTGTACAAGATCCATATTTACCCTTGAATCAGCAAGAACCTTTCTTCCCTCATAGATATTAGACCTTGCCTGCTGTAATAAAGCATCATAAACCACGCCAATATTAAAGCTCTGTACTACATCAACCAAAACCTCTTCTTCGCGTCGTACTTTCTCCAAATAATGTTGAGCATCCTTTTCTCGCAATTGCATTTCTCTATCCTTACTCGAAGATATATATACTAAATATACCCCCAAAAAAGAAATCGAAATAGCTAAATACTGTTTCCAAAAATCCAACCATTCCACATTGTTTAATCCATATGCTGTTAAAGTAGTCCCCGTCTTATCATAGATAAAATCTGTAATTACCAATCCAACATTAATCAATAACGGTGCAACAGCAAATGCAATTACAACCAATGCTAAAATCTTCCTTTTAGAAGCTGTTTTTTCTTTCTTTGGCTTACTCATATATCCATCACCACTATCCCCTCACATCACATTACTTTAACCCGATAAATACTATTATTAGTGTTACCCTCCGCTACTACGATTCCTGTAGCGGTGAGTATTCCCAAATAGCGTCTTACTGTTGCTGCTGATTTATCACATACATTCTCTGCTTCTTTAGGCGTAATATAACCCTTTTCCTCCAAATATTTTATTATAGGAATTACTTTATCAAAGTCTTTTTTTATTAAAACTTCGCTCAAAACTTCGCTCAAACTTCGCTCATTTTTTTCACTAATCTACGTTCAAATTTTGTTCATTTCCATCCTTAGCAAAGGCTTCGTGTATAAACAACCTCGTTATAAAATAACTTCTATCTTCATCCGTCTCAAATTCCGGCTTTGGAGAGCCATTTGCTTCTAAAGCATCCAAAATCTTCTTGAATCCGGTGTTTCTACCTTCAGTTAAATGCAATTCTTTTAAGAAGTCACCAATTCGACGATTTCTATATCGGCGGTTTGATACGCGATAGCTTTTTAACCCTTCAATCGTTACAGAACGATCAGGTCCCGGAAAGCTAACAATTTCTATTCTGTCATTTTCAACACGTACCTCGATTGGCTCGCGCTCATCATAGGCACGGTGATATACAGCGTTCGATAATGCTTCCTCCACCGCTGCATACGGAAAATTAAAGAAACGATCTGCTTCCGCCCTATCAGGATGTTTTACAACTTTTTCTGTGATAATAACATTTTTGATATACTGCAACGCATCCCGAAGTTGTTGATGAATTGGTCCATTAAAAGTTTTCTCGATAATATCATTACCACCAAGTCCACTCGGAAACTGAACTACATCAATCTGGGTATACGGAAAAAATTTGTCCGGTTCCATACTAAAGAACATCAAACCCACATTCTTCGGCTTAATGTATTCTGGCAGAGTACTAACAATATTCATATCCTGGCACACTTCAACAAAATCCCCTGTTTTTGATTTCTCATACAAGGAACTTTTTACCTCTTTTAGGTAATTCTGAATAAGCGTAATATTCAAATCGGATATCTCCGCCTTATGATTTACTCGATCATCAAACGGAACCCTATTTGCAAGGTTAAACAAATCCTTTTCCTCATCATCAGTTGGTTCCACAGAATTAGAAGACTTACGAATATAATGAATACGCTCCTTATTATTCTTTTCCATTGTTTTTGGAGATGAATATGGGCGTGTTTCACCACCAGGACACCAAATCACTATAAAATTCTTATTTTGGTAAGTTTCTACACCAATAATCGGCATATATGCAGGTCTGATAAGCTTACATTTTGCAAATATATCCTTCTGATATTTATCAAGCTTTTCTGCCGGCACACCCTTTAGCGGATACACTGGGCGACCATTCTCTTCCTCCACGCCTATGACAATATAGCCACCGCCCCAGTTATCGAGGTCATTGGCAAACGCACACACAGTTTTCAAGGAGGCTGCCGGATCCCATGTTTCTTTAAATTCAATTCTTGCCCATTCGACAACTTCGCCGGATAGTAAAGTTTTTATATTTGTTGGTATCGCCATAATTGAACCTTCCTCTCAGTTAACACTCTATTTATTCTGGTATAAATCCCTTTCTATCAACATTAGCATTACCTGAAAAATGAATATAATTAATATTACTCTTTAAATCTTTAGTCGGTTCTTCATTTTCAAAGATAATTATCTGATAATCTTTACATGCCGTTGCTAACTTCTCATATACCGCCATCTTTATGTCTTTTCCAACACTTTCATCCTTTTCATTTTTAGCCGCATCCTTTTCTCTAAATGTGGTAAGCGGAGTATCTAAAATTATAACGCCCGGATGACAAAGCCTGTTATCATAACAATATTGCATCAATCCAATCAAGAAAGCAGAATTAATAATTGCCCTTGCACCTTTTCCAAACAGTTCTTTACGCTTTCCATCTACACATAAATCTTTATTCTGTTCGTCAAACACAACATTTGATTTTTGCTCTATAAAATTCCACGAAACTAACATTTTCTTAACTATTTCAGAAAATTGTTCCAGTTTTTCTTCAGAAATATCTTTAACATTACCCTTGGACTTATTTGTCACTTTTTCCTTACTACTTTCCAATTCCGAAATTCTATCTTCATACTTTTTTATTTTAGAATCGTTTGCATGCATTATATTCCATAATTCTCTTTTTTTCTAACAAACCACTGATTTCTTCTAACTTTGAATCTATAACCGGTCTTAAGCTTTCATTCATATCATTAACAAGTCTATTAATATCCTCTAACAATTTATCATTTTCTGTTTCTATATTTATCTTGTTATTTTCAGCATTTTCTAATGTTGCTCTCAAATCTGCCATGAGAACCTGTATTTTTCTCTTTTCTGCAAGAAATGCTTTATGACACAACTCCTTTTGCTTAACATCAATTACACTTTTACTAATAGCATGACATACCGGACACTCTACATCCAACAACTGTTCTGTAACATTGTGCGCTTCTTCTATAAATTCCAGTCTTTCAATATCTGATTTATAATTCTCCATAAGCAAATGAAATTTACACACGTTATCTGATATCCTTTGTTTTTCATAATCAGCTTCTTTTAAGCGCTTTATGAGCAGACAATATTCTTCCTCTTTACTTAATAAATACTCTTTTTTCTCATCTATCACTGTTTGCAATTCTTCAATTCGTTTATCTAACTCATCAACAGAAGTACCTTCTACAGCTTCTTTTAGCTCTTCAATTTCTGTTTTTAACTCTGCACACAATAGTTCTAATTCCTGAATCTGTCCCTTAATACGTGATTTAATAACATCTGCAGATTCGGCTTTTGATGTTTTTATATAGTCTTCTCCCGTAATAATTGTTTGGAATGCCGTCCACTCACTTACAGCTAGCGTATTACCTCTTGGGCTTGTTCTATGCACCGGCGAATACTTTTGAGTGATTCTTCCTTCGTTTACCATAATAAGTGGAACAAAATCTCTAAAAGTAAACTTTTTTGTTTCACCTGTGGAAGTTTTTTTCAACAAATTCTTATAATTACATCCACAAATACTCAAAATCTTTTCAGAAATGTTCTTATCAGTTTTACTTTCAGCCTTTATCTTTTCGAATGATGTATCATCATTTATATCCTCAAATTTTGAATATATCCAGTATGCATTATTTTTGTCATTAAAATCTCTTCTAATTGTAAATACGTCATTATTCAAAGTCTCTATTTCAAGATACACACTATTGTACCCTTTTGCTTCTGGTGGTAATGCAGGCACATTACTTGATCCAAATCCATAGTTAATACAATCAAACGCAAAAGATTTACCTGTATCAGATGCCCCCGCAATTACATTTAGCCCTTCTTCAAAATTAAGAATAGCATTTTTCTTATTATTCCCACCCAGCACCAATCGCTTTAAAAAGAATTTAGACTTCATCATTTTTCACCCTTTTCTAAACTACTTTTCCAATTGCCTATATTATTCCCAGCATATTTATTAATCTCATACTCTGTTTTCTGTCCAAAAAATCCGTCCACACGTCTTACATATTCGACGTATTTCCTCGAATAATTACAATCCAACAATTTGCTTATATCCTCGGAGAATTTATCAGCATAATAACATATCCCAACTTCCGACAACTCTATCTGCACAAGACCTTTCGATACCAAAAATGACAGTGCTTCACGAATCATCAACTTCCTTACAACAAGCTCAGACGAATGATTCGGATTACTCGGATGCAAACACGGCAATTCACTAAATATATCATCGATATGAACAGAAAAATAATCATATACCGAAATTGTTTCTGCTTGCATCTTTTTTTTCGTACAAACTAATATCAATAAAATTCGACAGCCTATTTCTTGTTTTGAATTATAGATTTCCATTTCCATCACTCCACATAAGCTTACCATCATTAACTAATTCGTGACACATTCCATTTTTATCCTGTACCTTAATGTCATGTATTTCTGCACTAGACAAATTTAGTTCTGCTGCTTTTCCTGTAGTACCCTTTACTCTTTCCAATTTCGATTCATAGTGCTTTTCATATGTATCTGCTATACCAAAATTCACTTGCTCCTTTAACGTCTCGTATTCACTTTCATCCACTAGCTCATCCCTTACAAAACATTTTAACGACTGTGCAGAAAAAAAGCCCTCTCTCTGTCTTGTAAAGTGATTAAATAAACTAGGATTGCGTTTTAGTTCATTATCATCTTCATATAAACAATTATCCTCTTCCGAATACACTTCTAGCAATTGTTTTACATATGGTAATTTCTTTTCCTCACTCGACAGTGTTTCTTTAGGTTTTTCTGACACAGGACGTTTCTTTATTCCCCCGCCAAAATGGTATTTATACCAATTGGTCTGACTAAACTGTTCCAAAAACTTTATTGGAGATATGTCTTTAATAATACTGAAATCAAACTGTTCTATATATGTCTTCAATTCATTTGTTAATGTGATTCCTTCTGCTAAAATTTGCTTTTTCCCGCCGCAATAAGTAACCCACTGCTTAATTAATTCTGCTCCTATAATAGTAGGATTCTCAATATATTTTCTTAACTTCGCACCTATACCCTTGCTAGCTACAATATAATATTTTTCTGGAATTCTATATTCTTTCACATATGTGTAATAACACAATTTTCCCAATTCTATCCAATATTCTGATGGCTTAAGCGGAGTATCATAATGTTTGCATTGATAAATATCATATCTGTTATATGTATCATCCAGATACGCTACTAAATCTCTTCCTGAATCGGATGAACCACCCATTAAAACAACATCATAATAATCTTTACTTCCTTTTAGATATGAATATGCCCATTCTCCTACAACACGCTCATATTCTGCTGCATCCATTTGTTCAAGTCTGATAATAGGTTCCGTCATATCAAAAATTCTTCCTCTATCAGTTGGCACTTTAGGAATTTCTAACTCTGTTGTTTTCATACGTAATTCACCACCTTCTCCTACAAATACACTTCTCGCATCAATTCCATTACCTTCTCTACAAGCTTATCTAAGCTATGTCCTTTTACCATTGCCGATATATCTTCTTTATCATCAAAGCAATGCTGCAAAATAACTTTCACTATTGTTTCATCCCTCAGCTCTTGCTCTGACAGTTCTTTTATATGTTTTTCGATTTCTATGGCAACCAATGCAATCTGTTCGCATTTATCATATGAATTACCCATATCTTCAGCAACCATGTTTCCAAACTCTTTTTCATATGGATTAAAACCATAAAACGTTCCCGTAGCAATAGGGCATATGGCGTCATATATCAATTTAGCTCCAATTTCTCTCTTTATCTGTTTCGGATATATAAGCCTTCCTTTATCCGATTTCATCTCCATTTTAATTTCTGCTGCTTGACTAGCTTTAGTAATTCCTCGCAAGTATGACATCATACGATTTGCAAAATTTGTACTATAAACTCGTTTAACCGCTACAGTTGTAGGATCCTTTATCTTTTCGTTTTGTAGATATAAATCATACATTTCTTCAGCACATAATTTTACAACGGCAATATTTTCTAAGGTTTTATCCCCGATATTGTGTAACATCTTCATTTCCACATATCCATAATCTGGCTCAGCCGATTCCTGTGGGCAGAAAAACATATTCTGTACATACTTATATCCCTGTTTGGTAATAAAATCATCATACGCAAGCTGATATAGATACTACTTAGTAACATCGCCAACACCCGGTTGGCCAGTCACTTTATGTTTCCCATTAACCTCATTAAAATCTATACAATAATAGCTACCTTTTTTATTATAAGCATTAATACATTCAAATACAATAACCGTTCACATAGATCAATTTTTATTTAGAATTCCGCTCGCAAAAATGCACCCGTTTCCGGGTGCATCCTCTCCTCTACTCCGACTCCGAATACAACTCATCCAACACCTGTTCCAGCGTTCCTTCCTTTGCATAAGGCAAAGCATCTAACTGTCTGAAATTATGCTTGATGTCCTTTGTATCCTCGTCAAAGCCCAATATGTAACTTGTCGCTATCTTATAGATAATTTCCGTCGGAGCCAATCCATACACCTGCTTTTCAAAGATGTGTTTCAGGCGTTCCTTATTGTCCGGGAATTGCTTTTTCATTTCGTCACTCTGATATAAACGCTTCACAATCTCTGTAATATACAGACCGGATTTCATATATAAATCAATAACGTCTTATCCGGCATGTCAAAGCAGCCGGGATTCTCCTGCTCTAGCATGTCCACCATTTTCTTAACCATTGTCTTTGGTGTAAATATCTGATTGGTTTTCTGCGGTGGAATATAATCAAATATATCCTCTACGCTCTTTTCGTCAAAATAGTCAGCAAGCTTTTTCTTTAAGGCAAGAAATTCTTTTACAGAATCATCAAATACCACCGAATCAAATAGCTGTCCATCAAAGTGCTTGGTCTGTCCGGTTTCTTCCTCCACATAGTCACCACCATCACGCAGGAATTTGAACTGATCGAGTGTAATGCTTGTCACTTCCAGAAATACTTTATCCGGGATGATGGTATCAAAAGTGGCAAGCGTTACTGTATTATCTCCATATGCCATCAGGAATGACGGAATTGTCCTTGAAAAGCCACGCAGGTGATCTCTGACGCCATCCTCGATTGTTTCCTTTTCTCGTTCCCTCTTCTTCGTTTCTACGGTCTTGACTGTCTCTTTTGTGGATTCTTTTGCAAAATCAGAAATAGCTGTTGTAAGCTCCTCGTTAAATTTCTCCATAGCGGCTTTCTGCTTCTGCTCAAATTCTTTATCAATCTGCTCTGATGTTTTACCGGTTTCATATCTTGCCTGCTGTTCAGCAACACGTTGATTTTCTATAACATTTCGCTCAATCTCATAATTGGTATGCAACTTATCAATCATCCGATCGGCTTCATGGTTCAATTTTGACTCAATCTGTCTTTTATCTGCTGCTTTCATATCAGAGCCATAAGTAGACTGCGCAGTATCCACAACAGCCTTGACTGCACTCTGTTTTACCGCTTCTTTCAGTTTGTCGATGGCTTTCTGCGCCTTGTCCGGTGCCTGCTCCATCTGCGTCATTGTTTCCTGTACCTGAGATGTCACATCATAAATTTTATCGCCAAAAACATCCTGCGTTCTTCCAATCACAAATTCATCACTAAGAGCCACTTCCCCATTTTCATCCAGCGATAGGTCTTTCTGCACTTCCTCCGTCAGATTTACCTTGCTCTTTGGTTCTTCTATTGGTTCAAACTTTGTGATAATATCAATGACTTCCTTTGGTGCCCCAAAGATGTTACTGATATTCTGAAACAGGAAATTGCTCATAAACCCACGCTTCACAACTTCAACAGAGCGGATTTTTCTTGGAATCGTCAGTACCTTTTCTGCATCCAGTTCTACCAATTCTCCCTGTTCATCCTCGCCAATTACTGGGAAGAAATTTAACAGTTCTTTCACATTTTCTTTGCGTTCCTCTGCGGTACCTCCACCTTTGGCAGTATTAGGATTCAGGTTATTGGCAAACTGCTCAAATATGGTAAGTGTTCTTGCCGGATCAAAGTCAAATACATAAGCATTTTCTTTTCTCTTGAAAGATGTCCCAACTTTAAACAGACAAGGATTCTGTGCCCGGAATGCCGCCTGCATATAAAGTGCCGGGGATCGCATATTACTAAGCATCAGCACTGCTGTCCATTCTGGAATTGTAATTCCTGTCGTAAGCTGTCCTACCGACAAAGTAATGGTCTTTTCATGCTGTGCAATAGCCGCAACCACTTTATCATAAGATTTCATTGTTTCCTCATCATCGTCCAGTTTGCCGTCGCCAGCAGCAAGAACAACTTCATATTCCTGGAATATTGGATGTTCCCTTAATTTTTTTGCCAGCGCCTTTGCACTGTCTACCCTATCGAGCAGCCAGAAGGTGTGCTTTAATTCATCTCGCAATTCTTCCGTAGAAAATGGAAATTTTGTCTGTCTTGTCAGGGCATCGAGAAATTTATCAACGGAAGATTCATGGTTAAACTTACCATTGGTAACCGCAAAAAACTCATTCAGATCAAATGCATATTCTTCTGTCTCTCCGTCAATTTCTATGCCCTGTTGAAGCTCATCCTTGATAATTTCTGACATCTGATAAGTATAGAGATTAAGCTGTGGCAATGTTGAATACGGATTTTCTTCCTCTGCTGAAACATCCCAGTCACGTTTTTTCTTCTGTTCATCTGCATAAGTCCAGTTATAGATAGCATCATCAGCAAATTTATTATTGGCAAGTGCTTTAAACGGTGTTCCCGACAAATGCAACGCAAATTTACGCTTAATACGATCAAATGCAACATCTGTTTTGTAGGTATCCACACCCTCATGTGCTTCGTCGATGACAAGGATATCCCACTCCATATTTGCGACCTCACCTAATTTATCATACTGACCTCCAAAATAAATGGAACCTTTCATATCCTGCAAGGATACAAATTCAATACATTTTACATTTTCACTGTCTTTTCCTAAAAGAAAATGTGTATATTCTTCTCTTGTCAACACACCTCTTTTCCCTTTTAGTTCATCAACTTCACTCACAAAAAGATACCCTGATTCGCTACCCAGAAATTTGGCATAATCTGAAAACCACGAATTTGCAATCGCTGGTCGGTTTGTCACAATCAGTACTTTTTCTGCACCGGTTTTCTGCACAAAATCATAGACCGATAATGTCTTTCCAAATCTCGGCTTGGCATTCCAAAGGAACTCCCCATCTTTATGCGCTGCCTGATAATCAACCGTCATTGCAACCGCACGCTGTTGCTCCTCACGCAATTTGTACGGAATAACTGTATCTGTCGTTTTTATGATGCCATGATCTTCCCTGAAATCACGAAACATTTGCTTTGATGTGGTGCCATCCACATGGAACCATTCATTATTTTTTCCATTTTCCTGCTCTATACCGGATTTTCGCAAATAAGCATGAAAGTCCTTATCTATGAATGTCTCCCCTGAACCATCATCAAAAGTGGCATTTCCTTTCCATTCAAGATGCCACTTAACATCAGCAGTATGTGTCTGTTGATTGATACGGGTTTCTACATCCTGCTCTGTATATCCTATCTTCGTCCAGCCGTTATGGCGAACCACTTCCGGAGTGGAATAGCCATAAAGCATCGGAACTACCTGCTTAGTTGTCTGAATGTTAGGTTTATTCATGCTATTCCATCTCCTTTACATTATTTTCTATAAATGCGATTTCTTCCTCGGAAAGCCTATATTTTTTATAAAGTTGTTTGTCTATATTTGCTATGGATACGGACCAGTCAATGTCGGATTTATCAGTAAAATCTTGAAGTGGAATATACTTCCATACCATTTTCTTATTATCCTGCGTTACTTTTAAAACTCCCAACATTGCTCTAGCAAATTTGCCACATAAATATTTATTTAATGCTACAACCTCATTTTCAGTTTTAAATTTTCCTATACTAATAAAAGTTTGCGTATGTCCCACTTTAGGAAAACCTATTATTGCACTGCTCATAGGCTCCCCGAACTTTCCACTTCCATTTGCCTTTGGAAAAAACAATTTATACGCATCCAAATTCTCATGTTTTACTATGTAATCTTTTAATATCCACATATTTATGCGAGACTTTTCTTTACGTCCACTAATTTCCACATATTCCTTTCCATCCGTTGGTTTATCCTCAAAAAATACGATCTGCGATAACTTATCAAAAATATTAGATGTTAAGTCTCTTTCATGTCCCTTACTAATCAACGGAACTTTTTTTCCATTAACATTCATTGTTTTTTCCAATATTTCTGGATGTTCTTCATACATAAGATTTGTAAACTTGTAGCTCTCTGGTGAATAGACTATATCCGAAATGGCCCGCTCCATTTTTTTCTCTCACTTTAACAAGTATATTATTTAATACCGGATATTGAGTAAATGTATCTATCGCACCAAATATTTTACTCTTATCCCGGTATGTAACAGCAACACCACCCTTAATATCTGTGTTTGAAAAAACTTTACTGCTATCTTGCTCATAATATTCCACCTTCAAGTGCTCGTCTTCCAACATTTTTTCATTCCATACTTTTGGTGTTTTTCCTGCATCAAATAAAAATCTTGCTGGTGTAATCAATTCCACCTTTTCAGCAATTTCATATGCTGCATCCATAAAACAATTATATATTGGATTATCAGATGTTCCTTCTTGTGTTTCCTGATATGGTGGATTTCCAATTACATAATCAAATTTCATCTCATCTACCTTCCTTCATGCTTTTGTACGTCAGCGACTTATCGCTGCGCCAGTCATAGATCCGGCAGTACACTTCTTCCGGGTCTTCTATATCCTGCTTTCTCGGCTCATCTGCTACCACAAAGTCAAATAGACTAAATTGATGATATTCCTCTTTGGGCTTTCCAAAGGGAATCGTCCCGGATATTCCATCCATCTGCCACAGGTTCCAGACAATAACATTCACAATCTTTCGCAGTTCTACATCTGTTGGAACTCTCCCCCACCTGTCCTGCATATAGTCCACAAAAGTTATGAGCAAATTGATTCTTGCAATCAGAAGGCTGTCTCCTTGAAATTCATAACCATACACACTCTGATATGCCCGAAGCACCCATTTGAACCATTCAGTTGCACTGTCTGTATTTTCATTTACCACACGTAGTTTTCTGTCTAAAATTCCTATCCGCTGCCTAATCTCAAGCAGTTCTCCGGTAGCTGCATCATAGCGTGATACAATGTAGGGAGCTTCACCGCAGGTAATCTCAAGCCTTTTGGAATCGACATATTTTTTCCATCCATCCGCTGTGTCAAACTCCACTTTTTCTGTGTTTACCAGCCAACCCTGCTCACATTCAACATTAAAAACATCTTTTCTTCCAAACCACTCCTCATCGCAATGGTTATTCATTTTGTTGCATATCCACGATGGCGTAAACACCTCTGCTTTGGCTCTGGTACGTTCCTGCTGTTGTTCCTTATTCTTTAGCACCCTCGGCTGTATCTCATATTGCGTAAATCCCTTTAAGATTTCTTCTGTCATCTGCTCAGTTTCCTTGATTGGAGTACCTTTGGAACTATATACCGATGTCGCAAATATAATATTTTTCTTTGTTGTCTTATCCTTCAGCAATGCTTTAAGATTTTCACTGACCGGATAAGTATTCAGATTAATTAACTTATCCATTTTTATCCTCATTTCTAAAGCCAGCTATCCTTGATAGCCAGCTTGGAAAAAATGTATACTTTTTTTCATGAGAAAAATTTGGATTTGTAACTGTGAAATTTCACAAAGTTTTGACAGAAAATTACTGAATTTCGACTGATTTCGTGATACAATATGTAAGAATGGTTTTATGTATACGATTACTGGAAATGTATACCATTTCAGTTAGAACGCATGAACTATTTAACTGGATTTTTCATATTTTACTGCCTTGCTGTAAAACGTCTTAGGGCACATATTACAAGCCTTAGCAGCTTCTTCTATTGTGATTTTCCCTGCCCGCCAGTCTTTGTGCATCTGATAAAAGTTTTGTGGGATTGGTAATGGTGGTCTGCCGAACTTTACCCCCCTTGCTTTCGCTGCTGCAATTCCCTCCGCCTGTCTTTGCTTGATATTGGTGCGTTCATTTTCTGCAACATAGCTAAGCAATGCCAGAACGACATCACTGATAAATGTTCCAAGCAAATTCTTTTCTCTGCGGGTATCTAACAGCGGCATATCTATGACAACAATATCTGCTTTCTTCTCTTTTGTAATAATGCGCCACTGCTCATTCAATTCCCCGTAATTCCTGCCTAAGCGGTCAATCGACTTGATATACAGCACACTGTTTTCATTTAATTTTCGCAATAACCGCTTATATTGTGTTCTCTCAAAATCCTTACCCGACTGTTTATCCATATAAATGTTATTCTCAGGTACTCCCATCTCCGTTAATGCGATTTTCTGTCTATCCTCATTTTGTTCCTTAGATGACACTCGCATATATCCATAAATATTTATATCTTCCATGTATTTTTGCCTCCCATCTGCCAATTTCTCCTACTTAGGTCTAGTATTTGCATGCATATTGGTATATAACCAACAGAAAGCTGATTCGATAAAATCAGCCTTCTGTTGTAGTGTGTAATCATCATTGTAATAACGTTGCTCTCACAATCTCCTCCGCTCTCTCTCGAATATTATTCATCCTCTGCACCCAAAGCATCTGATTTTTCTCTTTCAGATGTTCAGTCACGCCCTCTTGTTCTGCCATTTGCTTTACAAGCAAATCAAACTGCGCCTCTGCCTGTTCCTGCATCATAAGCAAATGTTCCTTTAGTTTTCCACTTAATAGCATCGCCTGATAGATACCGCTCCGATGTTCTTTCAGATAATGTCTTCTCATAAGTCCAAACTTTCTCAATTCCCCTTCCGGCTCTGGATCAGAAATTAAGTTTGGTATCAAATAATCTCCATTTTTTTCGTATGTAATATTCATAAACAACCTCTCTTTCCACGAATTACAATTCGGTACTGATATTGTGTTTTCTCGATGTGCCATGTTCCTGTGTATGCATAGATTTTTGTTGTGTTTGCTCTTTCACAACCTTCTGCTTTTCTGTCAAGCGTTCTTTCATTGTCTTAGGCTCTAATGACTTCACAAATTCTGCAAAGGCTTCGCCCAATCCTCTGTTGGAAATAAACTGCTTCATTTTATCCAATAGTCCACTCACATCTGATACTTTTTTCTCTAGTGCAACAATCTTCTTTTCGTATTTCTCCAACAACTTATTTCTGGATACAGCTCTACCGAAAGCATCTATGATTTTTTCCCAGTCGCTTTTCTTTACCTTGACATATTCTTCACTGCCAAAAATATTGCTTACTGGAACTGCTGCACTTTTCAATTTCTTGGTATCTTTCTCTGTTTCTTTGGCAATAGTCTTTATGGTATCTGCTCTCAAATCATGTTTTTTCAGCACTTCCTTGTTATCTTTTTCCTTCTCATCTAACTTTGCGATCTGATCGGCAAGTTTCTCTGCCTGTTCTGCCAGCCTTTGATTATTTTCTTCTATTGTCACCCCTTGATGCTCCAACTTTTCCACTTTCTGCATCGCAGCTTTATACTCCGGCAGGGTAAGGTTATCGCTCTGTACGCCCAACACCTCGACATCAATCCCTTTCTCCTGACAAAGTTCCGTCAGATAAGCTCGCTCCCTCTGTTGCCATGCAACTGTTTCATTTTCCTTTTTGCTGACCGCCTTTGCAAATCCCATTTGCTGCAATGCCTTAGTCAGACTGTTGCGTGTTTTCATGCCTGTTTTATAGCCATTTGCAACCGGAATATAATCAATGTGCAAGTGCGGCGTTGCTTCATCCAAGTGCATAACACAATTAAACAGATACAAATTGGGATTACGTTCCTGAAATGTTTTTGCATATTGCTCCAATATTTCAATGGCTGCTTTTGCCTCCTCTGTAAGATTTCCATCTGCACCCACCACAGGAGTGTCATCCTTTTTGCCTATCTGAACGATATTCTCGTAGAATGTCTTTTCTTTATTACCAGAATTCTCTATTTCTTTCAGATAATTTTCCTTTCTACGATCCTTACGCTTTTGTCCTGCATTATACTCCATAAGTGCCTGCCCAAAGCATTTCTCATACGCCTGTTCCAAAGATTCCTGTATATAAATTCGGTTCCAAGCTGTCCTTTCGGGTACCACATTATTACTGATAAACTCTCGGTTATTATGTGTCAGATGTCCCTTTCCCATTGGAAAAGAAATTGTTTTTGCTCCCAGTCTTTTTACCTTCTTTCTTCTAGCAATGCTCTAAATGCTGTTTTATTAGGAACCTTCTCGAACATTAACAGTTCGAGAAGTATCGCCAGCTCTGCTGGCTCTTTTGTTACTTTTGTCAAAAGTAACTCCTTATTAGTTTTGACGCAGGCATCAAAACATAAGTCGCTCTCCGAGGGCTCTGCGAGGCTCTTGCCAGCCTTATGGCTGACATATCTGCCATAAAATACATGGCAGATTGCTCGCTCCGTCAGATAATCCCTTCCATCGTTCGCGCTGGCTGACGGTACCAGATATGTCTATTCCGGTACCCAGTCACCCATTGCAAGTGCCATCGTCATCATCGCATCCGACATATCCGTCTCCGGCACATCCGCTGCTTCATTCTCTATATCAGCCCTATTAGTTCCAGTCTGTGAAGCAGCATGTTGGGTATTGTCATACATACTTTCCATTTTCTCTAACAGTTCTCTCTTTAACATTGATAGCTGTGTGGAAAGTATCTGCTCGATAACACCATCCGTATCGTTCCGTTGCAATGCCTCCTGTTCTATTGCATAGTTTCCATCCAATATCTGGACAAATGCATCTGAAAGTATTTTCCCGTAAGAGCCTTCTTTTCTTGTAATACTCTGCAAATATTCCCACGTTCTACGCTGATTTTCATCATCCATGCAAAATCGCACGTTACTTGAGCGATATTCCTTCCGCATCTGAATCATCCCTTCATTCACTGTTTCATCATGGCAAGTGCCTCATAACCTTTTGCATTAGCACATATATCTGTGATTACGGATACTTCCGGTTTGGCTGTCAGATCAGAGAAATTTTGTAAAAGACAGCCTCCACCACCAATGATATAAAGGTGTACCAATTCTTCCCGATATCCATGCGCTGTGAGTTTCTTCATAATTTCCGCTGTATAGTTTTCCGCAATCCGCTTGGTCGTCATAGCTACTGCATCTGTCCTGTCCCCGATTCCATTCCTCAAAAGCGGCTCAATCAACATCTCCGACACATCCACTCCACTGTGCTTTGATACTTCCTTTTGTATCTTTTCCATACACTGATGTACCCCGAACACTTCTGTACTGATGCTGTTCTCTATCGGTCTGCCGTCGTGAATTTCCAGAATACTCATGGTTCCGTTTCCTATATCTACCAACATATTCATCCCCGGCATAGAGCCTTGATTATGGACTGCTGCAAGTCCCTGCGGAAAGATTTCCAATCCGCATAAATGGACTTTGTATCGTTCCTTGCGAAATGAGAAATCCAGCTCCTTTTCACGCATAAGATACTTTCTCCATTCCGCTGCCTGCGTCTTTACCCATGCAAGCGGTAATCCCACTGCAAGCACCACATCTGCCTCATGCAATCCTCTGTACTTCATTTCCTCTGCCAGTCCTGCAAGTGTCAGAATATAGAAATCATCCGATTCCGTTTTATTGCCCTGATATACCAGATGGCTCTCACCAATCACGTAATATTTATCCCTATACTTTACATAATTAGTACTGACAATCGGCTCCTCGTCATAACACTCTATCCCAGTCTGAAATACCCGGTGCGCCGTCTTGATATTTCCATAACCATGATCCAGACCTATATAAATTTTTCCTGCTGCTTTGTTGCTTTTCTGATAATTGAATTTCTGCATCTATTTTCCTCCTGTTGTTTACATTTGTTATTACAATACTCTTTTGCTGTTTTTCCCGTTTACATTGTTTACAACTGCTATACCTTGCGTATTTACTGGATTTTCCGTAAACCATAGTGTTTACTATCTCGCATACACAGACGGTAAACAGAATTTGTAAACGGGGATCAAAAAACTTATTTTTTATCAAATGGCATTTCTGCATGTTCCGGCAATTTATGAAATTCTTCTTTATCTGCTATCCTGCGCCATCCTCTTTGTATGCCATATTCCGCAAATCGGTGGGACGATATTTTCTCCCACCCGGAAATACTGTTGTTCATGACATTATTGATTTCCTTTAATTCCCAGTCCTTCGGCGTATCGTATTCATGGTCAAATGCTTCTTTATATATCATGGTGCTGCATACATAATCCTGTGACAATTCATCCAACCACAACTGGATAATTCCGACTTTCGCATCCTCCGGCATAAACTCTTTCTGCATCTGGCGCAGATAATTTTCCGTATCTTTGGATAATTTCAATTCATGCTGACCGCTTCGATACAGCTCCATTGCCTCCGCCCATGCCTGAATGATATAATTCCTTGCCTCTTTCTCGTCCTCAAGAATATGCTTCTCCACTCTGTCCGGGTGTACCAGTATCGGTGCAAATCTACGGTTGCCAGTCCTGTCTAATGGTAAAAAATCCATGCTGTTAGAAGTACCGACAAACACGCATTGTCTCGGTCTGTCCTCTGGATGCGTTTCATAAGGGATTTTATAAGTTTCTTTCTGTCTGCTGATAAATGACTTAATATCCTCAATGCTTTTGGCATTCACAGTAGCCATCATCTCTGACATTTCGATAATCCAATGCCCCTGCATTTTCCGGTACACATTATCATCATCCATGCGTTTCAGATCATCCGAGAACCATTCATCCTTGATTGCAAGGAACCGAAAAAATGTAGATTTTCCTGCGCCCTGTCCTCCCACCAGACACACCATGATTTCGTACTTGCATCCCGGCTCATATACCCTATGTATCGCAGCCAGCATAAGAAGCTGCATAATTTCTCTGGTGTAGGCATCCTCCTCGGCTCCCAGATATTTGGGAAGCAGTCTCCCAATTCGATACTTTCCGTCCCATACAAGCTGCTCCAGATACTCCCGAATCGGATGATATCGGTTCTCGCTGGCTGCGATATTCATGGCTTTGTTGATGTTCCTCTCATTTTTTAGTCCATACTGCTTTTCCAGATACCAATGAAGCTGGTACACATCGGTATCTGTCAGACTGAAAGATGTTCTTTCCCATCCAAGATCACCAACAATATCTATCTTTCCAGAAAGCTCATTTTTTCTGATTGCACCTTTTAACAAAGGATCGCGCTGAAAAACGGTCATACAATTATCAATGCTCTGGCAGATATTCCCTTTATTATTTCTTACAAGGTCAGCCTGAATATCCTCTGCACTGCTCATTTCCTCCTCAAGCACTTTCCCGACATCGTCCCATGATACATCTGCTCCATTTTCTGACATTTCCTGCAACCTGCTCCACCTCTTTTCTGCCCTGCATAAATAGTTCTTTTTTCTCCTGCTCACTTCCCATGCAGAGAATATCCAGCCAATAATTGATGATTGGTTCTGCATGAAGCATCATTGCATAATCCTCAGGAAATATTACATCCGGTGGCTTGCCATAAAGAACCTGTCCACTATCTTCAATCTGTACCAACGCATCTTTTAACAGTTCTATTGTTTCCTCACACCATCTGTAAAATTTTTTCTTAATCTGAATAATGCGCATGCGCTCCTCTTTTTCCCTGCGAAGCCTTTGCCTTTCTTCTCTGCTCATAGCTTCTGTCTGAACATGTAATCCAAAATCCTCAATCAATTTCTTTGCGGCATCGTATTGGGATAATCCATACATTCTTGCTGTGTAATCAATCACATCTCCACCCACACCACAAGCAAAGCAATGATAATTTTTATCCACCTTCATGCTTGGATGTCTGTCATCATGGAATGGACAGCAGGCAACACCATTTTTGCGGATACGAAGTCCATAACTTTCCGCTACCTGTCTTGTGGTTAGCTGCTCTTTTACTTCTGAAAATATATTCAAATCACAAATTTCTCCTTTCCTGCGGAGAAAGCCTTTGCTATAATAAATTTGTTGTGGATAGAAAGGCTTTATCCTTTTTATTCTTTCATGTCCCTGTTACCAGCAGGGGCATTTTTCTGTAATGCATCAATTCTTTTAGCAAAGCCAGCAAAAGCTGCTCATTCTCTGAATTTCCATTGTGCAATTCCTCACATATCCGCTCTAACACCTTTGATAATCGAAATGACATATAATTGCCTGACACTACCTTAATTTCCTGCTCTAACACTGACTTTCGATAATATTCACCTTTCGACACTCCCGATAATATAATTTTTGCCTCAACTTCTGATTTTTCTTCATCACTCAGCCAGAATGCGATTGTGTTATGCCGAAATCTATTCTCCCGTTTACACGCCATCTTCCTCACCTCGATCCACTTTTCCGAGACGGTCTGCAATTTTCTCCTGCGCATCCCTTGACTGATGACAATAGGTTTCAATCGTTGTTGTCACCTTTCCATGTCCCAGCCTCTTGGCAATCTCAATCGGACTGAACCCCATCTGCACCAACATACTTGCATGACTGTGTCTGGTACAATGTACTGTAATTTTCTTAACTCCCGACAGCTTAATGCCACGCTCCATCTCATGCTCAAAGAAGCTTTTTGTTCTTCCAGCAAACAATCTGGTTCCCGGTTTTGGTCGATACAATGTGCTGATATATTCTCGAATCTCGTCCTGCAATTCCTTATGAATAGTTATCACTCGTACCGAACTTTCTGTCTTTGGAGCTGTAATCAAATCTTCTCCATCAAGCCTTGTAAGCGATTCATCCACCCGAATGGTTTCATCCTCGAAATTTACATCTTTCACCTGCAAAGCAAGTAATTCTCCAATACGCATACCTGTCCAAAACAATATCTGAAATGCCATCCAAGAATCTCTTTTATCTATAATTGCATCCGAAAATTTCTGAAATTCTTCCAACGTCCAATAAGGACGTTCATCCGCTTTGCCTTTTCCCATACTGCCTGCCTTGTGGCATGGATTGGAGCGTAATTCATAGAATCGCACCGCATAATTTAGAATAGAACTAAGCTGATTATTTATCGTTTTCAGGTAAGTCGGCTTAAATCCTTTATCAATCATTTCTCCCTGCCACTTTCGTATCATAGGAGCTGTGATTGCATTGATAGGCGTATTTCCAAAATACGGAAGAACCTTATCTTTCATCACATATTCTTTCTGCTTCATAGTAGTTTTCCGCAGTCGTTTCTCCATATCTGCCTTATATATCTCCCAGAAATCATTCAAGGTCATGGTCGGATCAGAAGTTTGCTGCAATATGAAATGCGCATACCATTCCTCTGCTTCCTTCTTCGTCTTAAACCCTCGCTTCTGGGATTTCTTCTTGGTTCCCGTCCAGTCTGTCCACCGATACTGGATATGCCATGTACCGTTTGGATCTCGCTTTGCACTGCAGCTCATGCACTCACCTCCTTGGCTCCGCCGTACCATTTCTCACGAAAATACTCCACCGGAATTTTGCCTGCGATTGTAAGGAAGCCTTTTCCAGCAAGTTCCTTGTTCATTTCTCGTAAAATCTTGTAAGATTTTCCCATGCTCACGCCGAGCATCTTTGCAATGTCTTCTGCACTGTAGTAAATTTTTTCGTTCATAGTGTTCTTTCCTTTCTTTGTTTCTGTATGGTATCATTTTGTTTCGCTTTTATAATATCGTAACATTTGTTTCGTGTCAATATCTTTTTCTTTTATTTTTTTATCTTGTGTGGTATGCTATATATGATGTTGAAACATCCATAGCTTTAAAGCAGGAGGAAATCACAATGACAGTTGGTGAAAATATAAGGCGCATCCGTCAGGAACGTCACCTAACTCAAAGACAATTAGGAGAAATGGTTGGTGCAAGCGAAGCCTATATTCGTGCTTACGAAAGTGGCAGAAGAAACCCCAAGCCAGCATCTCTTGAAAAAATTGCAGAGGCACTTGCGGTCAATCCCGAAGTACTTGCAAATTCAGATTTTGATGGTATAAAAGCCATACACCGACTTTTTCAGATATTCCGCCAGTATGACGGTTCATTATTTGAATATCAGGATAAAGACGGAAATGATATGGTAGGCATCAGCTTTGGAACATTATCGCTGATGCAATCATGGCTGGAACGCTATGAGAAATATATGGATGAAGTCGAGAAATGTAATGAAATCAAAGATGTCAAGAAACGTGGAGAAGCTCTGCTGAAAGCGGAAGCTGATTTTAATGTTTGGATGGATATTTATCCGGAATCGGAGGCATGGCAGGATAGATTAAAAATTCAGAAGACACATGATGAGGTAATGGATAGACTAGGATTAAATTCTCAGAAATAACAGTAAAACTCATGAACATAATATTTTTAGGAGCACAATATATGTTTCCAAATAGTAAAAAAGATTTTAGGGTTATTGGATTAAGTATTATCATAAATTTTATAATTTGTAAATTTTTTAGAGGTGTCAAAATGAAAATATGGATAATTAGATTAGTCGGTGTTTTTGATGATTTGTCTAGGCGCCTTTTTCGTAAGACGTCTTGATCATGTAGACCCTGATGAAAGATATTTTAAAATATTGGCTTTATTTGCCATTCCTATGGGACTAATGGTAATAATGGCTACATTTTATAAAAGTTTTTGGAGCTTAATAAATAAAAAAACGAGGTTGTAAAATGAGTGATAAAACATTGGAAAAACAATATAACCCTTCAAAAATAGAAGGGGAAATATATGAAAAATGGGAAAAAGGCGGATATTTTAAACCGGAAATAAACAAAGACGGAAAACCTTTTACCATTATTATGCCTCCTCCTAATATTACCGGAAAGCTTCATATAGGTCATGCTTTTGATGATACTTTACAAGATATTCTTATAAGATATAAAAGAATGAAGGGTTTTGCCGCATTATGGCTACCTGGTGAAGATCATGCAAGTATTGCAACAGAAGTAAAGGTTGTTGATAAAATTAAGGAAGAGACAGGAAAAACAAAACAAGATTTAGGCAGGGAAGCATTCCTAGAAGAAGCTTGGGATTGGGCTAAAACTTACAGAAAAGAAATAGCAAATCAAGTAAGAAAACTTGGTGCTTCATGTGATTGGTCAAGAGAAAGATTTACTATGGATGAAGGTGTAAGCGAAGCCGTAAAAGAAACTTTCGTAAGACTTTATGAAAAAGGCTTAATATATAGAGGAAACAGAATAATAAACTGGTGTCCAAGCTGTAGAACTGCTTTAAGTGACGCAGAAGTTGAATATGAAGAACAAAAAGGTCATTTATGGCATATAAAATATCCTATTAAAGATAGTGATGAGTATGTTGTAATTGCAACA
>ENA-OQHF01000580-OQHF01000580.1-human-gut-metagenome-genome-assembly--contig:-NODE-580-length-22083-cov-3.581937_pt1 | contig 22083 bp, 16 predicted proteins | sample MGYA00242559_ERZ504709 | MGnify/ENA primary metagenome ERZ504709 (study PRJEB26092, sample SAMD00036203) | human gut metagenome | host: Homo sapiens | study: EMG produced TPA metagenomics assembly of... | reverse complement strand
GGGCGACCCGCAGCCGACGGACCTGAAGGCCTACAGCGAGTCCGACGAGCATAACCCGCTCACCCAGCCGTCCATCGACCAGACGCTCCTCGGCCACACGTACACCGCGACCATGCCGATGACCGTCCCCTATTCTCTTCGTGTAGAGGGAGAAAAGAAATGGGTAAACCAGACAAAGTGTACGGTGAAAGACGGAGTATTGCTGATTGCGTGGGCTGAGAAAGGAAAGAAAACTACCCGAAACGTGAACGGACTCTCTATTTACATCAGTGCACCCGATTTGCAGAAAGTAGCTTTTGAAGGTGTTGGTTCATTCAATTGCAAGTCCCGCCTGAACCTGAAGGATGTGAAGTTTGATGTGGAAGGCGTGGGCAGTCTGCACGTGACCGACTTGCGCGCCCGGAATGTGCAAGTCAGTCTGGAAGGTGTAGGAAGCGGTGAACTGGCCGTAGATTGCGAACACCTGGATGCCAGCATAGAAGGTGTCGGTAGTCTCACTTTAAGTGGAAAGGCTAAATCGGCTCAAATCTCCAAAGACGGAATCGGCAGCGTCTCCACCCGGCGGTTGAAAGTCGGTGAATAAATTTCGTAATCACAGTATAAAAACACTTACCACTCATGAACACACTTCTTAGAAATTTCTCGCATACCTTCCGGCGTTTCTTTACGGCCAGCGTATTGAATCTGTTAGGATTGAGTATTGCCTTTGCGGCCTGTTTCGTCATTCTGACGCAGGTGGACTACGACTATAACTACAACAAAGCCTATCCGGCACACGATCGTATTTACCGGGTAGAAGTGGATGCAGGCGGAGATTACGGCTGGCAAATCTGGCTGGCTCGTCCTTTCTGTGAGTTGGTGGGAGCTTCTTCTCCACACATACAGGCCATTTCAGTTACTTCATTGTCAAACTCTCTCAATGATTTTGAGGTAGACGAACACATTTACTCTGAACCTTGGTTTACGGGATTTGGTGATTACCTGGAGGTATTTCAGCCTACTATGGTGTGCGGTACAACCGCCTCCCTCAATGAACCCGGCCATGCCCTGATTTCTGCATCCATGGCTCTCCGCTTTTTCGGTACTACAGATGCCATTGGTAAGACAATTTATGTAGACCGCAAATCCCGTAACCAGCCGTTGGTGATAGGAGGGGTTTACCAGGACATGCCGGAAAACTCCCAGTTAGGAAACTGTGTTTTTTCCTCCTACTCCCCGAACCTGAACAAAGATTCGTGGAGAAACTGGAATTATGCCTTGTATATCCGGCTTGACAATCCGGCTTCATTGGCCGATGTGGAGCGGTCGGTCATCGAAAGCTGCAAGCTGAATATTCCAAGAGACCTGAATAGCGGAGAGGGAGAGGAAGACTGGGAGAATTTCATTCATTTTACACCGCTGGACGAAGTGCACTATTCTACGGTGGGCAACAAGGCGGCTACCAGCAAGGCCGCCGTGTACCTGCTGCTGTGTGTATCGGTGCTGATTCTGCTTACAGCAGCAGTCAACTACATGAACTTCTCGCTGGCAGAAACTCCCATGCGGTTACGTTCCATCAATACCCAAAAGGTGTTGGGGGCTTCCACTTTCTCCTTGCGGATGTATCTGCTGTTAGAATCCGTATTGGTTTGTGTGTGTGGCTTCCTGTTGTCCTTGCTCTGGCTCTATCTGTTGCAAGACACCTCCCTGAATACCTTGGTGGCATCAGACCTCTCTTTGATGAATCATCCGAACCTACTGATAGCTTTGGGCGGAATGGCCGTGTGCATGGGCTTGCTGGCTGGAGCCTATCCCTCTTACTATGTTACTTCTTTCCCGCCGGCACTGGTGTTGAAAGGTTCGTTCGGTCTTTCTCCGAAAGGGAAGCTGCTGCGTACGTTTCTGGTTTGTTTCCAGTTTTTCGTTTCTTTCATGCTGATTATTGCCGTGGGCATCATGTACCTGCAAAGCCGCTACATTCGGCACAGCGACTACGGTTACGACAAGAGTGTGGTACTGGTGGGAAATCTTCCTTATGAGTTGCTGGACCGAAGGGAAACTTTTGTCAGCGAATTGTCCGGGCTGTCTGGTGTAGAAGGGGTTTCGATTTCTCAGTTCATATTGAATTCGTCCGACAGTTACATGAATTGGGGAAGAGGACAAGGAGAAAACAACATTTATTTTGCCTGTTTCCCAGTGGACTATCGTTATTTATCTGTGCTTGGAATTAAGATTACCGAAGGGCGTGACTTCAAGGCTGGCGACGGGGATGTGTATATCTTCAACGAGGCAGCTCGGAAAAAATATCCTTGGATGAAGGTGGACGAACCCGCTACTCCCGGTGATTATCCGGTAGTGGGATTCTGTGAGAACATCCGTTTTAGCAGTTTCCGCAACAACGATGCCGTAGAACCGATGGCTTTCTTTATTTACGGGAAGAATCATGCGGACTGGGATGCCAATAACATCCTGAATATCCGGGTGGATCCGGGAGTGGATAAGGTGGACATGCTGCATCGTTTGGCAGAAGTGACCGAAAAGATGGCGCCAGGCAGTGACTTCAGGTTCCGTTTTATGGATGAGGTGATTGACCAGAACTATCATCAGGAACTGCGTTTCACCCGTCAGATTCTGTTGTTCTCCTTGATTGCTATCGTGCTCAGCATGATAGGCGTGTTCGGACTGACCTTATTTGAAAGCGAATACCGCCGGAAGGAGATTGGTATCCGGAAAATCATGGGAAGTTCCACTGGTGAGATTCTCTATATGTTTACCAAGCGTTATTTCGTTATGTTGGTGGTCTGCTTCGTACTGGCAGTTCCCTTTGGTTGGTGGATAGGGCACGATTGGCTGGAAAGCTTCTCCGACAAGACGCCTATCCGTGCCTGGGTATTTGTGGCCTCCTTCCTGCTGGTCAGTCTCATTACGGTACTGACAGTGACATTCCAGTGCTGGAAGAATGCCAATGAAAACCCTGTACGGAGTATTAAGACGGAATGATTTTTCAGTGTGTGTAAAACAGATAAAACAATCGGGATCTCCGCTCATTTGCTGAGGCCCCGATTTATATTTTAGAGACGGGCAGCTACTTTCTGCCAGTCCACCAGTGTCCAGAATGCTTCGATGAAGGCTGCCCGGCGGTTGCGGTAGTCAATGTAGTACGCATGCTCCCACACGTCGATAACCAGTAACGGTTTCAGTCCCTTCTTGAGCGGATTTCCGGCATTCGATTCGCTGACGATGGACAAATGTCCGTCCTTGTCACTCACCAGCCAGGTCCATCCCGAACCAAACAGCGTGGTGGCTGCCTGCGTAAACTTCTCCTTGAAGGTTTCCACCGAACCGAAATCGCGAGTCAACGCATCTGCTAAGGGCTGAGGCATCTCCGGCTGCTGAGGAGTCAGTGTATCAAAGAAGAACGTATGGTTCCAGGTCTGGGCTGCATTGTTAAACATCGGCCCTTCCGCTTCCAGCAAGATTTGCTCCAGCGTTTTTTCTTCGTAAGGCGTACCGGCAATCAATTTGTTCAGGTTGTCTATGTACGTTTGCAAATGTTTTCCGTAATGATATTCCAGTGTTTCTTTGCTCATTTTCGGAGCCAGTGCTTCCAGTTGATAAGGAAGTTCAGGAAGTAAATGTTTCATTTTTTTCTTGATTTAAAGTTGATAAATTTCAATTCTGTTTCTATATAAACAAACAAATCGTTCGTAAAGTTGAAACTGCGGTACTAATTTAATATAAAAATCGGTGTTTTCATAGAAAATCTCTCCCTAAATTCCCTCTATATTGTGAGAAATCGTAATTTCGCTGACAGATTAGGTAGATTTCTATAATATTTTAAGGTTAAAAGTAACATGTGTGGAATTGTAGGATATATCGGAAAGCGAAAGGTTTGGCCGATATTGGTAGAAGGCCTGAAGCGCCTGGAGTATCGCGGATATGATAGTGCCGGAGCGGCCTTGATGAGCGACACTCATCAGTTGAATGTGTATAAGTCTGTGGGAAAAGTAGCCGATTTGGAACGGACAGCCGAAGGGCAGGATGTGTCCGGCTGTGTGGGAATCGCCCATACGCGTTGGGCCACCCATGGAGAGCCCAGTACGGTAAATGCCCATCCGCATTGCAGCCAGAACGGTGATCTGGCACTGGTACACAACGGGATTATCGAAAATTATGCTGTGCTGAAAGAAAAGCTGCAGGCCAAGGGCTGCACCTTCAAGAGCAGTACCGATACGGAAGTGCTGGTGCAGTTGATTGGCTACATCCAGCAGCAAGGAAATTTGGACTTGCTGACCGCCGTTCAGTTAGCTTTGCGGGAAGTCATCGGTGCTTATGCCATTGCAGTGGTCGACCGTAAGCATCCCGACGAGATTATTGCTGCCCGCAAGAGTAGTCCGTTAGTTGTCGGAGTAGGCGAGGGAGAGTTCTTCTTAGCTTCCGATGCTACTCCTATGGTGACTTACACCAATCAGGTGGTGTATCTCTCTGACGGAGAAATAGCCGTACTGCGGGCAGATGCTCCCTTGAAGATTGTCGACCTGAATAATGTAGAGTGTCCGCATGAGGCACAGACTGTAGCCCTTAATATCGGGCAGCTGGAAAAAGGAGGTTTCCCCCACTTCATGCTGAAAGAAATCTTCGACCAGCCCGACTGCATCAGCGACTGTATGCGTGGGCGCGTGAATACGGACACTTGTACGGTCACCCTTTCCGCTGTGTCCAATTACAAGGAACAACTGTTGCGTGCCGGACGCTTTATTATCGTAGCCTGCGGTACTTCTTGGCATGCCGGACTTATCGGCAAACAACTGATTGAAAGTTTCTGCCGCATTCCGGTGGAAGTGGAATACGCTTCCGAGTTTCGTTACCGCAATCCGGTGATTCATCCTGATGACGTAGTGATTGCTATCTCCCAAAGCGGAGAAACTGCCGACACATTAGCTGCCATTGAACTGGCCAAGTCGCAGGGAGCCTTTATCTATGGCATCTGTAACGTCATCGGTTCTTCCATTGCCCGTGCTACGGATACCGGTTCCTATATCCATGTGGGTCCCGAAATCGGAGTGGCTTCTACGAAAGCCTTTACTGGACAGGTTACCGTGCTCACCCTGCTGGCTTTGGCATTGGGGCGAGAAAAAGGTACACTTTCGGAAGAAGAGTATCATCGGATAGTGAAAGAACTGGTCGCCGTCCCTGAAAAGATGCGGACCGTCTTGAAGCAGCATTTGTTCATCGCCGATTTCTCAAAGATGTTTACCTACGCCCGCAACTTCATTTATTTAGGTCGGGGATACGCCTTTCCGGTTGCCTTGGAAGGAGCCTTGAAGCTGAAAGAAATTTCGTACATCCATGCCGAAGGTTATCCGGCTGCCGAGATGAAGCACGGTCCCATCGCCCTGATTGATGCCGAAATGCCGGTGGTCATCGTGGCCACACAGTCGCCTTTGTACGAAAAAGTGCTGAGCAACATTCAGGAAATCAAGGCTCGAAAAGGAAGAGTCGTGGCCGTAGTGACCGAAGGAGATACGGTTATCCGAAACTTGGCTGATTACAGCATCGAACTTCCGGCTACGCTGGAATGTCTGAATCCGTTAGTGGCTTCCATTCCGTTGCAGTTGTTGGCCTATTACATTGCAGTTTGCCGTGGAATGGATGTCGACCAGCCACGTAATCTGGCTAAGTCTGTAACGGTGGAATAACGTAAGTTTTTCACAGATATACTGAAATCCCTGTATTTCTGACGCCTTTGGTGAGAAATGCAGGGATTTTTACTCTTTATTGTCTCAGATTTGAAAACGTAGTGTTGAAAAAGAGAAAACCGTAAGTAATTCATAATTAATGGTTGATAAGTAAGAAGAAAGCATGCGGTTTTTCCTTTTTACAGATATTTTCTGTATCTTCAAAGGCAAAACCGCACGCTATGAATTACGAAACTTATCAAATCATGCTATATGTTCTGGCCTTCCTGGCAGTGATAGTCTTTATAGCACTTTATTTTGTGAAAGCTGGGTATGGCATGTTTCGTACCCGCTCGTGGGGATGGTCTGTGCCGAACAAAGTAGGCTGGGTGCTGATGGAAGCTCCTTCATTTGTGGTAATGGGGATTTGGGCATGGAAGGCAGGAGTAGAGGCGTATACTCCGCAGGCCATATTCGTAGGATTATTCATGCTGCATTATTTTCAGCGCTCATTTGTTTTCCCGTTACTGATGAAAGGGAAGAGCCGGATGCCGCTGGCTATCATGGCGATGGGGATACTTTTCAACGTAATCAATGCGACCTTGTTGGCTGCCAGCTTTTTCAGTTGTGCATTGCCGGGAAAGTACGAACCGGCCACATTTTGGACAAATCCTTTACCTTGGGTAGGAGTCGTGATCTTTTTCATAGGTATGGCCATCAATCTGCATGCGGACCATGTAATCCGGAATTTACGGAAGCCGGGCGATACGCGTCATTACCTGCCGGAGAAAGGTTTTTATCGCTATGTGACTTCTGCCAATTATTTCGGGGAACTGGTGGAATGGACAGGATTTGCCTTGCTGACGGCTTCACCTGCGGCCTGGGTGTTTGCATGGTGGACAGCAGCCAATCTGGTGCCGCGTGCCGATGCCATTTACAAACGCTATTGTGAGGAGTTCGGAAAGCAGACGGTAGGCAGCAGAAAAAGAATTATACCTTATATATATTAGGGAAAGGAGGAAAGATGGATTCACTTTTATTTACTCCGGTCACTTTGGGGCCGTTGACACTGCGTAACCGTAGCATTCGTTCAGCCGCATTTGAAAGCATGTGTCCGGGAAATGTGCCTTCACCGCAATTGCTGGATTATCACCGTTCGGTGGCTGCTGGTGGGGTGGGAATGACTACGGTGGCGTATGCAGCCGTGACGCGTAGTGGACTTTCATTCGACCGGCAGTTGTGGATGAGGCCGGAGATTGTGCCGGGATTGCGTGAACTTACGGATGCGGTACATGCCGAAGGGGGCTGCGGCAAGTATTCAGTTAGGTCATTGTGGCAATATGTCGCATAAGAGTATTTGTGGATGCCTTCCGGTAGGAGCAAGTAGCGGATTCAATTTGTATTCACCGACTTTTGTGCGCGGATTGCGTGCCGATGAATTGCCGGAAATGGCGAAAGCTTACGGACGGTCTGTGTGTCTGGCGCGTGAAGCAGGTTTCGATGCGGTGGAAATACATGCCGGGCATGGATACCTGATTAGTCAGTTTCTTTCCCCTTCTATCAATCATCGGAAGGATGAATTTGGCGGAACGTTAGCGAACCGCATGCGTTTCATGGAGATGGTGATGGAGGAAGTGATGAAAGCAGCGGGGAATGATATGGCTGTGCTGGTGAAAATGAATATGCGCGACGGTTTTCGGGGAGGTATGGAACTGGACGAGTCCTTACAGGTGGCACGGAAACTGCAGGAATTAGGAGCACATGCGCTGGTGTTGAGCGGCGGATTTGTCAGTAAGGCACCGATGTATGTGATGCGGGGCGAGATGCCTATCCGAACCATGACGCACTACATGACTTGTTGGTGGTTGAAGTATGGCGTACGACTGGTAGGTAAGTACATGATACCCTCTGTGCCTTTCCGTGAGGCTTATTTCCTGGAAGATGCCTTGAAGTTTCGGGAGGCACTGGATATACCGTTGGTGTATGTGGGAGGTCTGGTGTCGCGACAGAAATAGAGGAGGTATTGAATCGATGGCTTTGAAGCGGTACAGATGGGACGTGCGTTGCTGAATGAGCCTGACTTTGTGAATCGTATGCGACAGGAAGAGAATGCACGGTGCAATTGTCGTCACAGTAATTATTGCATTGCCCGTATGTACACGTTGGACATGGCTTGTCATCAGCATTTGCAGGAGGAACTGCCGCCTTGTCTGAAGAAAGAAATCGAACGATTGAAAGCAAGGGATGAGATGGAGCGTAAATTAGCAGTGATTACAGGTGCCGACGGAGGAATGGGAACAGAGATTACCCGTGCGGTGGCGTTGGCTGGTTATCGGGTGATAATGGCCTGCTGTAACAAGGAAAAAGCTGAGGCTAAAAGAGAGTGGGTGGTGAAGGAAACGGGGAATCCGGAGGTGGAGGTCATGTATATTGATTTGGCTTCGTTGGCTTCTGTGGCTGACTTTGCGGAGCGACTCTGTGCCCGTGGGGAGAGACTGGCATTGCTGATGAACAATGCCGGGACGATGGAAACCGGTCGCAGGCTGACGGAGGATGGACTGGAACGTACGGTGAGTGTGAATTATGTGGGGCCTTATCTGTTGACACGCAGGTTGCTTCCACTAGTGGGAGAGGGGAGCAGAGTAGTCAACATGGTGTCGTGTACGTATGCAATCGGCCGGCTGGATTTCCCGGATTTTTTCTTGCGCGGAAAGAAGGGGAGTTTCTGGCGAATTCCGGTTTATAGCAATACGAAATTAGCTTTGACACTTTTTACGCTTGAATTGGCAGCTCGTGTGAAGGAGAGAGGAATTGTGGTGAATGCGGCTGATCCGGGCATTGTTTCGACGGATATTATCACCATGCACATGTGGTTTGATCCTTTGACGGATATTTTCTTCCGGCCGTTTATCCGGACACCTCGTCAAGGGGCAGCCACGGCCATCGGTTTGCTGCTGGATGAAGAGGCAGGCAAGCGTACCGGTACATTGAATGTAAGCGGACATGCTGTAAGGTTATCCGGGAAGTATCTTCCTCATGTGCAACAGCAGGAGTTGTGGGAGCGTACAGAGGAGATTGTGAAGAAGTGGTTATAAGATGTATAAATGAAAACGGGCCGGCTTATCTGTGTGACAAGTCGGCCCGTATCGTTAAAGATTATGTATTATACCAAGTGAGCAATCAGTTCTTCACGGTCGCCTGCTAACAGGTCGATAACCGGAACTTCAATCATGGTGTAGCATCCCGGTTGCTGCTTCATAGAAGCACGAGCTACACAAACCAGTACCTGAGCTGTCAGAGCCGGGTTGTTGATCTTCATGTCAAATTCGAAGAGCTGGTTGTGAGTCTTACCTGATACACCTTTGCGAACCAGGTTTACACCGTGACCTACATCGTTCAGGTCGTCTACGCAAGGAACTTGGATAACGTGTGTTTCATCGTTTACAAAATAGGGGTCAGCTTTGATGGCTGCTTCTACTGTCTTGAAATCTGCACCTTCTTCCAGTTCTACATATACCATACGGCGGTGAATACCTGTTCCCATCGGAATAGTCATAGACAACGCATCTTTTACTCCGGCAATGGCGCGAACGGCTACAGAATGTCCCATGCTGCGGCCCGGACCGAAGTTAGTGTAAGTGATTCCTTTCGGAGCGATGGCTTCCAGCAGCGCACGTACTATAGAGTCGCTTCCCGGATCCCATCCGGCAGAAATGATAGCTACTGCGTTGTGAGCTTTTGCTGTTTCACCCAAAGAACGGCGCAGGCTGGTAATCTGAGTATGGATGTCGAAGCTGTCTACCGTGTTGATGCCTAATGCAAGGATTTCTTTTGCATATTGTTCTACGCTGCGGGTCGGAGTTGCCAGAATAGCTACATCAACATCTTTCAGTTCGCGAATATCTTTTACTACAGGATAATCGGCCAGTTCTGCAGGTTTGTTTTCTGCTCCATTACGGCGTACGATACCTGCTACTTCAAAATCAGGAGCTGCTTCAAGCGCTTCCAGTGTGAATTTTCCGATGTTTCCGTAACCTACTACGGCTGCTCTAATCTTTTCATATTTCTTATTTGTTTTAAGTTGTTTCGTTTTAGTTGGCGCAAAAATACAGAATTAGAATCATTCCAAACAAGCAATAAAGCCACGAATTCCAAAAAATCTGGCTGAACTTACAATTTATAACTTTCTTATCGTTATTTTTGTTCTCCATTTTATAAATTGTTAGAAAAACATGATTGAATATATCAAAGGAGAACTTGTGGATGCTACTCCGGCGTGGGTGGTTGTAGAGTGTAATGGATTGGGATATGGAATTAATGTGTCGTTGAATACTTACTCTGCCGTACAGGGGAAAAAGGAGGTCAAACTCTATATATATGAGGCCATCCGTGAAGATGCGTATGTGTTATATGGATTTGCCACCCGTCAGGAGAGGGAGTTGTTTTTGCTGCTTATCAGTGTATCGGGTATTGGAGGAAATACGGCACGTATGATTTTATCGGCACTTTCTCCTTCGGAATTGTGTAACGTGATTGGCAGTGGAAACGACAAGCTGCTGAAGACCGTGAAGGGAATTGGCTTGAAAACGGCCCAGCGTATCATTGTGGAGCTGAAAGATAAGATTGCAGTGACAGGTATAGAGAGTGCGGCAACCGTTAAATCGGTGGCTGTAGCTGCCAATGCGGAAATATATGAAGAAGCAGTGGCTGCATTGACCATGTTGGGATTTGCACAGGCGCCTTCTCAAAAGGTGACCGCGCAGATTCTTAAGGAGGAACCGGATGCACCTGTGGAAAAAGTGATCAAACTTGCTTTAAAGCGACTTTGAATCAGGATTTTATCGTTTTCCAGTACTTCCTTGGCAGTACTGTAGTACTTTCCCGGCAGTACTGGAGTTTTCTCACGGAAGTACTGAAGTACTGCTTAGGGAGTACTGAGCGGTGGGGCTGGTATTCACGTAAAAGGGCACCGCACCCTCAAAGAGTGTTTCTTCTGTTTTGAAGCAATACATTTTTTTTGTTCCTTTGTGAAGTTTATTGATTAAAAATTAAGTAGCATGACATTTGCGAGCATTGTATGGGATGTGGATCCGGTGCTGGTTCATTTGGGTTCGCTTGAAATCCGTTGGTACGGGCTGATGTGGGGGCTGGGATTTATTCTGGCTTACGAAATGGTCTCCCGTTTGTTTAAGAAGGAAGGGTATCCGGAAAACTGGGCCGACAAGCTGTTTGTATATTGTATTGTCAGCAGTGTGATTGGGGCTCGTCTGGGCCACTGCCTGTTTTATGAGTGGGATTATTATGGAGCACATCCGGCAGAAATCCTGAAAATCTGGAAAGGCGGACTAGCCAGTCACGGAGGTGTATTTGCCTTGATACTGGCTTTAATCTGGTATTCCAAGACAGTGACGAAAAAAAGTGTGTGGTGGCTGTTCGACCGTATGATACCTGCCGTAGCGGTGGTTTGTATGTGTATCCGTTTCGGTAACTTGATGAACTCTGAGATTTTCGGCTATCCCACGACCTTACCATGGGGATTTGAGTTTGTCCGCTCGCGTGAATGGCAGGAATTATACAATCAGAATGGAGTGGCACAGGCTTGTCATCCTACCCAGATTTATGAAATGCTGTACTGTCTGGTAGCACTAGTCGTATCGTGGTTTATGTATCACAAACTTCATTTAGGTAAACGAATCGGATTGACTACGGGCGTTTCTTTGCTAATCTTTTTCGGTGCCCGTTTCGGATTGGAATTCATGAAGAATCCACAGGTAGCTGAAGAAGTTGGTATGACGTTGAACATCGGACAATGGTTGAGTGTGCCGTTGATATTGTTAGGTATATATCTGATTGCAACCAGCGGAAAAAGGAAAGAAGCCTTTTGAATCGGATTTTGTTAAGAGTCTGAAATGTAATATCTTATAAATGTTTCCTCTTGTTGTACTTTTGTTTCTTTGTAACAAAAATGCAACGGGAGGAAACATTTCTTTTATATCCTTGGGCTTGTGCACAATACATTTGCGATGTCGTTCCTTAGCGAAGTGATTGTTATGAGAACGTACATACGTGTTTTAATTATGTTGAACTTATTTTTAATGCAAACAATGGAAAGCATGAAAAGAACATTTTTTCTTACATGTCTGTTTCTGATGACATGTTTGATGATGCAGGCACAAAACTTGCAGGTGTCTGGTACTGTTGTTTCCAAATCCGATGGGCTGCCTGTTATTGGAGCAACAGTGCTGGAATTGGGAACAACGAATGGTACAATTACTGATTTTGACGGTAAGTTTTCTTTATCGGTGAAGAAAGGGGCTGAGGTTGTAATTTCTTACGTAGGTTTTAAGTCCCAGACATTAAAAGCCAATGGAGTTTTGAATGTAGTGCTGGAAGAAGACTCTGAAATGTTGGAAGAAGTAGTTGTGACTGGGTATACAACTCAGCGTAAGGCTGATTTGACAGGTGCTGTTTCTATGGTAAGTATGGATGACATTTCGAAACAGAACGAAAACAATCCGATGAAAGCTTTGCAGGGACGTGTGCCGGGTATGAACATTACTTCTGACGGTAATCCTAGTGGTTCTACAACAATCCGTATCCGGGGTATCGGAACCTTGAATAACAATGATCCTCTTTATATTATTGATGGTGTACCGACAAAGGGAGGTATGCATGAATTGAATGGCAATGATATTGAGTCGATTCAGGTGCTGAAAGATGCGGCATCGGCTTCTATTTATGGTTCTCGTGCGGCCAATGGAGTAATTATTATTACTACAAAAAAGGGAAAAGAGGGGCAGTTGAAAATTAATTTTGATGCGTCAGTTTCTGCTTCTATGTATAATAATAAGATGGAAGTGCTGAACGCGGAAGAATATGGCAGGGCGATGTGGCAGGCATACGTCAATGGTGGTCAAGATCCTAATACAAATGCTTTGGGGTATAGATATGATTGGGGATATGATGCTAATGGTTATCCGCAACTGAATGGTATCAGCATGTCGCGTTTCCTTGATTCCGGCAATACGGTTCCTTCTGCCGATACGGACTGGTTTGACGAGACTACCCGTACTGGTGTGATTCAGCAATACAATGTTTCTGTTAGTAACGGTTCAGAGAAAGGAACTTCTTTTTTCTCTTTAGGATATTACAAAAATAAAGGTATTATCAACGAGAGTGATTTCGAACGTTTTTCCGCACGTATGAATTCAGAGTATCATTTGATTGATAAGATTCTGACAGTAGGGGAGCATTTCACATTAAATCGTACATCTGAGGTTCAGGCTCCTGGTGGTTTCTTGCAGAATGTGCTTCAGTTCAATCCTTCTTTGCCTGTATATGATGTGAATGGCGAGTATGCGGGGCCTGTAGGGGGGTATCCAGACCGTGAGAATCCGGTGGCACGTCTGGAACGCAATTCTAATAACCGTTATACGTACTGGCGTATGTTTGGTGACGCATACATTAATCTGAATCCATTCAAAGGATTCAACATCCGTTCTACTTTCGGACTGGACTATTCTCAGAAACAGCAACGTATCTTTACGTTTCCGGTGACGGAAGGTAATGTGGCGAATGACAAGAATGCGGTGGAAGCCAAACAAGAACATTGGACAAAATGGATGTGGAATGCCATTGCCACATATAATCTGGAAATAGGAAAACACCGTGGCGATGCAATGGTTGGTATAGAGTTGAACCGTGAAGATGATAGCTGGTTCTCGGGCTATAAGGAAGAATTTACTATTTTGAATACAGATTTTATGTGGCCGGATGCAGGTGTGGGCACAGCTCAGGCATACGGTTCGGGTGAAGGATATTCGTTGGTGTCATTTTTCGGCAAGTTGAACTATACGTATGATGATAAATATCTGGCGTCTCTGACAATACGCCGTGACGGTTCTTCACGTTTCGGTAAAAACAACCGTTATGCGACATTCCCTTCAGTTTCTCTCGGATGGCGTCTCAGCCGTGAAAATTTCTTGAAAGATGTGTCTTGGCTTGATGATTTGAAAATCCGTGCTTCATGGGGACAGACTGGTAATCAGGAGATTTCTAATATCGCCCGTTACACGATTTATGTGCCTAATTACGGTGTGACTGAATCAGGAGGCCAAAGTTACGGAACCTCGTATGACATTGCCGGAACGAACGGAGGAAGCATTCTGCAATCCGGTTTCAAACGTAACCAGATTGGAAATGATGATATTAAATGGGAGACAACAACCCAGACTAATCTAGGTCTTGATTTCTCTTTCTTCAATCAGAGTTTATACGGATCGTTCGATTGGTATTGGAAAAAGACTACGGATATTCTTGTGCAGATGGCAGGTATTGCAGCCATGGGTGAGGGAAGTTCGCAATGGATTAATGCCGGAGAGATGGAGAACAAAGGGTTTGAACTGAATCTTGGTTACAGGAATACAACGGCTTTTGGCTTAAAATACGATTTGAACGCGAACATTTCTGCCTATCGTAACAAGATAACGGCTCTTCCCGCCACGGTTGCAGCAAACGGAACCTTCGGTGGTAATGGGGTTGAAAGTGTAATCGGCCATCCGAACGGCTCGCAAGTGGGTTATGTGGCCGACGGAATATTTAAATCGCAAGAAGAGATTGACAATCATGCTACTCAGGAAGGTGCCGGATTGGGACGTATCCGTTGGCGTGACCTCGACGGGAATGGGGTGATTAATGAAAAAGACCAGCAATGGATTTATGACCCGACTCCAGCTTTCAGCTATGGGCTTAACGTTTATCTCGAATACAAGAATTTCGATCTGACCATGTTCTGGCAGGGTGTGCAGGGAGTGGACGTTATCAGTGATTTGAAAAAAGAAACCGATTTGTGGAGTGGATTGAATATCGGTTTCCTGAATAAAGGTAAACGTGTGCTTGAGGCCTGGTCTCCCACAAATCCTGATTCAGATATTCCGGCTTTGTCCCGTGACGATGTGAACAACGAAAAGCGTGTTTCCACCTATTTTGTGGAGAATGGTTCGTTCTTGAAACTACGTAATATCCAGCTGGGATATAACGTACCTCAGACATGGGCTCAGAAGATGAAGATGGAGCGGCTGCGCTTGTATGTAAGTGCACAGAATGTGCTAACGATTAAGAGTAAAGAATTTACCGGTGTCGATCCGGAGAATCCTAATTACGGCTATCCGATTCCGTTAAACGTGACTTTTGGTGTGAATGTCAGTTTTTAATGAATGAATTATAGATTTGAAGATTATGAAAAAACTATTATATACTACAGTTTTAGGACTTGCTTTGGCTTGTACGGGATGTTCCGATTTCCTGGAAGACCAGGTGCCACAGGGAACAATAGACAATGAACAGCTACAGAATCCGGAATATGTGGACAATCTGGTAATTTCTGCCTATGCTGTATGGATTTCAGCGGAAGACATTAACTCTTCTTTCTCCATGTGGAATTTCGACGTGCGTTCGGACGATGCTTATAAAGGAGGAAACGGAACAGAAGATGGTGATGTGTTTCACAAACTGGAAATCTCTCAAGGTATTATGACCACGGACTGGAACATCAGTGATATGTGGCAGCGTTTGTATAATTGCATTTCACGTGTAAATGCAGCCTTGCAACTGTTGAACCAATTGGATGAAAGTACATATCCGCTAAAACAGCAGCGTATTGCCGAGATGCGTTTCCTGCGCGGTCACGGACATTTCTTGTTGAAACAGCTGTATAAGAACATTGTATTTGCGAACGATGAAAATCTTTCTCCTGAAGAATACAATAACCTGTCGAATACGGCTTATACGAATGATGAAGGATGGCAGCTGATTGCGGATGATTTCCAGTTCGCATACGACAATTTGCCTGATACGCAAGCAGACAAAGGACGTCCCACAAAAGCAGCAGCGGCGGCTTATCTGGCAAAGACCTATCTGTATAAAGCCTACCGTCAGGATAACCCGGAGAGCAATGAAGTGACAGGTATCAATGCAGACGATTTGAAGAAAGTAGTTCAGTATACGGAAAAGGGCATCATGTCGGCAGGGGGGTACGCTTTGGAACCGGACTTCCATAATAATTTTCGTCCGGAGCCTCAATATGAAAACGGTCCGGAGTCTTTATGGGCAATGCAGTATTCCATGAATGATGGTACGACCAATGGTAACTGTAACTGGTCGTATGGTCTGATTGTCCCGAACATACCGGGTGTCACCGACGGAGGATGTGACTTCTATAAGCCGAGCCAGAATCTGGTGAACGCTTTCCGTACCGACGCAAATGGCCATCCTTATCTGGATACCTTCAATGACAAGGATTATGACAAAGCGGAAGATACAGCCGACCCTCGTCTGTTCCTGACTGTAGGTATGCCCCGGATTCCCGTATGAATTCAATACAAACTATATGATGGATAATTCATCCACATGGAGCAGAAGCAACGGCTTGTACGGATATTATGTGACTCTGAAACATAATGTAGACCCTGACGGTGACTATCTGATAAAAGGAGCCTGGTGGGGGAAGCCCGATGAACCATATTGTACTTCGTTATGCGGACGTGTTGCTGATGCGGGCAGAAGCTTTAATTCAGTTGAATGACGGACGTATTGCTGGGGCGGTAAGTCTTATCAATGAAGTCCGTAACAGGGCAAAGCAGAGTACGGCAATGATTTCTGATTATCCTGCCAGGTATAATGTAAACTTCAATGTGCAGCCATACAATGGTACTTATTCACAGGAAGAAGCTTTGAAGATGCTGAAATTTGAGCGTCGTGTGGAACTGGCGATGGAAAGCGACCGTTTCTTTGATTTGGTTCGTTGGGGTGAAGCATCTGAGGTGCTGAATAAATATTATGCGGGTGAAGCAGATAATTGTACAATTTATTCGAATGCTTCGTTTACAAAGAACAAGAATGAATACCTGCCTATTCCGTTTGCACAAATCAGTGCCAGCAACGGGCATTATACACAGAATTGTGGAGGTTGGTAAAATTTTAAAAAGACAATAACAATGAAACAGATAATAAGACAATTTACGGTTCTTTTCCTTGTGATGGCTGTGGTAATCACAACGGGTGGATGCAGTGACGATAATAAATCGAGTCTACAGTTAGATAAAGATGTATGGCTGACGGTCTTTGAACTGGACAGTTATCCGGGGGTAATTGATAATACAACATGTACGGTTGTGGTAGGAGTTCCCGAATCATATAATACTGATGAGATGAAAGTGACGGCTATCGAGACTTCCGAAAGTGCAGTTGCTTCAATGAGAGCAGGTGATGTGGCTAACTTTTCTTTTCCTCAAACGGTGCGCGTGACCAGTGGAAATACTTTCCTGGACTATACGGTAACAGTGAAGCACGATGAGGCAAGAATCACTTCGTTCGAGTTGAACGGCAGTTATAAGGGAATTATCAACGAAGGAAATCATACGATTCTGGTCTATGTGCCGACAACGGTGAAGGTGACGGATTTAATTCCTGCGATTGAAGTATCCGAAGGGGCTGAAGTTTCTCCACTTTCTGGACAGGCTGTCGATTTTACAAATCCTGTAGAGTTTACGGTAACTTGCCAGAGTGCGAAAACAGTTTATACAGTGACTGTGATTCAGTCGGATTCTCCGAGTGCGGTTTATGTAGGCTTGGCTGCTACAATTGATGAATTGAATCCAGAAGAGAAGGAAGCAGCTAACTGGATGTTGCAGAATGTGCCGAATGCCCGTTATGTTTCATTTGAAGAAGTACGTACTAATGCGGTGGATTTGGATGAATGCAAGGTGATGTGGTGGCACTTCCACGTTGACGAAACGATAGACAATGTGGATAATTTTAGGAATCGTGCTGCTGATGCGATTTCTGCTTCTACGAGTATGAAAGAGTTTTATCAGAATGGCGGCAGTCTGTTGCTTACCCGTTATGCTACGTTCTATCCGGCAGTGCTGGGCGTAACCGATGAAAGTGTGTTCCCTAACAATTGTTGGTTGGGAAGAGCTGAAAGCAATCCGGAGATAACAGCGGGTGCATGGAGCTTTGTGAAACAGACCGGACATGAGAATCATCCGATTTATGCAAACTTGGTTTCCGGGGCAGAAGCAAATAGGGTTTACACTTGTGATACAGGCTATGGCATAACCAATACAACGGCACAGTGGATTACTAAAGAAAAAGAAGACTGGAGCACTTATATAGACTATAACGATTGGAGAACAAAGACCGGTGCGATTGATCTGGCTTATGGTGATCCGAACACAGTTGTCATTTGGGAATTTGAACCCAAAGATAATAAAGGAAGAATCTTGTGTATCGGGTCGGGCTGTTATGATTGGTATACAACAACAGATGCTTCCAATGACCAGTATCACGGCAATGTGGCAACGATGACTCTTAATGCAATCAATTATCTGAAAGGTGAATAATTATAAACAATGTAAAGTATGAAAACAATGATATATTCTTTAGCTTTAACCGCTTTGTTGTTGCCGTTGGGCAGCTGCAGCGATGACGACAGTCCGGTTCTGACACAGAAAGACTGGGACGGTACGGCAACTTATTTTGCATCGACCGATGAAATGACTTTCGCTACATATTATAAGCCGTACGTGGGATATGTGGGCGACCCGATGCCGTTCTATGATCCGGTGGCACAGGATTTCAAGGTGTTATATCTTCAGGATTTTCGTCCGAATCAGGAAACTTACCATCCCATCTGGGGAGTAAGCACTAAAGATGCCGCTTCATATACTTCTATGGGAGAAGTGATTCCTACCGGAACAGCGGCTGAGCCTGATGCGGCAATCGGTACGGGAAGCACAATTTATAATGAGTCGGAAAAGATGTATTATACATTCTATACCGGACATACGGCAAGTCAGGAGGTGGTCATGGTGGCTACTTCCTCCGACTTCAAGCAATGGACGAAAGACCGGAGCTTTTATCTGCAAGGCGCGGATTATGGTTATAGCGTAAGGGACTTCCGTGATCCGTTTGTGTTCAAGGGTGACGATGGCCAGTTCCACATGCTGGTGTCTACCATGCAGGGCACAAAAGGCGTGTTGGTGGAATTTGTTTCTCCGAATCTGAAATCATGGGAGCATAAAGGTGTGTTCATGACCATGATGTGGGATCGTTTCTATGAGTGTCCCGATGTGTTCAAGATGGGCGACTGGTGGTATCTGGTTTATTCCGAGAAACATGAGGAAATCCGTAAGGTGCAGTATTTCAAGGGACGGACTTTGGATGAACTGAAAGCGACTACTGCGAATGATGCAGGCATTTGGCCGGACAATCACGAAGGTTTCTTGGACTCGCGCGGCTTCTATGCCGGAAAGACAGCTTCGGACGGTACGAACCGTTATATCTGGGGGTGGTGTCCGACCCGTTCAGGAAACGACAATACAGAGGTCGGTGCCTCACCTAACGAACCGGAATGGGCAGGAAATCTGGTGGCTCATAAGATAATCCAACACGAGGACGGTACGCTTACTTTAGGTGCGGTGGAAGGAATCGACAAGAAGTATGTATCGGAGCAGGAAGTAAAGATAATGGCGCAAAGCGAATCGGGTGTGACAGCCAACAACGGTGTCTATACGATGACGGGCGATTCATACCTGTTGTTCAACAGGTTGCAGGTACACAATAAAATTTCGTTTACGGTCAAGACGTCTTCTGCTACTGACAAGTTCGGCTTTTCGCTGGTTCGCGGAACGGATTCCAAGAAGTATTATTCGGTGATTGTCAATCCGGAATCAGATGTAAAGCGGAAACTCAACTTTGAAGAAGAAGGAGAGGAAGGAAAAGGCTTTATTGACGGCATTGACGGTTACAAGTTCGATACGCCGGCGGACAACACCTATCATGTGACGGTTTATACGGACAATTCGATTTGTGTGGTTTACATTAACGACAATGTGGCTTATACCAACCGTATTTATGGCATGCAGAAGAACTGCTGGTCAATCAACAATTACGGCGGTTCGATTGAGGTGAGCGATGTCAAGGTCAACGTTCAGGAATAAGAATAAACATTAACTTTAAAAATAAAAGGAAGTATGAAAACTATGAAACACTCTATGGTTGCAGCATTGGCACTGGCATTGGTGGCATGCGGTGACGAAAATGAATTGGCAAGTGATGTACAGGCACTGGACAGCCCGGAGGAAGTCAGCTTTTCAGCCGGCATTCTGAGCCGTGCGTCAGGAAGCAGTTGGGATGCAGAAGACAAGGTTGGCATCTCGGCAACGGGTGGCGGCACGTCTTACTCCAACGTGCAGTATCAGGTGGCTGAGGCGGGTGCTTCGGTTGCTTTCAATCCGGTGGCTGAGGCCATCTGCTATACAGCTGATGCTCCTATGTCGTTTACTGCTTATTATCCTTATGCCGAAACGCTGGACAATGGCTTTATCTATAAGAATACAACGGAGACGCAGGAGGGCGTTGACTTCTTATGGTCAAGCGTGAACAACCGTCCTTATTCGGAAGCTCCGGTGGTAAGCTTCACTTTCCGCCATCAGATGGCATTGTTGGAAGTGCAGGTCACTTCTGATGACGATTTGTCCGGACAGAATGTGGTGATTGGTGGATTGAAGCATGACGGTGGTTTCAATACGGTCATAGGTGAAGCGAAGCCCAAAGCCGAAGCTCAAGCACAGGACTGGACAGTCGGGACTGCCGTCTCTGGTACGGAATTTGAATTCTCCGGCTTTATCTATCCGCAGGATGCCAACGAACTGTCGGTAAAGATAGGTGAGCAGGAAGCGAAACTGTCATTAGGACAGAATATGTTTCAGGCAGGATATAAATACACTGTGACCGCCACGATAGATGACGGAAAAATCAGTGCGCAGATTACGATAAACGGCAATACCATTGAAGGTTGGAAGGATGCCGCCGGGAAAATCGCTTTTATTGGTGATGCGGAAACTTCGGATGCCCTCAATGACGAAGAAAAAGCGGCCTATACTTGGCTGACATCCAATTATACGAATGTGACTGTTGATTATATTCCGGTTACAAAGGCGGATGCGGATTTGAGTGATTACTTGATGGTGTGGGCGCATTGGAATGAGATTGTAGTGAACGATGCTGCATATAATATAGATGAGGCTGTCAAGTCATACTATGCGGCTGGTGGGAATATCCTTGCTTCACGTGAAGCGGTGACCAAACTGATTGCATGGGGTGTTATACCTAGCGGAAGAGGAATTACGGAATTTGCCAGAGATGCAGTGACAGAGACGTTAGGCTATGCTCCAGAAATTGAAATTGTAGCCACGGAGCATCCTATGTTTGATGGGTTTGCAGGAACTCATGTAAACTTGCGTCCGGATGGTTTCTATTCTGAGAAAAAGATGCTTTTCTGGAAGTTTGGAGAGGATGCAAACGATGAAACAGGTAAAAAAGAATGGACTGGGGCAACCGGTGCAGCCGTCCTCGCTCAGAATGGTAGTGAAAAAAACACCGTCACCATGGCCGAGTTCACAAACACAGCCGAAGGCAATGTGATTGCAATCGGTGACCCCGCTTTTGAATGGAACAAGGCGAGCGAAAAGGCTGAAACGGTAGAGATTCAGAATCTCTACAAGCTTGCGAAGAATACGATTGATTATTTGATGCAGGAATAAAAGGTGAAAGCGATGAAACATTACAATTTGTCTGCTGCCAGAAAGACCTTGTGTGTGGGAATCTTTCTGTGTACCGGCCTCATGGCCGGTGCGCAGGGAAACCTGCAGATTCGTCATCTGGCCAACGAGCAGAACATCCTCACATTGAAGGAGGAGAAGAAGTATTTGCTTCTCCCCGTACAGGACAATGCACCGGAAGGTAAGATTTACATTGTAGTCAATAACCTTCACACGGGTAGTGGAATTAATGTCCGTCTGGCGCGCGAGAAAGTGGATTATTATGTGCCGCTCGATTTGTCGGCATATAAAGGAAAAGAGTTTTCAATAGATGTACAGAATATGCCTGAAGGCTCGCTTTGCTGGAAGAAGATGAAACTGTCGGACACGTTCGATATGACGAACCGTGAGAAGTTCCGTCCGCTTTATCATCATACTCCGGCCTACGGTTGGATGAACGACCCGAACGGCATGTTCTACAAGGACGGTGTATGGCATCTGTACTTCCAACACAATCCATACGGTTCTACTTGGGGGAACATGACGTGGGGACACTCCACGAGTACCGACCTTGTGAACTGGGAAGTTCGAAGGAACGCCTGTTGTGCCCGATGCATGGGGCTCCATATTCAGCGGCTCGGCGGTGATAGACGAGAATAATACGGCAGGATTCCGCAAAGGAGCAGTGGTGGCTTTCTACACTTCTGCCAAGCCGACACCCTGGGGTGATTGTCAGACGCAGAGCATGGCATACAGCTACGGACAACGGAATGACCTTTACCAAATACGAGAACATCGGTAGTTACTTCCACAAAGCGTGACTT
>ENA-OQHF01000579-OQHF01000579.1-human-gut-metagenome-genome-assembly--contig:-NODE-579-length-22084-cov-5.448695_pt1 | contig 22084 bp, 19 predicted proteins | sample MGYA00242559_ERZ504709 | MGnify/ENA primary metagenome ERZ504709 (study PRJEB26092, sample SAMD00036203) | human gut metagenome | host: Homo sapiens | study: EMG produced TPA metagenomics assembly of... | reverse complement strand
TTCTGCAGAATTCTATTGCAAAACTGGTAGCAGGGAAGACACTGATCGTAATCGCACACAGGCTTTCTACCGTTAAGGACAGTGATCAGATCTTTGTCGTAAATGATGGAAATGTAACAGCACATGGCACACATGAGGAACTTCTGGTGTCATGCCCGCTTTATAAGGAAATGTGGAATGCCCATATTTCTGTAAAAGATACGGTGAAGGAGGGAGAATGATATGTTTGGGATTCTGGCAAAATTCTTTCGTTTTTCAGGCAGGGAAAATGGCAATAAATTTAAACTGTCGATAGTGATCGGACTCATAGAGGCTCTTGCCTCAGCAATGAAGATTCCGGCTATTATGTACATACTGATTGGTCTGCTGAGTGGGAAACCGACAGGAAAATATATTGGAGGTTCCGTTGCGATTATGGTTCTTGCAATTGTAGTCGACGTAATCTGCAAGAGATACTCTACAGTGCTTCAGACAGAGGGAGGATATAATGCAAGTGCTTTTATGAGAATCAAGATTGCAGAACATCTGCGATATCTGCCGATGGGGTATTTCAATTCCAATAGTATCGGGGAAATTTCTTCCATTACAACCAATACAATGGAAATACTTGGCGATGTGGCTGCGAGAGTGGTCATGCTGACCATGCAGGGAATTCTGGAAACATCAATGATCATTCTTATGCTGTTTATTTTTGACTGGAGAATCGGACTGATCGCCGCAGCAGGAGTACTTATTTTCTTTGTGGTCAATTCTGTGATGCAGAATGCGGGTAAAAAAGATTCAGAGCAAAAAGTGGTATGCGATACAGAACTTGTAAACCAGATCATGGAGTATCTGCAGGGAATATCAGAAGTTAAATCATATAACTTGCTTGGAAAAAAGGCGAAAAGACTAAACGATGCAAATGAAGCATGTGAAAAGATCAATACAAAGATGGAGATGTTGTTTGTTCCCTATCATTTTCTGCAAAGTGTGATAACCAAAATTACAGGTGCAGTGATTGTAGCATGCAGTGCATATTTTTATATTAATGGAACTATGAGTGCGGTCTATGCGATCGGTATGACAATTTCAGCATTTATGCTTTATGCCAGTCTGGAATGTGCAGGAAATTATTCATCTCTTTTACATGTGGTAAGCGTATGTGTAGATAAAGCAAATGCAATACTGGAGCTGGACACCATGGATATCGACGGCAAAGAGATCCAGCCGGAAAATTACGATATCAGACTTTCTAACGTTTCATTTTCCTATGACAAACGGAAGATCATTGATGATATATCGCTTTCTATTCCACAGAAAACGACGACAGCAATCGTTGGACCGTCTGGTGGAGGAAAATCAACACTTTGCAATCTGATCGCCAGGTTCTGGGATGTGGATTCCGGGGAAGTGACACTTGGAAGCGTGAATGTAAAAGACTACAGCATGAACAGTCTGATGCGTAATTTTTCATTTGTATTTCAGTCTGTGTATTTGTTTGCAGATACCATTGAGAATAATATTAAATTCGGACGTCAGGATGCAAGCCATGAGGAAGTGGTGGAAGCGGCGAAGAAAGCATGTTGTCATGATTTCATCAGCAAACTTCCGAATGGATATGACACAGTGATCGGAGAAGGAGGAGCCACACTTTCCGGTGGTGAGAAGCAGCGTATTTCGATAGCCAGAGCGATTATGAAGGATGCACCAATCGTTATATTAGATGAGGCAACGGCCAATGTTGATCCGGAGAATGAAAAGGATCTGATGAATGCAGTAGATGCACTTACAAAGGAAAAAACGATTATTATGATTGCCCATAGATTAAAAACGGTCAGACATGCAGATCAGATTGTAGTTGTTGAAAAAGGAAGAATTGCACAGCAGGGAACACATGAGCAATTAATGAAACAGGAAGGTATTTATAAGAGATTTGTGGATGCAAGGCAGCAGGCGGTAAGTTGGAAACTGGTGCACTGAGAAATAATCTACAGTTGGTGAATATCTAAATTAATAGTCTGAAAGAGGCATAATTTAAGTTTCGCTAAGTTTCACCTATAGAGGTGGAATGAGGAAAATTCAATAGAGCAATATGAAAAAAGCACTGAAAACTGTTGGACTAATGCTGATCACGATTTATAGTGCTTTTTCTTTGGTTAAAGAGAAAAAACATAATAAATTTAAGTTTTGTTAAGTTTCACTAAGTTCTGCATTGGCAGATTGCCACTGCCTTTTCGGCTCATATTTTCCACAACCATCGCAGGTCTGTGGCCAGTTAATTTTCCATTCAAAATATTCATCTCTGGTAATCACACCGGATTTCAGTTCATCCATTTGAACTACCCATTCTTTCAGAAAATCATTCAGAACTCCATAATCAAACCACATACAGACAGGAGCATGGGCAGGCCAGCTGTCGTTGGCATGGTAGTAAACGGAAGTGTCTGCTACTTCATTGTATTTTTCACCGGGAAATTTCCGAGGAAGAAACAGATGCATCTATTGATTTTACAAATAACAGATTTGTGATATGATAGTTACAGCATTTCAGAAAGAAACAGAAAGGAAGTAATCAATGGTGTTTGATATCATAGAGCATCTGCAGATCAGACCAGAATTAAAGGAGTCCATACTTGAATTTCGAAAACAATATCCCGTGGAGCCACAGTTTCAGTCCAGGATACCCGTTCCGAGTAACATTTATTATGGAACAGATATCTGGGAAAAGGCAGTGACGGCACTTTTATGCGGGAAAAATATTTTGCTTGTCGGTCATAAAGCCACCGGGAAAAATATTTTTGCGGAAAATCTTGCCGCTGCATTCGCAAGACCGCGGTGGGATGTATCGTTTCATGTCAATATGGATGCTGCATCCCTGATCGGTATGGATACTTTTAAAAAACAGGAAGTAACTTTCCGTCCGGGTCCGATCTGCTGTGCGGCGCAGCATGGTGGATTTGCGGTGCTCGACGAGATTAATATGGCAAAAAGTGAAGCTCTGGCGGTACTTCATGGAACGCTGGACTTTCGAAGAAGCATCGATGTGCCGGGATATGAGCGGATCGACCTGCACCCGGCCACCCGTTTCATCGCCACGATGAACTATGGGTATGCGGGAACAAAGGAACTGAACGAAGCACTGGTTTCCCGCTTTGTGGTGATCCGGATGCCGATGATCTCGCAGGAACACCTGATTTTGTTATTACAGGATCACTATCCGACACTGAAAACTGAAGGTGCAAAAGAACTGGCAGCCGTCTACCTGGATCTTCAGAAAAAGTGTGAAAATGCCCAGATTTCTTCCCGTGCCATGGATCTTCGGGGGCTTCTTGACGGTGTGGCACTGATGGAAAAAGGATTGAACGTACAGGATGCGCTGGACATGGGAATTACCAATAAAACCTTTGACCCATATGAGCAGACACTGATTCAGGATACGATTCGGGGACGAATCTCAAAAAAGATGAAACCGGAAGATTTATTTGAAGAAAAATGTGGTTCTTGCAGAAAAGAATTCGCATAAACACTCTATCATAATAAAAGGACAGTGCAAAGACATGGAACAGCAGGAGATGCAGGAAGAACGGAGAGCGAGAAATTTTGTTTGGGCAGCGGCGGAACAGTATGGGCTGGAACCGCTGTTTCTCGCCTATGCACCGGATGGGACGGCTGATATGTATCTGAATATTATTATCGGTCTCAGTTATAAGTGGTATGATGCCCAAAAACTGGAAACATTTTTTCATATGCTCGGTGGCAGGCAGGAGAAACTGTATCAGGGGATGCTGTGGATCGGTCTGGAACAGGCATTATACGAAAAAGAACAGGCGCATCGGCCGGCACTTACGGATCTTCGCCAGGAATATGCACAGGAAAATCTGGGGAGGTATCGTTCGTTTAAAGAATATGAACTGATTGATCAGCTGCGAAACGGACATTGTGCGGCTATTCTGGGTCAGGACTCCGGGTTATCCGGAAGAATGGAAGAACTGCTTCAGGAACTGACGTTTACCGGAGATATGGAGATCGAACAGATCATCGCCAGGATGCAAGTGATCCTGTGGAAATATTTTTCTTATGAACCGAAGCCGATAAAAAAAGAGCGGGGGACGTATTTTCTGCAAAAACTGCTGCCGGCATTTCATTCGATCGGCAAGATGCATGCTACCTACGTGAAGACAAAGCGGTATGACGATCCGGTGTGGGAAGAGTCCGGAAATGGAGGAACCATGGAAAGAGCCAGACATTATCTGCTTCAGTTTTCCAGGAAGGGAGACGGGGAAAAAGACCGGGCGTATATTGAGGGATGTTTTGGTTTCAGTATCTGTTCTCCCGGGGAAGAAAAACTGATGGAAGAAGAATTGTGTACAGAGAATCATAAAAACAGCCATATTTATATAACCGAAGGATATTCGAAGGCTGTTTCTCCGGCCGGAGAACGGTGGAACGAAAAAGCGGCTGAAGCGGAAAAGAAGATTGACAGAAGAGAGGCAAAGGAGATTCAGGAGTTCCGGGAGAATTGCAGAAGACAGACAGAGAAAAATCGGCAGTATTACGAGAAAAATCGAACCATCTATGAGAACAGTATCCGCAGAATGACAGAAAAACTCCGTCTGGAACTGGATACCCGCCTTGATGACGTTCCTTTACGGGCAAGACAGGGAAAAATCTGTGCCAGTCAGGTATGGAGAGCACTGTATCTGGAGGATCCAAGAATCTTTGAAAAAAGAGAAGAGGTGTCAGATGCAGGGTTCTCCGTAGATATCCTGATTGATGCGTCCTCCTCCAGGAAAGACAGTCAGGAACAGATTGCAGCGCAATCCTATATTCTTGTGAAAAGTCTGGATCTTTGCAGGATTCCGCTACAGGTGTATTCTTATTGCAGTATTCGCGGATATACGGTTTTGCGGTTGTTTCAGTCTTACGGGGAGATAGACCGGGCAGAAGAGGTATTTTCCTATGTGGCAGCGGGGAATAACCGCGACGGACTGGCACTTCGGGGAGCCGGTCATCTGATGGAAAACAGTGAACAGGAGAAGAAGTTATTGCTTGTCCTCACCGATGGCAGTCCGCAGGATGACAGGATCGCAGCAGAAGGTGCATTTTACAAAAACAGAGAATACACGGATCAGATTGCAGTGGAAGACACGACCGAACAGGTACAGCACCTGAAAAGGAAAGGCATTCAGGTCGTAGGTATTTTCATGGGGACAGAGCGCGGACTTCAGACCGCCCACCGGATCTTCGGACGAGATTTTGTGCGGATCGAGAATATTCAGCAGTTTTCCGAAGTGGTGGGAAAGATCCTGCAGGAGAAAATCAGGGAAATAATTTGACAAATCCTGTTTATTGTGCTAAAGTATGACAAGAGTAATTCGTACCCGGTTTTCCAGGTGAAGACCGGGTTGTTTATAAATCAAATGTTCACAAAAGGAGAAAATAGACTGTATATGAACAAACAAGAAAGCGATATCATGAAAATATTATTACAGACTCCCTTTATCAACCAGCGGATGCTGGCAGAAGCTTCCGGACATTCGCTGGGGGTGGTGAATCGTTCGGTAAAAGAACTGGTGGCTCAGGGGTATCTGGATGAGCAGTTATGGCCGACTTCCCGGGCAAAGAAAGAATTTCAGGAGCGGTCTCCGAAAAGAGCGATCATCCTGGCAGCCGGTTTCGGGATGCGGATGGTTCCCATTAACACGGAGGTGCCGAAAGGACTGTTGGAAGTCAACAAAGAACCTCTGATCGAGCGGCAGATCCGCCAGCTTCATGAAGTCGGGATCCGGGAGATCTATGTGGTAGTCGGATTTATGAAAGAGCGATATGAGTATCTGATCGATGAGTTTGGTGTGGAACTGGTGGTTAATCCGGACTATATGACGAAAAACAATTTACATTCTGTCAGTCTGGTGAGACGCCATCTGGAGAATGCGTATATCATTCCCTGCGACATCTGGTGTGACCGGAATCCCTTTGACCGGTACGAGTCCTACTCCTGGTACATGGTCAGTGATCTTGTGGAAAATGAAAGTTCTGTCCGCGTCAACCGGAAAATGGAACTGGTCACGGTTCCGGAAGGAAATGGTGGCAATGCAATGATCGGAATCTGTTATCTGACCGGGGAAGAAGCAGGTATCGTTGCAGAAAATATCGAAAAGCTGAGCAGGGATCTGCGATATGACGGTGTTTTCTGGGAGGAAGCATTATATCGAAAAGATAAAATGATCGTTGCTGCAAGGGTTGTACACGGTTCGGATGTTGTAGAAATCAATACATACGAACAGCTGCGGGAACTTGACAGCCATTCCGGCCAGTTAAAAACCGATGCGATCCAGGTGATCTGCCAGGCACTTGGTGTAAAACAGGACGAGATTACCGATATCACCGTACTGAAAAAGGGAATGACCAACAGATCCTTCTTATTTACAACCAAGGGGAAAAAATACATTATGCGCATCCCCGGTGAGGGAACGGAACAGCTGATCGACCGGAGGGAAGAAGCAGCTGTTTATCAGACCATCGACGGAAAGAAAATATGCGATGACATTGCATATATCAATCCGGAGAATGGATACAAGATCACGGAATTTCTGGAAGGTGCGAGAGTCTGTGATCCTGACAGTCCCGGGGACGTGGAAAAATGCATGAAGCGCCTGAGAAGGTTTCATGAGATGAAACTGCAGGTGGAGCATACCTTTGATATTTTCGGGCAGATGGAGTTTTACGAAAAGCTGTGGGGTAATACTCCATCAGATTACCGGGATTATCAGAAGACAAAAGAGCATGTACTGGAACTTCGTCCATATATTGAACAGTGGAGTGGGGAAAAAGGTACTGACCCATATCGATGCAGTGCCGGATAATTTTCTGTTTATAGAAAAAAACGGTGAAGAGGAGATCCGCCTGATAGACTGGGAGTACGCAGGGATGCAGGATCCTCATGTAGATATTGCCATGTTTGCTGTTTATGCGATGTATGACAGGGAGCAGGTGGATGCGCTGATCGATGCTTATTTTCCGGAGGGGTGCAAAAATGAGATCCGGATCAAGATCTACTGCTATATCGCAGCATGCGGACTTTTGTGGAGCAACTGGTGTGAGTATAAAAAAAGTCTGGGTGTAGAGTTTGGCGAGTATTCGCTGCGGCAGTACCGATATGCGAAAGAGTATTATAGAATTGTAAAGGAAGAACTCGGTCAAATCAAAGGAGCAAAAAATCATGAATAAAGCAGAACGGGCAATTATAATGGCTGCCGGTCTGGGCAATCGGATGCGGCCAGTCACACTGACCACACCGAAACCACTGGTGAAAGTCAACGGTGTGCGGATGATCGATACAGTGATTCAGGGTCTTCATGAGAATGGGATCACGGAAATTTATATTGTGGTTGGTTATCTGAAAGAACAGTTTTACACGCTGGAACAGGAATATCCGGGTGTGACAATTATTGAAAATCCTTATTATGATACCTGCAACAACATCTCTTCACTGTATGTAGCGCGGGATCATATAGAAAATGCCATGATCCTGGACGGTGATCAGATTGTGTATAACAGAACAATCCTTTCTCCGGAGTTTGAACGTTCCGGTTATAACAGTATCTGGACGGACGAAGAGACGGATGAATGGCTGCAGCAGGTAGAAGACGGAATCGTTGTTTCCTGCAGCAGAAACGGAGGAAAGGGTGGCTGGCAGTTGTACAGCATCTCCCGATGGAGCAAAGAAGATGGAAAACGGCTGAAACATCACCTGGAAGTGGAATTTGAAGAGAAGAAAAATAGACAGATCTACTGGGACGATGTGGCGATGTTCTGCTATCCGAAGGAATACCGGCTTGGCATCCGACCGATGCATCTGGGTGATCTGATCGAGGTGGATAACCTGGAAGAACTGATCGCCCTGGATAACAGCTACCGTGATTTATACACAAAAAAAGGAGTAAAATAGTGATGAATAAAAATATAACAAATACAAAAGGAAAGATCGACTGGATGATTACACTGGTTCCTCTTGGAATCGTGATTGCACTGTGCGTCCTGTTTTTTCTCCTGCCGGATCAGTCAAATGCAGTTCTGAGCCAGATCCGGTTTTTCTTCGGAGATACTTTTGGAACATATTATCTGGTGATCGGACTTGGCATTTTCCTGTTGTCTCTGTATATCGCAGGATCGAAATACGGCGATATCGTACTTGGTGAAAAAGGAGAAAAGCCGAAATACTCTTTCTTTTCCTGGGGAGCAATGATGTTTACCTGCGGTCTTGCAGCAGACATTTTATTTTACTCTTTCTCGGAATGGGTATTATATGCGACAGATCCTCACCTGGAAGAGATGGGAAGCATCCAGGAATGGGCAGGCGTCTATCCGCTGTTTCACTGGAGTTTTATCCCGTGGGGATTCTATCTGGTACTGGCTGTGGCATTCGGTTTTATGCTCCATGTACGAAAAAGAAACCGCCAGAAATACTCTGAAGCCTGCCGTCCGATCCTGGGGAAACATACCGATGGCTGGGCAGGAAGAATCATTGATCTTCTGGCTGTATTTGCCCTGCTTGCAGGAACGGCAACAACCTTCAGTGTGGCAACACCGCTGATGGCAACGATCATCGGAGAGCTTTTTCATATTACAGTAAGCCGGACAGTTATCAATGCCATTATTTTACTGGTAACATGTGCTGTATATACATATTCTTTGCTCCACGGATTTAAGGGGATCAGCAGACTGGCAAATATCTGTATATATCTCTTTTTTGGATTGCTGGCTGTTGTCCTTCTGTTTGGAGGTGAAACCCGTTATATCATCGAGACGGGCTTTAGTTCACTGGGAACCATGGTTCAGAACTTTATCGGTCTTTCTACCTTTACGGATCCTCTGAGAACCTCAAACTTCCCACAGAACTGGACCATTTATTACTGGGCATACTGGATGGTATGGTGTGTGGCAGCACCGTTTTTCATCGGCAGCATCTCCCGTGGAAGAACCGTCCGCCAGACTATTCTGGGAGGTTATGGTTTCGGCGTTGGATCCACTCTGATCAGTTTTATCATCCTCGGCAATTACTCCATGGGAATGCAGGTAACCGGAAAAGCTGATTTTATCGCACAATACCTGAAAGATGGCGATCTCTATGGAATGATCGTATCCATGATCAAAACCATGCCCTGTGCCCCGGTTATCATGGTAATAGTACTGTTGACGATGGTTGCCTTCTACGCAACTTCCTTTGACTCCATTGCCCTGACAGCCTCCTGCTACAGTTACCGCAAACTCGAAGAAGGCGAACAACCCAACCGGGGAATCCAGCTGATGTGGTGCCTTCTGCTGATCGCATTGCCGATCGCATTACTGTTTGCGGAAAGCTCCATGAGCAATCTGCAAAGTGTGAGTATTGTGGCTGCCTTTCCGATTGGAGCAGTAATCCTGCTGATCACAGGCAGTTTCTTAAAAGATGCGAAGAAATATATAAAAGAAAATAAATAAAATATATATTACATTGCTGTTTAAAAGCATGAAAAACGATACACGAATCCAATCTGTCGTTTCCAATACTCAGCCGAAAGAGCCCGGTTTCCAGGGTGGACTCGCACTGTGTGGGCGGTTAGGGCAAGCTTTGAGATCCGGCGCTTACGTAGGCTTTCGCGAGGGTCAGCTGACCCTCGTGAATCATAGCCGAAGTTAGCGACTAGCTCAAAGTTGCCCTGCCCACGCGAGTCCCTCTGGAAACCGGGCTCTTTCGGCGTCCATCAGACAACAACTTTTCATTTCCATCTCTAAAAACCATGAAAGTACTTGCAACATTTTCCTATTTGTACTATGATAGAACCATTGAATTTACAAAAAATCCAATTAAAATTGGTCCGGCGGACCAATTATTGATATATCATGCAATAAAATATGAAAGTACCGACAAACACACGAAAAATCCAAGGCTGAAACAAACAGCCGGATGTGATTATGAAGGGAAAAAAGAAAAATGGGTAAATATTTTGGAACAGATGGCTTCCGTGGAGAAGCCAATGAAAACCTAACTGCAGACCACGCATACAAAATTGGCCGATTCCTGGGCTGGTACTACGGAGAACAGAAACGCAGAAACGGGGATGATACACCGGCACGGATCGTAATCGGAAAAGATACCCGGAGATCCAGCTATATGTTTGAATACACACTGGTAGGTGGTCTGGTAGCTTCCGGGGCAGATGCATACCTGCTTCATGTAACCACAACCCCATCCGTTGCCTATGTGGCAAGAACCGATAATTTTGACTGCGGAATCATGATCTCCGCCAGTCATAACCCATATTATGATAATGGAATCAAACTGATCAATGGAAACGGAGAAAAGATGGATGAAGAGACCATCGCTCTCGTAGAAGACTATCTGGACGGAAAAGTAGAAGTATTTGGTGAAACTTATGAAGAAGTACCATATGCTCATAAAGACCGGATCGGATGTACAGTGGACTATGTGGCAGGAAGAAACCGCTATGTCGGTTATCTGATTTCTCTTGGCATGTATTCTTTCAAAGGCATCAAGGTTGGTCTGGACTGTGCTAACGGAAGTTCCTGGAATATCGCGAAAGCCGTATTTGATGCTCTGGGAGCCAAAACCTATGTGATCAACGCCCAGCCGGACGGAACCAACATCAATAACAATGCCGGATCCACCCATATCGAAGGACTGCAGAAATATGTAGTAGATAACGGACTGGATGTAGGATTTGCCTACGACGGAGATGCCGACCGCTGCCTGTGTGTCGATGAAAAAGGCAATCTGGTAGACGGAGATGCCATTCTCTATATTTATGGAAAATACATGAAAGAGAGAGGAAAACTTCTGACCAACACCGTGGTAACTACGGTCATGTCAAACTTCGGTCTTTATAAAGCGTTCGATGAACTGGGTATCGGCTATGCAAAAACTGCGGTAGGCGATAAATATGTATACGAATATATGAACCAGAACGGCTGCCGGATCGGAGGAGAACAGTCCGGTCATATCATTTTCTCAAAATACGCTTCCACCGGAGATGGTATCCTGACCAGTCTGAAGATGATGGAAGTTATGATGGCGAGAAAAGCAAAGATGAGCCAGCTGACCGAAGGTCTGACTATTTATCCGCAGGTTCTGGAAAATGTAAGAGTAGTCGATAAGACAGCTGCCCAGGAAGATCCGGATGTGAAAGCTGCGGTAAAAGCAGTGGAAGAGGCACTGGGAGACACCGGACGTATCCTGGTCCGTGAATCCGGAACAGAACCGTTACTTCGTGTCATGGTGGAAGCCGAGACCGAAGAATGTTGCCGGAAATATGTCGACCAGGTAGTTGGCGTAGTAAAAGCCAAAGGTCATGTGGCGTAAAATAGAACATACTGTTCTGTCGGGTACTTCAGGCAGAATGGTGAGTGTATATGCATAATCGCGAAAAACAAGTGCAGTAACACAAACGATCTGAGAGGAGAAATAATAATATGTGTGGAATCGTAGGCTATACCGGAATGCACAGCGCAGCCCCGGTTTTACTGGATGGACTGTCCAAACTGGAATACCGTGGATATGACTCTGCCGGTATCGCAGTCAGAGACGGGGAAAAACAGGCAGAGGTGATTAAAGCCAAAGGCCGCCTGAAAAAACTGATCGACAAGACCAATGGTGGCGACTCTGTACCGGGAACCTGTGGAATCGGGCATACCCGTTGGGCAACTCACGGAGAACCTTCTGAGAATAATGCACATCCTCATATGAGCGATGATGGCAATGTGGTAGCTGTTCATAACGGTATTATTGAAAACTATCAGGAATTAAAAGACAAACTGATTCGAAATGGCTACACCTTCTATTCAGAAACCGATACGGAAGTGGCTGTCAAACTGGTGGATTATTATTATAAAAAATACGAAGGCACACCGGTAGATGCCCTGACACATGCCATGGTTCGTATCCGTGGCTCTTATGCCCTGGCAATCATGTTCAAGGAGTATCCGGAAGAGATCTATGTGGCGAGAAAAGACAGCCCGATGATCCTTGGGGTGGAAAACGGAGAGTCCTTTATTGCATCTGATGTTCCTGCAATTTTAAAATATACAAGAAATGTTTACTATATCGGTAACCTGGAGATGGCCCGTGTCAGAAAAGGAGAGATTACGTTCTTTAATCTGGATGGCGATGAGGTGGAAAAACAGCCGAAAGTCATTGAATGGGATGCGGAAGCAGCCGAAAAAGCAGGATTTGAGCATTTTATGATCAAAGAGATCCATGAACAGCCGAAAGCTGTAGCAGATACGCTGAATTCTGTTCTGCATGATGGTGTGATCGATCTGAGCGATGTGGGACTTTCCGAGGAAGAAATCAAAAACATCAGTCAGATCTATATCGTGGCATGCGGATCCGCCTATCATGTAGGTATGGCAGCGCAGTATGTGCTGGAAGATCTTGCAAGAATCCCGGTTCGTGTGGAACTGGCATCTGAATTCCGCTACCGGAAACCACTGTTAGATAAGAACGGTCTTGCTATTATCATCAGTCAGTCCGGGGAAACCGCAGACAGCCTTGCCGCACTTCGGGAAGCAAAATCAAAAGGTGTCCGTACTCTCGGAATCGTCAATGTGATCGGATCTTCCATCGCCAGAGAAGCAGATAATGTCTTCTACACTCTGGCAGGACCGGAAATCTCCGTGGCAACCACAAAAGCCTACAGTACCCAGCTGATTGCTTCTTACCTGCTGGCGATCCAGTTTGCGAAAGTGAGAGAGGAGATTACACAGGAGCAATATGACGGTCTGATTGCAGAGCTGCAGACGCTTCCGGAAAAGATTCAGAAGATCATTGATGACAAAGAACGCCTTCAGTGGTTTGCCGCAAAACAGGTCAATGCGAAAGATATTTTCTTTATTGGCCGTGGCATTGATTATGCCATCAGTATGGAAGGCAGCCTGAAGATGAAAGAGATCAGTTATATCCACTCTGAGGCATATGCCGCAGGCGAACTGAAACATGGAACGATTTCCCTGATTGAAGATGGTACACTGGTGATCGGCTGTCTGACCCAGCCGGCACTGTATGAAAAGACCGTCAGCAACATGGTAGAATGTAAGAGCCGTGGCGCTTATCTGATGGGACTGACGACATACGGCAATTATAATATTGAGGATACTGCGGACTTTGTAACGTATATTCCAAAGACAGATCCACATTTTGCAACTTCACTGGCAGTGATACCGCTGCAGCTGATGGGATATTATGTGTCCGTGGCGAAAGGACTGGATGTAGATAAACCGAGAAACCTGGCGAAGAGCGTGACAGTGGAATAGAGATAACGATTCGGAAATATGAAATCATAAAAATGCATTTTGTTTTCAGTAAACAGAGGTTTACATTGAAAACAAGATGCATTTTTATGATTTACAGAAAAGTTTATTCGGTATTTTTTTAAAACGAAAAATACCTATCTAAAACACTTCTTACAAGGCTCATACCCCCGACTTTCCGCCTCTGCCCTGCTGATCTCGCTTGCCTTGCTCGGGTCTGTGGTGCCACAGTTATTTTTATTATGGTACTTGGATCCGGTAGCTGTGATCCATACCATTTCTTCGTTGGAAGTGGAAGAAGTATCCTGTGGAGCCGCTGTTACCTGTGGGGTGGCTTCCACCTGGCTGGAAGCACCTGCACTTGCAGCAGAGACTTCCTTGTTTCCAGAAGAGGAGTTTTCATTTGCAGTTGCCTTCGAACCTGAAAAACTGCTGCCTTTTGATTTGCTCGTCTGTGCCTGTGTTCCCTTATCCTCTTTATCTCCTGGGCTGTAGTCATTGCACGGTTCCTGGTTCCAGGTGATGGTTGTTCCGTCACTGACAGCGACGATCGTGCCCTGTTTATCGGTACGATATACCTGAATATCCATGGATTCCAGCTTGTCCATCACATCTTTATCCGGATGTCCGTACTGGTTATCCTTTCCGCAGCTGATCACTACATATTCCGGAACGGTTGCCTGGAGAAAATCCCAGCTGGTAGCTGTGGCAGAGCCGTGATGTCCCGGAACCAGTACATCACAGGAGAGGTCAATGCCGGATTTCACACATGGCTTTTTTCACTGGTGTTTTCCGCATCTCCGGTGAAAATAAAAGAATTATTACCATTTGTCAGTTTGATCGCCACTGAATTCTTATTGCTGTCATTCGGATCAATGGTTGCCGGAGCCAGGATCTGAAAACTTCCGCTTCCGAAAGAAAATTCAGTACCGACTGCAGGATGCTGCATCGAAAGTCCTTTGTCGGCAACTGTCTGGATAAAGGACTGATACAGTTTACTGTCATGTTCATAATCACTGGAAATTACATTTTTTACATCAAAAGCATTTAAACATCCGATCAGACCTGCCATATGGTCGCTGTCATAATGGGAAGAGATCAGATAGTCAATGGTGGTAACATTCTGTTTTTGCAGATAAGAAACCACAAAACTGGAAGTACTCTTATCACCACCGTCATAAATCATGGTCTGTCCATCGGACTGTACCAGGATACTCAATCCCTGTCCCACATCCAGAAAATGAACTTTCATCTCACCGACTTCTTTTGTCGGCTCCGGTGTAGGAGTTTCTGTCGGTGTAGGAGTTGCGGTTTCTTCCGGTGTGGTCTCAGGTGTGGGAGTGTCTGTCGGAACTTCCGCAGGTGTAATCTCTGGAGTATCCGTTACAACAGCTTCCGGTGTGTCAGAGGCCTCATCAGTAATGGCAATTGTTCTGGACTGCGCTGCACTTTCCGGGGTAAACGGTGTGGCAGCGATAAAGAACAAAAGCGGCACAAGAAGCGGAACCCATCGGGCAATCGCTGCTTTTTTACGAATCAGATTCCAGATAAATGGAAAAAGAGACACTCCGGCAAGAGTAACGCATAAGCCGAACGGAACAGAAGCAGACAGATTGCCAAGTCCGCCAATGATCAGTACGACTGCGAAAATATACCGGAGAATGTAGAAAGTTTTTTTTCGTTTCATCGTAATCCTCCCTTGTGAATCAAGTAATTATTTTATTATGATGATACCAAGGTCAAAAGGTCAGAAATCTGACGCAAGCTTGCTTGCAGGAAGATTTCTGATCTTGGGACCTGCCAAAAACATGAGTAAGTAGCCATTTTTCGAAGAAAAATGAGCGAATTACGAATGTTTTTGAGGATTGTGGAAGTACGAAGTACGGAACAATCCGGTATCAAAGGGGTCAAAATACCTTTTGACCTCAACATCTTATAATACTATAGATGGAAGGAAAGGTCAAAAATTCATTGAAATTACCCTTACCATCCAGTATAATAATAGATTGCACGGTAACTGCGCGCTATTCGCTCAGTTCCATTATTTACGAAAAAACGATGTGACTGCCTTCTGAAAAACAGGAGCGAAACCGCAGTTGCGAAAGGATGAAAATAAAGATGGAAAATAAAAAAGAAACTCTTACCGCTGCTGAAGAACAGAAACGCCAGCAGCAGTTTATTGAAAAAGCCCGCATTTATGTCAGAGAAAAATCAGAAGAACTGGGACGTCCGTTATATGCCTGTACGACTACCTTCGGGTGTCAGATGAATGCCCGCGACTCCGAAAAACTGGATGGTATTCTGGAGGCGGTCGGTTATATCAAGACAGATAAAGAAGACGAAGCAGACTTTGTTATTTACAATACCTGTACAGTCCGTGAGAATGCCAACCAGCGTGTCTATGGCCGTCTGGGATATCTTGGCAGCATGAAAAAGAAGAAACCACATATGATGATCGCGCTGTGTGGCTGTATGATGCAGGAAGCACATGTGGTGGAAAAACTGAAAAAGAGTTACCGGTTTGTGGATTTGATCTTCGGAACCCATAACATCTTCAAGTTCCCGGAACTTCTGTGTTATGCTATGGAATCGGACCGGATGATCATCGATGTCTGGAAAGATACCGATCAGATCGTGGAAGACCTGCCGGTAGATCGAAAATACAAATTCAAATCCGGTGTCAACATTATGTTTGGGTGCAACAACTTCTGCAGTTACTGTATCGTACCGTATGTCCGCGGTCGTGAGAGAAGCCGGAATCCGGAAGATATCGTGAGAGAGATCGAACATCTGGTAGCAGATGGTGTTGTGGAAGTCATGCTGCTCGGTCAGAATGTCAATTCCTATGGAAAGAACCTGGAGCATCCGATTACCTTTGCACAGCTGTTAAAAGAGATTGAGAAGATCGAAGGTCTGAAACGGATCCGTTTTATGACTTCTCATCCGAAGGATCTGTCCGATGAGTTGATCGAAGTGATGGCTGAGAGTAAAAAGATCTGTCCGCATCTGCACCTGCCGCTGCAGTCCGGAAGCAGCCGTGTGTTAAAAGAGATGAACCGCCGGTACACAAAAGAGTCCTACCTGGCTCTGGTTGACCGGATCCGTGCAAAGATGCCGGACATTTCCCTGACAACCGATATTATTGTGGGATTTCCGGGAGAGACAGAAGAAGACTTTCTGGAGACCATGGATGTAGTCGGAAAAGTGGGATATGACAGCGCATTTACCTTTATTTATTCCAAAAGAAGCGGAACACCTGCAGCGGCCAAAGAGGATCAGGTGCCGGAAGAGGTTGTAAAAGATCGTTTCGACCGTCTTTTAGCGCAGGTGCAGGAAATTGCACGAGAACGTTCTTCCCGTTTTGAGGGAACGGTACAGGAAGTTCTGGTAGAGAGTGTCAACGATCAGGATGCATCTCTGGTAACCGGACGAATGGGCAATAATCTTCTGGTACATTTCCCGGGAGATGCTTCTATGATTGGCACATTCAAACAGATTCATCTGGACGTATGCAAGGGATTCTACTATATGGGAACGCCTGCAGAATAGAAAATGTTACTGTTCACTCTGACTTTTGCCTCAACATCATAGAATAGTATCAAAACAGAATAGTAATGTCATGGAAAAAGTATCATTTCAGTAGTAAAATACTGGCTAAAAGCAGACAGTATTTGGAAAGTACCGTTTAGACATCGGAGGTAACATAATGGGTAAGAACACGACAAATGATATGACACAGGGAAACTGTATGCGTTTGCTGGTACAGTTTTTCCTGCCGATCCTGGCAGGAAATCTGTTTCAGCAGTTATACAGCTTTGCAGACTCCATGGTGGTGGGAAAAGGAATTGGCGATACGGCACTTGCAGCGGTTGGAAACACCGGTTCCGTACATTTTCTGATCATCGGTTTCGCAATTGGGCTGACAGGAGGATTGGGAATCTGTATTTCTCAGTCTTTTGGAAGTGGCAATTATGAAAAACTTCGTAAAGAGCTGGCAATGTCTGTCTGGATCTGTCTGGCCGTTGGGATTGTGATCACAGTGGTAAGTCTGGTCTTCATGCGGCAATTATTTACATTTCTCCATACACCGGAAGATCTGATGACGGAAACACTGCAATATTTCGGAACAATTCTTGCGGGAACCACCATTACAATTTTTAATAATTTTGCCATGACACTTCTGCGTTCCGTCGGAAACAGCCGGGTGCCTCTGGTTGCAATGATAATTTCCGCCATTGCTAATGTTCTGATGGATCTGTTATTCGTTTTCCCGTTACACATGGGTGTTTTTGGCGCAGCGTTAGCCACTGTTCTGGCACAGGTTCTGTCTGCGCTTTACTGCTGTTACTACATAGGAAAGGAAAAAAAATCTGATCCCGAAAAAAACGGACTGGGAACCACAGGGTGTGATCATCAAAAAACTGACATTAAAAGGCCTGCCGGTTGCCGTTATGAATTCTGTCACTGCAGTGGGTGGAATGGTATTACAGACATTTGTCAACAATATGGGAACAAGCTATGTGGCTGCCTATGCGGCATGCACCAAGATCCTTGGTCTTTTTGAACAGCCGGCAAATACAGTGGGCCTGGCACTTCTTACTTTTGTGGGACAGAATTATGGTGCCGGAAAAAGGGAGCGGATACGTACCGGTATCCGGGAAGGAGTTATCCTGACGATCCTGATAAATATTCCACTGGCTCTGATGTTGCTGTGTATTCCTGAGTTTCTGACTTCTTTCATGTTAAATGATGCGTCGATTATTTCTTGCACAAGAGATTTTCTGGCGGTTACAGGCATCTGTCTGTTTCCTCTGGGATGGCTGTTTGTGTTCCGCAACGGGTGTCAGGGCATGGGACATACGTTTGTTCCGATGCTTTCGGGAGTCCTGGAAGTGTCTCTTCGAGTGGTCATGGTAAAGCTGCTGACTCCATATCTGGCTTTTCGTGGTGTTGCTCTGGCAGAAGTATCTGCCTGGATCGGCGCCTGGATCATGTTGATGATCACTTACTGGATCTATCAGGAAAGAACGGATTCTTTTCGGTAAGTCTGAGGAGAACATCCTACCTTGGTGCGAAACTGTCGATTGAAATTTGAAAGGTTATGAAATCCGGTATCGAAAGCAATGTCGGAGATATTGCGATCTGTATTGCGCAGAAGGTCGCATGCTGATCGGATACGTACCTGATTCAGATATTCAATGGCTCCGAGACCGAAATTCTGTTTGAAACAGCTCATAAAGTAACTGCTGCTCATATGAGCGATCTTTGCCAGCTGCTCTATAGTAACAGATTCGGAATGATGTTTCTGTATATAAGTGAGAACAGGCCGAAGTGTTTCGGTCAGCCGGGATTCTGTCGAAGCCGTGTGTTCGGTGCAGAGTCCCGGTGTCGATGCCAGCAGATAAAATAAGCGGAGCAGTTCGCTTTTTAGTAACAGATCCGACGTTGCAAGATTTTTGTGCGCACACTGCATAATAGTCCGGACCGAATCATGGAGTTCATGATACCCCGGGGTTTCCTGAGATACAGGGACCAGAACTCTTCGTCTGGAAGAAAAGATCGGCAGCAGAATATCTGTATAACAACGGTCATCGTAACTTCCCACCAGCATATTCTGATGAAAAACAATGGTATCATAAAAAAAAGAGCTGTGCTCATCCGACATGATAGCATGAAGGACGTTGGGCTGGATCAGAAAGATGTCTCCCGGTTTGGCAGAGATGGTCTGATCCTCGTATTTGAAAAAACCATTTCCAGATTTTATGTAATTTAATTCCATTTCACTGTGCCAGTGCAGCGGTACACTCGTAAAATAATCCGGTATACCGCAGTCATAGTAACTGTATGGAACCTGAATGGATCCGTGTTGGCACTTTTCTTTTATCGCATAAAGATTCATAACATACGCCTCCGTAAAATAAATATCTCCGGCAGAATAAATAAAATAATAGAATAGTATTGCAAAGAATACTGTTTTCGGGAAATATAAAAGAATCAGTTGTAATATATCATATAATGATACGTGTTGCAACGGAAAACAGAGAAGGGTATGATGTTGCAGAATGAAAATCTGTGGCATCAGGAACCCTTTTTTTGCTGTGCAAAATAATATAAATTATTTTTCGAAAATGAAATACAGGATAAAAATAACCAAAAAAATATATGGATAAGAAGAAACACAAGAACATTATACAAAAACAATAGAATAGTATCAGAAATAAATAGTATATTGTTTGAAATCTAAGAAAATAAATAGTATTCTGGTAAGCGAAGGTAGTTGTTGTAGAGAAACGAGACAACATCAGAAAGAAAGAGGGTTTTACAAAATGTCAAAATGGTTAGATAATGCAATTTTTTATGAAATCTATCCGCAGTCATTTAAAGATACTAACGGGGACGGCATCGGAGATTTTCAGGGTATTATCGAAAAATTAGATTATATCAGAGAACTTGGATGTAACGCTTTATGGATCAATCCTTGTTTTCTCTCCCCGTTCGGAGATGCAGGATACGATGTTGCAGATTACTGTCGTGTAGCTCCTCGTTACGGAACCAACGAAGATCTGAAACAATTATTTGAAGAAGCACATAAAAAAGGAATTCATGTACTGCTGGACCTGGTGCCGGGACATACTTCTATAGAACATCCATGGTTCATCGAATCCATGAAAGCAGATAAGAACCCATATACCGACCGCTATATCTGGACCGATAAAGTATGGGAATCACCGGAGGTCAGCTTCGGCGGCTCTCTGAGAGGTATCTCTGAGCGTGACGGTGCGGTGGCTGTCAACTTCTTCTCCAATCAGCCGGCATTAAACTATGGTTTCTATCAGCCGGATCCGGAGAAACCGTGGCAGCAGTCAATCGACGATGAAGGACCACAGGCAACTATCGCAGCAATGGAAGATGTAATGAGATTCTGGCTGGGTATGGGCTGTGATGGCTTCCGGGTAGATATGGCAGAGTCTCTGGTGAAAAATGATCCGGAGAAAAAAGGAACCATCCGCGTATGGAAACAGATCAGAGAATTCCTTGATAAAGAATTCCCGGATGCAGCAATGGTATCTGAATGGGGTGATCCGCAGAGATCTCTGGAAGGTGGATTCCACATGGATTTCCTGCTGGAGTTTGGTACTTCTCATTCCAACGATCTGTTCCGTTGTAAAGAGCCGTATTTCTCTTCCCGTGCAAAAGGAAATATCTACGATTTCGTAGAATCTTATAAAGAAAACTGCGAAAAGACAGCCGGCAAGGGTCTGATGTGTATGTTCTCCGGAAACCATGATGTAGACCGTCTGGCACGTCACCTGCACGGCGATGAACTGAAAGTTGCATTTGCATTTATCCTGTCCATGCCAGGTGCGCCATTTATCTATTATGGAGATGAGATTGGTCTTCGTTATGTCGAAAATCTGGTATCAGTTGAGGGCGGCTACAACCGTACTGGTTCCCGTTCTCCAATGCAGTGGAATCACGAGGTGAATTTTGGCTTTAGCAATGCGTCACCAGAAAAACTGTATATTCCGACTGATGACAAGCCAAACAGTCCGACAGTAGAGGATCAGATGAAGGATCCAAATTCTCTGTATTACGAGGTGAAAAAGCTGATTGCGCTTCGAAGAGAGCACAGTGCTTTGTTAAGTGATGGCAATATTGAGTTTGTATCAGATGGAGCAGATGGATCACCGCTTGCGTATATTCGAAGCAGTGCCGATGAGAAAATTTTGGTTGTCGTAAATCCAGCCGATCGCGAGGCAGTTTTGACTGTACCGGGCAGCTGGCAGCAGAATTTGTATCAGATTGGCGGCGCAGTGGTCGCAGAGAATGGTAAGCTTGTGATTCCGCCAAAGTCAGCCAACTTACTGCGATAAAATAAAATATCCACAAACATAGTTTTACAAATGTGGTGTTTTACCTTATTTGATAGAAAAAAATACAAGATTTGAGGAAAATTCATGATATATTTTCAGTGTGATTACGAGGAGGGCTGTCATCCAGCCATTTTAAAAAGACTTAATGAGACAAATCTGGAGCAGACGGTAGGATACAGTATGGATCCGTACTGTGCGAGTGCAAGAGAAAAGATTAAAAAGGCGGTTGGAAGACCGGATGCCGATGTGCATTTTCTTGTTGGAGGAACGCAGACTAATATGACTGTCATCGCGGCAGCGTTAAAGCCGTGGCAGGGCGCAATCTGTGCCGATACAGGTCATATTGCGTGCCATGAAACTGGAGCAGTCGAGGCAACTGGTCACAAGGTATTGGCACTTTCATCAGAGGATGGAAAGATTACAGCAGCTCAGATTGAGGAGACTGTGAAGAAGCACTATGAAGACGGCAGCCGTGAGCATATCGTACAGCCAGGTATGGTATATATTTCATTTCCGACTGAAAGCGGAACACTTTACAGCAAGCAGGAACTGACTGATATATATGCAGTCTGCAAAGCACATGATCTGCCGCTGTTTATTGACGGTGCACGCCTTGGCTATGGCTTACAGAGTTCGGCATGTGATGTTACACTGCCAGAGCTTGCTAATCTTTGCGATGTATTTTATATAGGCGGAACAAAGTGCGGTGCGATCTTTGGTGAGGCCGTTGTCATTTTAAAGGAATCACTTAAAAAGGATTTTCGCTATATGATTAAGCAGCGCGGCGGCATGTTTGCAAAGGGTCGTCTGTTAGGCATTCAGTTTGATACGCTGTTTACAGACGGTTTGTATGAAGCAATTTGTGGCGAGGCTGTAAAAAAGGCAATGACTCTGCGTGAGGCATTTTTGGCAAAGGGTAT
>ENA-OQHF01000578-OQHF01000578.1-human-gut-metagenome-genome-assembly--contig:-NODE-578-length-22088-cov-8.059378_pt1 | contig 22088 bp, 18 predicted proteins | sample MGYA00242559_ERZ504709 | MGnify/ENA primary metagenome ERZ504709 (study PRJEB26092, sample SAMD00036203) | human gut metagenome | host: Homo sapiens | study: EMG produced TPA metagenomics assembly of... | reverse complement strand
TTTGAGTCAAATGGCAACAATTATCACATCATAACCGTTACACCATACTTTTTTTATTTTTTAACTTCACAAAACCTCTCCATTTTATAGCAAATCAGGCACACATCATTTTTGGTGTGTGCCTATTCAAAAATATTTATAATGAAAGTTCCTTCATTACTTGCGAACAATGAGCGCAAAGAGTTGGATGGTTTGCATCCTGACCTACTGTATATGAGAACTTCCAGCAACGTTCGCACTTTTCACCGTCAGCCTTAGAAACTGTTATGCTCAAGCCCTCAACATCGCCTTTAACCTCGCCCTCGCCTTTTTCAACGCTTACGCCGGAGGTAATAAAGATTTCAGGAAGCTGAGCTTCAACACTCTTCAAGAAGTCATAAAGCTCACCGTCTGCATAAAGAGAAACCTTTGCCTCAAGCGGCTTGCCGATAATCTTTTCGTTTCTTGCAAGTTCAAGCGCCTTTTGAACGTCAAATCTTACTGCATGAATTCTGTCCCACTTAGCAATGAAATCACTGTCTGCCTCTATAAAATCAGGCTGAGGAATTTCATTAAAGAGCGGCGATTCACCGTTTCTGCTCTTATCATGAGGCATTGACTGCCAAATTTCATCAGCAGTAAATGCAAGAATCGGAGTAAGAACAAGAGTAAGAGCATCAAGCACCTTATAAAGAACTGTTTGAGCTGCACGTCTTGTCTTGCTCTGCGGAGCAGATGTATAAAGTCTGTCTTTAAGAACATCAAAGTAGAAGTTACTCATTTCAACTACGCAGAAATTATGGAGCGAATGAGCTGCTGTATGATAATCATAAACCTCAAATGCATCTCTTGCAATCTTAATAACCTCATCAAGCTTCATAAGAGCATACTTATCAAGCTCCTCAAGCTCATCATTTGAAACCATATCTTTATCCGGGTCAAAATCATAGAGGTTTGAAAGGCAATATCTTGCCGTATTACGAAGCTTACGGTAGTTATCTGAAATCTGTTTCAAAATTTCAGGGCTGATACGGATATCTGCATGATAATCGGCACTTGCAACCCAAAGACGAAGAATATCTGCGCCGTATTTGCTGATAATTTCCTGCGGAGCAATACCGTTACCGAGTGACTTAGACATTTTTTTGCCTTCGCCGTCAACAGTCCAGCCGTGAGTAATAATTTGCTTATACGGAGCGCCGTGGCCGCCTGCAACAGAAGTAAGAAGTGATGATTGGAACCAGCCTCTGTATTGGTCAGCACCCTCAAGATATACGTCAGCAGGAACCTTGAGGTATTTTCTCCTTGCGCAAACTGCAGCGTGAGAAGAACCGGAATCGAACCAAACATCCATAATATCCTTTTCTTTATCAAATCCCTTAGCACTGCCGCAATGAGGACATTTGAAGCCTTCAGGAAGGAAATATTCTGTATCGTGAGCAAACCAAGCATCACTGCCTTCTTCGCCGAAAATCTTTGAAACCTTCATCATAATATCGTTGTCAATGATTTCCTTGCCGCAATCCTGGCAATATACAACAGGGATTGGAACGCCCCATTTTCTCTGACGAGAAATACACCAGTCAGCACGTTCCTTAACCATTGACTGCAAACGGTCCTTACCCCATTCAGGGAACCATTTAACGTCCTCCGCAGCCTTAACAGCGTCATCCTTAAAATCATCAACAGAGCAGAACCACTGGCTTGTAGCTCTGAAAATAACAGGCTTATGACATCTCCAGCAATGCGGATATTGGTGTTCGATTTTCTTAAGTGCAAAAAGAGCACCGATTTTTTCAAGATGAAGTGCAATAGGCTTGTTAGCCTCTTCGGTTGTTAAACCTGCAAACATACCTGCTTCCTCAGTGAGCCTGCCCTTAGCGTCAACAGGAACAATAATAGGAATTTCAGGATAATTTTTACATACTACAAAGTCCTCAATACCGTGACCCGGTGCAGTATGAACGCAACCCGTACCGCTTTCAAGAGTAACGTGGTCGCCGACAATAACAAGAGATGTGCGGTCAATAAACGGATGCTGAGTTTTCATATATTCAAGCTCAGAACCTTTAATTACGCCGAGAGTTTCATAATCGCTTACGCCCTTTGCCTCCATAGCAGATGCGGCAAGGTCGGTAGCCATTACATAATATTCGTCACCTGACTTAATAAGTGAATATTCAAAATCAGGGCCTACGCAAATTGCAACGTTAGCAGGAAGAGTCCAAGTTGTTGTTGTCCAAATTACAAAATATGTTTTGCTCAAATCAGCGCCCATAGCAGTAAGCTTGCCAAGGTCATCGGTTACATTAAACTTAACATAGATTGAATGACAAGGATCCTCGGCATATTCAATTTCAGCCTCTGCAAGAGCGGTATTACAATCAGGGCACCAATAAACCGGCTTTAATCCCTTGTAAATATAGCCCTTGTTTGCCATTGTTGCAAACACCTTGATTTGTTCCTCTTCAAATTCCTTTTTAAGAGTAATATAAGGATTATCCCATTCACCGATTACACCAAGGCGCTTAAAAGATTCTCTTTGAATATCAACAAAACCAAGTGCAGTATCACGGCAAATCTTGCGAAGTTCAAGGTCCGAAATATTAGTTTCGGCACTGATGCCTGCTTTCTTTCTTGCAGCAAGCTCAGTCGGAAGACCGTGAGTATCCCAACCCGGAACATAAGGTGACTTAAAGCCTGTCATATTCTTATATCTGACAATAAAGTCCTTAAGTGTTTTATTAAGAGCATGGCCGATATGGATATCGCCGTTAGCATACGGAGGGCCGTCGTGCAAAACGAAAAGCGGCTTGCCGTCATTATGCTCCATAAGCTTCTTGTATTGGTCATTTGCTTCCCAGCGTGCCAAAAATTCAGGCTCTCTTTTAGGCAAGCCTGCACGCATAGGAAAATCGGTTTTTGGTAAATTTAATGTTTGATTATAATCCATTATTTTAACTCCTTGATAGGTTTATTTTTTCTTTTTAAAAAATCCTTTAAATTTTTTATTATCCTCTTCGTCCTCATCCTCATCATCTTCGGGAATAAGAGAAATTGTTTCGTCTGTATTGTGAGGGTCCTCACGGTTTACGTGAAAGTAATTTTCAAAAGGCTGTGGCTTTTCCTCAATCTCCGGCTCGTCATTGATTTCAGGAATAGCGCTTGCTTCTTCAATCGGAGTAATTTCATCGCTTGAAAATGCGTCAACAGCAGCTTTAGCCTCTTCCTCAGAGAAAGCCTCCGGCTCTTCGAAATGTTCATCCTCAATCTCATCAAGAGTGCCGATTGACTTTTTATCTCCGCTTTCTATTTCCTCAATAATTTCGTCAACAGCATCATTCTCAATGTCTTTTGCAGTTTCTTCTGCGCTTTCGTTTTCTTCTACGGCTTCAGGTTCATTTTTATCGTCGTCTTGAGCTGATTCTTGAATGTTTTCAGCAGGAACTTCAGAAGTTTCTTCAGCATCATCTGTTTCTTTTTCGATTTCTTCATCTGCTGCCTTTTCCTCCTCAATCTCGACCGTCTTGGCCTCTTCAATCACCTTGTCGACATCATCAGCCTTTGAAAGCTCGTCAATGGAAGAATATATATCGTTTAATTCATTTTCAATGTTTTCCTCGTCTGCCTGAGCTTTGGCAATATCCACATTTTCATTCATATTTTTAATAGCTTCAAGCTGCTTTTCATAAAGAGAAATGAGGTTCTCCTTAAATGACTTAGACTGAGCATTAAGCTTTTCAACAAGTTCCTTTTGGCTTTCCTTTTCAGCATTAGTCTTGATGATAAGTTCATGAGAAAGCGATTTGGCTTTTTCAAGAACTTCACGAACCACAACCTTCGCTCCTGCAACAGCGTCGATTGCTTTCTTTTCAGCCTCGTCAACAATTTCGCCTGCTGCCTTTTCCTTTTCATTGGTGAGGTTAGCAACATAATCCCTTGCACTTGAAATAATCTTATCTGCCTTTTCCTTAGCGTCAACAACAGTCTTTTGCGCTGTCTTTGCACTTTCTTCAAGCGACTGAGCTGCCTTTTGCTTTGTGTCGTTCATAAGCTTATCGGCTGTCTTTTGAGCGGCAATAAGTGCATTTTTAATAGTGTCCTCGTCCGCTCTGTATTCCTCTATTCTGTTTGCAAGGATTTCCATTTTGCGATAAAGCTCTTTATTCTCAGCATATACAGCCTCGTAAGACTCTATAATTTCAAGTAAAAGCTCATTAACCTCATTTCTGTCATATCCGCCGCCGTCAACGGTAGATATCTTCTTTTGACGAATTTGACTTGGTGTAATCATTATATTCTTCCTCCAAAATTGTATTTAATTTCATCACTTACATAAACATACCGTTATTTTCAAGCTCATCTATTAAATCGCCCATAACATCAACATTATAAGGGGTAATAATATATGTGCTGTTTGCAACACGCTTAATTTGACCGTCGCTTGCATAAGCCGCACCGCTTAAAAAATCGAGAAGCCTGCGTGCAACATCACGGTTTGTGCTTTCAAGATTTAAAACAATAGTTCTCTTTTCATTAAGGTTGTCGGCAATTGTTGCTGCCTCCTCAAATCTTTCAGGTTTAACAAGAACCACCTGAAGTTGAGTAGTTGTATGAATATTAACAACCTTATCGCTGTCGTGCCTTTTTATTCGTGGGCGCTCGGAAAAACGTTCCTCTCTATCCGAGCTGTCACGTCTGGAAAATCTATCTCTCGCAGGAGGAGCAATTCCTATTGACTTATCTTTTTTATCATCCTCATAAAAATCATCGTATTCATCATCGTCACTTTCGGTAACGATTTCTTTAATCTTATCAAAAAAGCTCATATTCTTCTCTCTCCCTTTAAAAATATTTTCTTGCGCCGAAAATGGCAGAGCCTACTCTTACAATATTAGAACCGTTTTTAACGGCAGCTTCATAATCGTGGCTCATACCCATTGATAAAATATCCATATCTACATTATCAATCTTTTTATTCTTAATGTCAATGAAAGTTTGATACATTGACTCAAAATACTTTGAAACCTCTGCCTCACTGTCACATATCGGCGGAATAGTCATAAGACCTTTTATCTTAATATTTTCCATTTCGGAAACCTCGGCTATTAAATCGTTAAGCCCTTCAAGGAAAATTCCGCTTTTTGACTCTTCTTTGCCGACGTTTACTTCAAGCAAAATATTTGTTGTAATTTCCTTCTTTGAAGAAATTTTGCTGATTTCCTTTGCAAGATGAACGCTGTCAACAGATTCAATCATATCAACCTCGCCGACAATCTGCTTAACCTTATTAGTTTGCAAATGACCGATAAGGTGCTTTTCAACCCCGTTCAAATGAAGTTCGTCCTTTTTACCTAAAAATTCTTGAACTCTGTTTTCGCCTATAAGGTCTGCACCCAAGTCGAGAACCTTATTAATATAAAAACTTTCAACTGTTTTGGTAACAGCCATAAGTCTTACATCATCGGGATTTCTGCCGGCTTTGATTGCGGTTTCCTTAACATCAGACAAAACCTTTTTATAATTATCCTGCACCGACTGTATTCTTGCCTCATCAGGTATAAACTTTTCCATCATGTAAATCCTTTCCTTGCGTAATTATTTGGTCATATAAACGAATTGAATTTTCATCCTCAGGAGTATATTCAAACACAACATAATCCTTGGTTGAATAAATAACCTTGCCTGTTCTGCTTTCAACCTGGTTTGCAACAAGGGCATAAACTGTTTTTTCACCCTTGTCATTAATATGTATCGCCGAGGAAGGCACCTTAAATCCGGTGTATTCGTTAAATCTGATTTCTATATTTTCAAGCCGCATTGATGCAAGCTCACTGTCCATCTCGCTTGAACGAAGAATAAGCACAGCCTCCTTAACCCCAAGGTCAAGCGTTGCACCGCTGACAACCTCACATTCAATAACCTTATCGCTGTCCTTAAGCGCAACATTCAATATATCGCCGTTTTCAATCCCTTTAACCTCGTCTGCGCTTACCTTGCAGGCAAAATACCATTCATAATCGGTAATCAACTTGCCGAGACTGTCTGTTTTTTTCGCTTTCTTAGCCTGAGCAATATATTTATCAAGCGTGTTAACGTCAAGCTTGTCTATATTTTTATAATCAAAAGCCGTTTCGCATCCGTCACTGTATGATGAAAAAATGCCAGACTCCTTAGTGCTTACATATCCTGTTGGCTTGCACGACTCAAGATTGATTGCATTAAGCTTTTGCTCAAGGCCTTGCTTAACCGTGCTGAAATCAATATCCTCGCCGATTATCATTTGGCGCCTTGTCAGCTTATCGTTAAGGTCAAGCGCCGCAGACTGAACAGCCGAAAAGTTATTACTTGAAGAAGAACGAATATAATCGTTTACGTCATTTATGACATCGCTGTCTATCTGCTCAACGTCAGTCGCCGTACCTGCCGACTTGCTTTCCAAATTTATATAATAATCCAACCGGCTTTGCAAATCAAGAGCACTTGAATAGCTTTTTGCATTATCGCTGTTTGAAAAAACCATAGCGATATTTCCGCCGACCTTTACCTTTTCCCCGTCATTAACACACGCAACGGTCACACCGCTTGAATTTCCCTCAACCGTGTGTTCATCACGAATAACCAAAGCTTTTTTATCAAGCGTTTGATAAACCGTTGATTTGACAGCCGTAACCGTTTGAATATCAACGTGGGTTGCGCTGTAGCACTCAGCAATAATGTATGCGGCAATCGCAATAAGCACTACCGCAATAACAATAACGTCTTTAGATATATACTTAGAAGCATTATTCACTTTTTTTGCCTTTTCTTCAGCCATTTAAAAAGTCCTCGCATTTATCTATAACTGTTTTAGCAGCACTGCCTTTTAACTTATCCATAGAAATAAAAACAGCGCCCTGCCGTCTTTTAAACCATGTAATCTGCCTTTTTGCATATCGGCGGCTTTCCTGCTTAAGCTTTTGTGCACATTCTTCAAGAGAAGCTTCGCCGTTTAAATATCTTGCAAACTCCTTATGACCTATCGCCTGAGCGCACGTTTTTTGACATTTGCCCTGCATGGCACGAGCCTCATCTAAAAGTCCGTTTTCAAGCATTTTATCAACTCTTAAATTAATCCTGTCATAAAGCGTTTGCCTGTTTTCGTATTGAAGCACGAAATAAAGAAAATCATAAGGGCTTTTCTCTTTTTGTGAATTTTCGTTTTGTTCTGTTTTGGAACTTCCCAAATAGTGAAGTTCCAGCGCACGAACAACTCGTTTTTTATTATTTTTATGTATATTCTCAGCCGCTTTTTTGTCAACTCTTAAAAGTTCGTCGTAAAGACTGTCAACGTCACGTTTCATAAGGCTTTGCCTTAAATCCTCATCAACCTCAACATCCTCAAAGCTGATATTATCGACAAGGCTGTCAATAAAAAGCCCTGTTCCGCCGACAACTATCGGCACCTTACCTCTTGAAATGATATCATCTATTTTTTCCTTTGCAAGAGTGCACCACTGGGCAACGCTGAATTTTTTATCATTATCAAGAAATTCAACAAGATGGTGCGGCACCTGCGACTTTTCATCATCTGTCGGTGCGGCGGTAGCTATCGGCATATTTTTATAAACCTGCATTGAATCCGCAGAAATTATTTCGCCGCCGATTGCCCCGGCAACCTCTATTCCCAGCCCCGTTTTGCCGGAAGCCGTAGGGCCTGCAATTACAATCACCTTATTCATAATCAAGTCACTCTGCCAAACTGCTTTTCAATATCGTATTTACTCATTTTTATAAACACGGGTCTGCCGTGAGGGCAAAAGCGAATATTAGGCATTGAAAGAAGCTTTTTAACAAACATTTCCTGCTCCTGCCTTGAAGTATAATCGCCTGCCTTAACAGCGCCACGGCAAGAAGCGGAATGATATATCCAATCAATTTTATCAGGCAGAATGTCCGTTTTATGCTCAAGAAGCTTCTGCGCAATTTCAAGCATCAAATCCTTAACGCTGTCGCCGTCAACAAGACTCGGTATTGCACGAACAATAATTTGACTTTCGCCGAATTCCTCAAGTTCGAAACCGCACTTCTTAATAAGTTCAACATTTTCGCTTATTGCAATAAATTCGTCCTTTGTAAGATTAACAACAACAGGCGCTAAAAGCATTTGCGTTTCAACAGTTGCCTGTGCTTTAAATCGCTCAAAATTCATTCTTTCGTGAGCGGCGTGCTTGTCAATAAAATAAAGCTCGTTTTCTATTTCAACAATCAAATATGTTTTAAAAGCTTCGCCAATCAGCTTGAAATTAGGAATAAAGTTTTCATTATCCTTTTCGTCAGTAATTACTACCTTTTCAATATCCTGCTCCTTCGGCGCATCTTTGCTTTTAGCGGTTGAATTTTCCTCAGGCTCTTCATATTCGATATTTATATCTACCCTTGGCTTAGGCTTTTCATCTCTTGCAATTTTATATTCAGGCTTCGGCGCTTCAACCTGCCAAAAATTTTCTCTCGGCTTAGTCTTAATAACCTGCTGAGAGGGCGGCTCGTCCTTCTTTTTAAAGAAATCAAATTTCGCCTGAAACGATTTATTATCATTATTTTGATAAACGTTTTTAGACTCTTGTCGATAAATCGGATTTTCTTTAAACTCAACTTCTTTAACGGTCCTGTCATTTTCAATTGCCGTTTTAACTGCGTAATAAACAAGGTCAAATATCGGCTTTTCATTAGCAAACCTGACCTCTGTTTTAGCCGGATGAACGTTTACGTCAACCTGCGCAGGATTAAGCTCGATATTAAGCACACAAGCAGGAAAGCGCCCCACCATAATTGTGTTTTTATAAGCCTGTTCAAGCGCCGCCATAGCGGTTTTTGACTTAACAATACGGTTGTTGATATAAAAATACTGACCTGCTCTGCTTTTTCTTGAAGCAGTCGGCTTTGAAACAAAGCCCGTAATCCTCATATCGTTAAAGGAATAGTCAACGCTCATTAAGCTGTCGCTCATTTCCTTACCCAAAACCGAATAACAGTCGATTTTAAATCTCCGTTACCTGAGGTGATAAGAACTTGCTTGCCGTCACGAATAAATCTAAACGATATCTCCGGATGAGATATTGCCATTCTGTCAACAATTCCGGCAACCTGATTGCCCTCGGTAACGTCTTTTTTCAAAAACTTCATTCTTGCAGGGGTGTTAAAGAAAATATCACGAACCACAATAGTAGTTCCGTTAGGGCAGCCTGCGTCGTCAAACTCAAGTTCCTCGCCGCCTGCAATTTCATATCTTGTGCCGATTTCTTCATTCTCGGCTTTAGTCAATAATTCAACCTTAGAAACGGCAGAAATAGAAGCCATAGCCTCGCCTCTAAAACCGAGAGTTGCGATTGAATTTAAGTCGTCTTTTTTTGAAATTTTGCTTGTAGCATGAGAAATAAATACCTTTCTCACATCATCTCTTTCAATTCCGCAGCCGTCATCTGTAATTCTTATATACGTTGAACCGCCGTTTTTAATTTCAATAGTGATATTTTTCGCCCCTGCATCAAGCGAATTTTCAATCATTTCTTTAACAACGCTTGAAGGACGTTCAACGACTTCGCCTGCTGCTATAAGCTGATATATTTCTTTTGGTAAAACATTAATTCTTGCCATTAAATCGCCCTCCTTTTTGTTAAAATTTATTCAAGTTCCTGCGCCTTTTGCTTCAAATCAAACAACGTTTGAAGCGCCTCCATAGGCGTGATTGAATTTATATCCGTTGCTTTAAGTATTTCAAGTATCTCATCAGTGCCCTGAGCGGTAAAATTATATTGAATGTCGCTTTGACTTTCATCTTCAATCTCGTTTTCAGCCGCAAACTCAATAGGAGTTGAATTTGCCTCAAGTTCCTTAAGTATAACCTTTGCACGCTTAACCACGCTGTCGGGAACACCTGCAAGCTTAGCAACCTCAATACCGAAGCTTTGGTCCGCTCCGCCCTTAACAATCTTTCTTAAAAATGTTATATCGTCGCCACGCTTTTTAACTGCTATCGAATAATTCTTAACTCCGTCAAGAAGCCCCTCCATAACAGTAAGCTCGTGATAATGCGTCGCAAAAAGAGATTTCGCACCGAGCGTTTTTTTCTTGCAAACAAATTCAAGCACCGCTCTTGCTATACTCATTCCGTCAAAAGTAGAGGTGCCACGTCCGATTTCGTCAAGAATAATAAGCGAACGGCTTGTTGCATTTTTAAGTATCTCGGCAACCTCATTCATTTCAACCATAAATGTTGACTGACCTGTTGCAAGGTCATCACTCGCACCTACTCTTGTATAAATTGCATCAACAATTCCGATTTGTGCGCTTTTAGCCGGAACAAATGAACCTATTTGCGCCAAAAGAGTGATAAGTGCAATCTGCCTCATATATGTTGACTTACCTGCCATATTAGGACCGGTAATTATTTCGCATCTGTTTTCATCAAGGTCAAGCTTAGCATCGTTAGGAACAAAAGGTGTATCTTCTAAAAGTGCCTCAACAACCGGATGCCTGCCGTCTTTAATATTGATTGTGCCGTCATTTGTAATTTGAGGGCAAACGTAATTATTATTAACCGCAACCTCGGAAAGAGAAGCCAAAACATCAAGGATCGCAAGCGCACGTGCTGTTTTTTGAAGCCTTTTAACCTCGTTTGAAATGCTCTCTCTTATTTTGCAAAGCATTTGATATTCAAGCGCAATGCATCTTTCCTTTGCGCCGATAATCTTGCCCTCTAAATCCTTAAGTTCCTGAGTAATATATCTTTCGCAATTTGTGAGCGTTTGCTTTCTTATATAAGTTTCGGGAACTAAATCCTTATACGAATTTGTAACCTCAATATAGTAGCCGAAAACCTTGTTATATCCGACTTTGAGCTTAGGTATACCTGTAAGTTCTCTCTGCTCGTTTTCAATAGATGCGATTATGCCTGCGCCGTCGTTCATTATTGATTTAAGCTCATCGATATCCTTATCAAATCCCTCTTTAATCATACCTCCCTCACGAACGGTAAACGGAGGTTCATCAACAATTGCGCTGTCAATAAGACTTCTTATATCCTCAAGTAAATCAATATCGTTATAAACCGCTTTTAAAAGATACGACGAAGAATCAGTAAGCCGAGCCTTAATTGACGGAAGCTTTTCAAGCGTTGACTGAAGCGATTTAAGTTCCTTTGCATTGGCAGTTGAATAAACAATTCTTGTAAGCAACCTCTCAATATCGCTGACACCCGTAAGTGCCTGCCTGATTTCATCACGAAGAATAGGATTATCGCAAAGTTCGCCTACTGCATTTTGGCGCTTGGTGATTTTTGCGATAGACATAAGCGGCCTTTCAAGCCACGAACGAATCATTCTTTTACCTGCTGCCGTTTTAGTTTTATCAATAACCCACAAAAGCGAATGCCTTTTGTCACCCGTCATCATAGACTTTGTAAGCTCAAGATTACGCCTTGCCGACATATCAAGCTTCATATACTTTTCAGTGTCGTACATTTCAAGCTCACTTGGTGCCTCAATCTCGTCTTTCTTTTGAGTGTCCTTAAGATAAAGAATAACAGCGCCGAGAGCACAAACAGCAATTTCATTTTCGCTGACATTAAGCTCTTCAATCTCAGCAGCGCTCAAATTCTCATTAATAAGCTTTAATGCCGTTTCATAATCAAACTTGTCTGCGCTGACAACTTCAAGATGAGCGTCAACCCTTTTTGTGTAGCTGTCAAGAAGCGACATATCAAAGCCGTCGTTATTAACAATAATCTCACGAGGAGTATATGTATAAAGTTCATTTAAAATTTGCCTTTGAATAGGTGCGGTATTGAGAGAGGTAATATGGAACTCACCTGTTGAAATATCGGCAAAACATAAGCCTGCCTTTGTTCTGTCCTCATTTTTATAAATAGCACAAAGATAATTGTTAGCACCGTCGTCAAGCATATTGCTCTCAATTACCGTACCCGGAGTCATGACTCTTATGACATCTCTTTTAACAAGCCCCGTTGCCTTGCTTGGGTCCTCAGTCTGCTCACAAATAGCAACCTTATGACCGTGGCTTACAAGCTTTGCAATATAGTTATCTGCGCTGTGAAACGGCACTCCGCACATAGGAGCACGTTCCTCTTGACCGCAATCCTTGCCCGTAAGCACCAAATCAAGCTCTGATGAAGCAAGCTTGGCATCGTCAAAAAACATCTCATAAAAATCACCGACACGGAAGAACAAAATTGTATCGGGATATTTACTTTTCACCTCAAAATATTGCGCCATCATAGGCGACAGCTTACTATCCTTTTTAGCCATTTTTGTTCCTCCTTTTTTTAAGTGATTTTTGTTTTGTGCAAAATCGCACTAAATAATTTTAATTAGTGGCAGCCACCGCAGGTTGAGCAGTTATGTGTGCAAGCGTCCTGTGCCGGAAGCTCACATGTTTGTGCATCCTGACCGTCAAAGAAAAGACCGATCATACCGCTGATATACTGCGCCATCTTTTCCATTTCAGATGCAGCGGCAGAATAGTTTTGCATATTTTCGCCTGCCATAATTTCAGTATAAAGCTTCTGATAATCGTCCTGAAGTTCCTTAATTCTGTCTTGTGATGCTTCCTCTCCTTTTTCAGCCTCCTGCTGATATTTAAGAGAGATAAGCTGCATCTCCTGCATTTGCTGCTGGAGTGATTCGTCTGCATCATTTGCCTTTGCAGCAACCTGAAGAGCGACAAAACGCTCGTCCTTCTGAATTTCTTTGCCTAATTCTCTGAGTGCTGATTCAATACTCATATTTGTTTCTCCTTTACTAATTCGCCCCTCATAACAAACGTAAGCGGTTCGATTACTTTAATGTTTTGAAAGGTTCCGATAAGGCTTTCGTCACCCTCAAATTCTATAATCAAATTGCCGTCATTTCTTGCGGCAATATAATTATCTCCCAATTTGCCCTTACCGTATACATAGCACTTATAAGTCTTGCCTTGATGAAGTTTCATTTGGCTTGCGCTTATTGTTTCCTGCAAATCGGTAAGTTCCTTAAACCATCTTGACTTTTCTTCAGCTGATACAGGGTCATCCATTTTAGCTGCGGGTGTGCCCTCTCTCCTTGAATAAATAAACGTAAAAAGCTGAGTGGCGTTAATTTCCTTAACAAGTGAAAGTGTTTCCTTAAATTCCTCATATGTTTCACCGGGGAAACCCACAATAATATCACTTGTGATTGAAAGCTCATCGCCCATAAGCTCTCTCGCATATTTGATAAGTTCAAGATACTGTTCTCTTGTATAATGCCTGTTCATAGCTTTAAGCACTCTGTTGCTTCCGCTTTGAAAAGGAAGATGCAAATGCTCTGCCACCTTGTCGCACTGCGCCATGGTTTCAATAAGTTCCTTAGTGCAATCCTTGGGATGACTTGTCATAAACCTAATTCTGAAATCGCCGTCAATATCGTTAAGCATTCTCAAAAGACTCGCAAACGTAACTCTCGGTTCTAAATCCTTGCCGAAAGAATTAACATTTTGACCTAAAAGAGTAATTTCCTTATAACCTTGCTCAACAAGAGATTTAAACTCGGCTACGATATCCTCAACCTGCCTGCTTCTTTCCCTGCCCCTTACATAAGGCACAATGCAGTATGAGCAGAAGTTGTTGCAGCCGTACATAATCGGAAGCCATGCCTTAGCGTCATTGTCACGCCTTACGGGAATACCCTCGGCAATGATACCGTCCGTATCGGTTATATCAAAAACTCTCTTTTTACCGGTCAATGCTCTGTAAAGAAGCTCAGGAAGCTTATGAACAACGTGAGTTCCGAAAACGAGATCAACAAACGGGAACGATTTTTTAATCTTATCCGCAATATGCTGCTGTTGCATCATACAACCGCAAAGAGCAATTACAACGTCATGATTTTCACGCTTATAGCTTTTAAGCGCACCTACATTGCCAAACACCCTGTCCTCAGCATGTTCCCTGACAGCGCAGGTATTAAAGATAATCAGCTTAGCCTCAAGCCTGTTGTCTGTAAAATCATAACCCATAAGCTCAAGCATACCTTTAATTTTTTCACTGTCAGCCACATTTTGCTGGCAACCGTAAGTAACAACGCAAGCTTTCGGTTTTTCATTATACGATGCTGAAATAACAGAGCTTACCTTTTGCGTAAACTGCTTCTGCCTATCAAGCTCTTCTTGTGAAACAGTATGTGTTTTTTTATTATTCTCGCTCAATTATTCTGCCCTCGCATTCAAAAAATTCACTCGTTAAAGTGTGGCTTTTGCAAACGTGCATACACCCTCACATTATACGGAAAATATTATATCAAATATATATACTTTAATCAATATATAATTATTAATAAAATAATAATTTTAAATAATTGATTTTTGTTTATGTTAATGATAAAATAGCACTTGTTACTATCATTTGAAGAAAGAAGAAAAGTGATTATGCTGAAAAAACGAGGAGCAGGCGTATTGCTTCACATCAGTTCAATGCCGAGCGACTACGGCGTCGGTGTTTTTGATGAAAACGTTATTCATTTTATTGACAAAATAGCGGATATGGGCTTTACATATTGGCAGGTTTTACCGTTTAATCCGATTGACAGGGCTAATTCGCCTTATTGCTCGCCCTCTGCCTTTGCGGGAAATTATATTTTTATAAATCCCAAAGGGCTTTACGATATGGGCCTTATTTGTGAGGAAGATTACAAGTCAAACATTTACGACGGCACGCCGTACACGGCAGACTATGAATTTGCAGGCAAAAAAAGGCTTGAACTTTTGAAAAAAGCATTCTTAAACATAAACGACGAGCTTGCAAGGCAGATTAAGGAATTTGAAATAAGCAACTCTTGGCTCACCGATTACAGCGTATTTATGGCTGTTAAGGAAGAGGAAAATATGAAGCCTTGGTGGGAATGGAGCGACGAACACGCCCACTATTTTGAATGTATCAAGGATATATATTCTTATGAAAAATCAGCGGCATTTTGGAAATTTGTTCAATTCATTTTCTATAAGCAATGGAATGAAATTAAGGCTTACGCAAACAAAAAAGGTGTTGCTGTTATAGGCGATATGCCAATATATGTTGCAATGGACAGCGTTGACGTTTGGTCAAATTTGCCTATGTTTTTAATAGACGAAAAAACGCTGAGGTTGAAAAAGTGGCAGGCGTTCCACCCGATTATTTCAGCAAAGACGGTCAGCTTTGGGGCAATCCCATCTATGATTGGAACGCTATGGAAAAGGATGATTTTTCGTGGTGGATATCAAGAATAGGTCACTCTTTAAAGCTTTATGACACCGTGAGAATTGACCATTTTAGGGCATTTGCATCTTATTGGGCAGTGCCGGCAGAGTCCAAAACGGCGAAAGTCGGCGAGTGGCTTGACGGGCCTAAAATGAAGCTTTTTAATAAGGTATTTGAAGCATATCCAAACGCTCCGATTATTGCTGAGGATTTGGGCGTTTTCGGCGATGATGTAGTCAAGCTTTTAGAGGATACGGGTTTTCCCGGAATGAAAGTTGTCCAATTCGGATTTGACCCTAATTCCGACTCCTCCCATATTCCGCACAATTCAGTTCAAAACAGCATAAATTACGTCGGCACTCATGATAACAACACTATTTTGGGCTGGCTTTGGGAAGCAAGCGACGAGGAAAGAAAATTTGCTCTTGAATATTGCGGTTTTACAGGCGACAATTGGGGTGAAGGCGGATATTACAGTCCGTCTTGCAGAAAAATAATTGAAACGGTATGGAAAAGTTCGTCAAACGTTGCAATAATTGCACTTCAGGATATGTGCGGTTTCGGCTCGGACGCAAGAATGAATATTCCCGGCGTACCTGAGAAAAATTGGAGATTCAGAACTACAAAAGAAACGATTGATAATATCGACTCATCTTATTTCAAACATATCAACTCTCTTTTCAGAAGAATGTATCCGGCATTTGACGAAAAAGAAAGTAAATAATCAAAAAAATTGCGTGCAAGCCATAAGGTTTGCACGCTTTTCATTTGCCTATTCTTTGTCACATTCAGGTTTTGGGGCACACGGTGAGCAATTTTCCTTTTCATTAGGGAAAAATTGTTCAACAGGGAAATCAATTCCCTGGAATGTTTCGCAAGGATTAGACGTATTGCAGTTACATTCTCTGTCAGGGATACAATAATCATAAGCGGGAATAAGAATTTGTGCGTCTCGCTCCATTTGAACTATTGAGAAAAGGCCGAGAGTAACAAGAATTGCTTTTGAAGCACCGCACGACGGCATAGTATCCTCAACAGAATTAAGAATTGATTGCGGAAACGACGAGCAAACGCTTATGTTGCAGTCGCAGCTGTCGCAAATATCGGTCGAAAGTACTACAGGGTCAACTGCCTGCACCTTTGCCACAGGATTTGTGTACTGAGGTGCAACAGGGCAATCGGTTGCCTCGCTTACCGGATTTGAAACGAATACCTTTACATCGCCGTTAGAACCGAAAAGAATACATTTTTTATTAAATCTCGCAAAGCCGACAGCCACCTGAGGAGTTGTGCACGGTGCTGCATAGGTATCAAAGCAAAGCTTGAAATAAAACGTAATATCAACGCTGTAAAAGCCTCTGTTGAAAGGAACTTCCTCAACGTCAATGCTTACCTCTTCGATACAGCAATCTCTTGTTTTTACCGTAACGGCCTCGTCAATCAGCCTTTGACTTTTTGAAAAAAATGTAACTCTTAAATCTTCAAGGCAATCTTTGCTCACGCAACTGTCAAAAATGCGCTTTGTGTCAATGCAAACAGCCTCATTTATGCGTCTTTCACCTGTGTCTAAGTTGAGATTATCAGGCATAAAAAAACTCCTTTATAAAATATTGAAGTAAACTTCAGTAATATTCTATGAAGGAGTTGATTTTTTGTGAACTTTTAAAATGCTATGTCAATATAATTTTTGCCTGTAACTATTGTACCGCCTACGTTATAAATAGGTGTAACTCTATAATAATTTTTTGAAAAAGCAGTTGATGATTTATCTTCAAAATTAAGATTTTGACCGTAAACAGTCGCAATTTCCTTAAACGTGCCGTTGTAAGCAGAACGTGAAACCTTATATCCTGCACTTCCGTTTAGCGAACTAAAACGAATAAGAGGCTTGTTTCTTAACGAATATCCCTTTGATTTAACGCTTGGAGTAGGAACATTTTGGCTGTAATTTTGCGAATAAAGGCAAAGCGGACTCAGCCCGGCAGAAATATTATTATCGCTTTTAATGGTGGCAAATGAGGATTCTGCCACCCTTATGCCGTAACTTTTAACACCTGAAATTGAATTAGATGTAATAAGCAAATTTTTACTGCCCGGAAATGATTTGTTAAAAATTGAAATTCCGTTATTGAAAGCACCTGAAATGTTATTATTTTTAATAACATTTTTTTGCTTGCGCAAATATTAATTCCGTTAATTCCGTCTTTAGCCGAAGAATAATCGGTCAAGGTATTAGATGAAATTTCGCTTTTATTAACGCCTGTTATGTATATTCCATATGATTTAGATGAATTTTCTTCAACATTAATCGTATTATTATCAATCGATAAATCGCTTATTGTATAATCGCCTGCTGTAATACCCTTTTTCTTTGCCGTGTCAGAGTCGATTTTTGCACCGTAAGCATAAATACCGTAGCTTGATTCCGCCATTTGCTTAATATTCATAACATTGCCGCTGATTACGGTTGACGATTTCGAATTTATTTTGCCTATGCTTTTATCATTTGCAATATACATTCTTTGAAAATAAGCGCCAAAAAAATTATTAGGCAGGTATTCAAAGCAAATGCCGGAATTGACGTTTGTGAATGTATTATTGATAATTTTACTGTTTTTATAGTTAAAACAGCTAATAGCCTTTTCCTGAATATTTTCAAACTTGTTATTTTCTATAACAACATTGTCAAAATATTTTGAAACAACGGCCGAACGGGTACCTATTCCCGAATAGAGATTTGAAAAGGTACAACCGCTTATAGTTACGTTTTTATTAGGTGTATCGTCAAATTCCTCAAATCCCGGGAAATGCTTTGAATCGTGCAAAATATCAAGCTGAATTGCCTCACAGGAATTGCCTGTATATCTTAATGTTTTTTCAAAAGTACAATCGGTAATACTCAGCGTGTCAACAGCCGCCGCCTCAATATGGTGAGCGTCCTTTATATTTGTAATATGAACGTTTGAAATGCTTAAATTCGTGCAATGACCGAAGCGCATAGCGCAGGAGCCGTTAAACTGCATGTCCCACTTACCGCCGTCAATTTTGATGTTTCTAAAGCCGTTGTAAAGAATATGCTTTTGGCTGAAATCGCCTGCTTTAACTATATTTTGACCTTTCGGTGCATCTTGAACAATGGTTGTTTTTTCATCAAGATAAAGCTCTGTATTGCTGAAAATATTGAGCGTAGTGTTGATATGATATTCACCCTTAGGAAAATAAATACGATATCTGTTTTTATCGCTCGCTTTATTTTTAGCCTCATCAAAAGCCGCTTGAATAACTTTTGCATTATCGCTTGCAGCGTTTTCACCCGTTTCTGACAGTTCGCTGTCACCGATAACAATATCACTATATTTAATTTCAGCCGCAAAAGCCGCTGTGCCCGTCAAAGAAAACGAAAACATAACAGCCAAAGCCAATAATAATGATATGATTTTTTTCAATTTCTTACACCTTTTCTTATTCTTTAATTTAAATTAATTCTTTATAAAGCAAAGTTTCAACGATTTAGGCAAAACTTTAAAATTAACCTCGCTGTAATCAAAGTTTTCACCGTCGCAGTTGCCTAAAAGCGCATCGCCGTCTGTTGACCAAATTCTGCCGCCGACAACCTTGCCGAATGTGAAATAATTTTGAAGCTTATCCACATTACCTTTGCTGTATTCAGGAATCATTGGCATCGCCTGAAAAGCATTAACAGGATGGCAAAGCGCAAAGTCAAGAAGTCCGTCGTCAAGCACCGAATTAGGAGCAGGGCAAAAACCGCCTCCGTAGTAGCTTGCATTGCAAATCGCAAAAAGTGTGTAATCACAAGGCGCAGCTATGTATTTATACGGCTTTCCGTCCTCGTCAATGCAATCGAGGTCAATATTGATATGATAAGTCATTGACCGGCACAAAACAGGCACAACGGCAATATTGTAAGCCTTATGGCCGATAGAAGGAATCTTTCCTGCAATCTGCCTGCCTATGGTTTCAACCTTTGTGTCAAGGCCGTAGCTCATAACGTTAATACACTTTTCACCGTTATAATCAATCAGGTCAATAGGTTTAACGTCATATTTGATTTTGCCGCTGTAAAAGCCAAAAGCCTTAATTACATTTTCAACATTAATTTTTTTAGTACCGTAAACTTTTTTTGCAAAGTCATTGCCTGTTCCGAGAGGTAAAAGAAGCAAAGGCGTATCCGTGTTTGCAAGGCCGTTTGCAATTTCGTGCACCGTGCCGTCGCCGCCGCACGAAACAATAACGCAATCGCTGCCGTATTCAGATGCATATTTTTGAGCAATAAGCTTTGCTTCACCCTGAGCGTGAGTAGGCTCAACAATCATCTCATCATCAATAAGACGAAAGGTTGATTTAATTCTTGAAAAAATCTTTGCCTTATTATCATTTCCTGCTACAGGATTAACAATAAATACATATTTCATTTCTTTTACCTCCCAAATTCACTTATAATCAGTCAATCACCCTTGCTCCGCCTACAGGTCTTATAATAAGCACGTGGCATGAGCCGTCGCCAAATACACGATTAATTGTTTCTTTATATGCATCAAGCATATCATTTGGAACAAACGCCTGAATAGTGCCTGCAAATCCGCCGCCGTGAACTCTCCATGCGCCCTTGCCTTTAAGGAGTTTTTCGCTTATGCAAAGAGCAAGTGAAAGCTTTTGCTCTGTCGGATTTTTAGGTGAATAAACATTTTGATTATAAAGGAATGAGGAATAGCCGGATTCAGTAATAGCCTGCTTGAAAGAGTCAAAATCGTTATTTTCAAGGCTTGAAACTGCCTTGTCCACCCTCTCGTTTTCGCCGAAGAAGTGGAATGCTCGTAAAAGCGCACGGTCGTTTACTTTTTCTTTAAGCACATCAAGGCTTTGGAAAAATTCTTCATACTCAACCTCTCTGAGCACATTTTTGCCCATAGCCTTTGCAACAGCTTCCATCTCTCCTCTTACAGCGGCATAATCGTCTGTAAGGTCACTGTGGTTGCCGTGAGTATCAACAATGCAAAGTGAATATCCACTCTTTGCAAAATCAAAATCGACCTTTTTAATTACAGGATTGGCGGTATCCTTAAAATCTATTGTAACAAACGTTCCGACAGAGGAAGCCATTTGGTCAAGAAGCCCGGACGGCTTGCCAAAATATACATTTTCACTAAACTGAGCAGCTTTTGCAACAGTTACAGCATCAATTTTGCCGTCATTGTAAAGATGATTGATAACGGTTGCAATAAGCACCTCAAAAGCCGCAGAACTTGAAAGACCGGAACCGCCCATAACGTCGCTTGTCGTGCAAGCGTCAAATCCGCCGATTTCATAGCCTTTTTCCTTAAGTCCTGCTGCAACACCTTTAATCATAGATGATGATCTGCCGTATTCGGCTTCATCAGGCGAAAGAGTTGAAATGTCAACCTCATTAAGGCCGTGGCCCTCACTCTTTTCATTAATTTTCATATCGTCTCTTTTAGCCGCAATCGCAATAGCGTCAAGATTGATTGAAGCTGCAAGCACCTTGCCGTTATTATGGTCGGTATGGTTGCCGCAAACCTCCGTTCTTCCGGGAGCACTTAAAACAAATACGTCCCTGTCATCGCCGAAAAGATTAATAAACTCTTTAATCGTTCTTATATAACGTGGCTTTTGTTCTTCAACAGCACTGTCACTGACATAAATCTTTTTAAAGCTCTTGTCAAGCTCACCGTTCTCAATTTTAGCAATTAACTCATTAGGTTTCATTTATATTCTCCCTCATAAAACTATTTTATATTTTTCTTTTTCGGAATAAATAAGCAACGTTTGATTCATTTGCTTAGATTTAATACCGTAAAAAATGTTAAACAATATGATTGACATTCCCGTAAATGCAACAATAATTATCAAAAGCACAAGGAACTGCACCGAAAACGGATTGTAAATCGCAGAACCGATTTTCGTATAAATAAAAAGCCTCGGCATAAATCCCAACAGGCTCAAAAGCGAATAATACACAAAATCATATCTCATTGAGCCGTAATATTTTGACACCATTCCAAGCGGAATTGCAGGAAAAAGCCGTGAAAAAAACAGAACATAGGGATTACCGTTGCCCTTAAACTGTATCCATTCCTTAATAAACTTCAGCTTTTTAATACCGAGTATCATTCCTGTCCAGCCGCCGCCTATAAACTTGCCTTCAAGATATTTAACTATGAAGAAAAACTCCGTAAAAATAATATTGATAGCTATTGCCTCACTCAAAGGAAATACCATACCTGATATAACGCATAAAAATCCCATAGGTATCGGAAGCTGGCATTTTGCAATATAAAGCGCAAAAATGCAAATAATTATTTCCACATCGCTGTCAAGCTTTGCAACCGAATTGTCAATTTGCTTAAGATAATTAATAAGCGTATCAAATCTTACCTCAAGCCTTGCGTGATTATAAAGTGCAATGGCAAGAAAAACGATAATGCCACCCGTAATTATCAGCGTTATTGCGGATATTAAATTTGTTTGATGCCTTTTTTGCTGTTTCACAAATTCATCTCCGTAAAAAAATCTTTCAATAATATTTATTATTTTCCCTCGTGGAAATTGCCTAAAAATTTCAAACTCAGGCAATTCGTCTGAAAGTGCACAAATAAGGTCAAGCGTCACTTCGTCATTAACATTGCCCAAAATCATCCACGTAAAAATAATAGCTGAAATCGCTGTCTTCGATAGGTCTTGATTCAATCTTTGTAAGGTTGAGACCTGCCATAGAAAAACGACCTAAAACTCTGTAAAGCGAACCTGTTTTGTGAGGAAGCGAAAAGATAAGAGAAATCTTTTGTGCGTCACTCGTAATGCAAGTTCTTTTGAAATAATCTAA
>ENA-OQHF01000573-OQHF01000573.1-human-gut-metagenome-genome-assembly--contig:-NODE-573-length-22289-cov-2.801733_pt1 | contig 22289 bp, 24 predicted proteins | sample MGYA00242559_ERZ504709 | MGnify/ENA primary metagenome ERZ504709 (study PRJEB26092, sample SAMD00036203) | human gut metagenome | host: Homo sapiens | study: EMG produced TPA metagenomics assembly of... | reverse complement strand
ATGCTGCTTTTTCTGCAACTTTGCCGGTACGTCCTGCACGTTCTTCTGCAACAGTGCATTCTTGATATCATCGGCCGAAACATATACCTGCTTTACCGTTTCATCATCCTTGACAATCTCATAAATCAAGGCCGGTTCCTCAAAAAATGTCAGAAGACTGGAAGGTATGCAACTTGTAGAACTTCACGGTATCAATGCGCAACTCCTGATTCACCGCCTGTTTCAGTAAGAAAGTACGGTCATCTTTGTAAGCCAGAAGCTGTACGGCCACACGCTCCATGCCATTCAATGCACTCTTTTCAAACTCTTCCAGGTGCATCTTCATGTTCGGTTTCACCGTTCCCCGGCTGCGTAAGGTCCAGCTCTTACCTTCTGCCGAAAGATACAAATAATCAATAAAATAGTTACTGTCATTCACCAGATAGGCATCAAACGCAGTAGAGGATATGGACTTTACATCCTGCGGCACGTAGGCCAGAAATACATTCAGTACATCATTTCCACGGATTTCAGGTGCCCGATAAGTTATCGGCTTTTCTTTTTCTTCCTCCTCTTCTTCAACTTCCGGTGCAGAAGGCTTGGCTGTAGATTTTAACGGGATGTTATAATCGTCGGTCTGTATTACCACACACTCCCTAATCAGCATAGGAATTTCAAAACCATCTTCTCCTTCCACCAAGGCAATGTCCTTTCCTTGAAATCCCCGGACAATGCCACCGCCTACTTCACTCAGGAAGCGTACTTTATCTCCTATTTTCATAATCTGTCTTCAATTTATTACACTCACAAATGTAACGACTTTCCACGGAATATGGAAATTATTCAGCAGTCTGCAAAAGGAAGTCCACGAAAAAATTATTATGTTAGGAGGATTCTGCTATTTGTTGTACTTTTGCAAAAAATAAACGACATGGAAGAAACAAAACATATAAAGATTAGCGACTACAACTATCCGCTGCCGGATGAACGCATCGCTAAATTTCCGCTGCCGGTCCGCGACCAGTCCAAGCTGCTGGTGTATCAGCACGGACAAATCAGTGAAACACATTTCACCTCCCTTCCAGACTACCTGGAGCCCGGTACCCTCATGATTTTCAACAACACGAAAGTCATTCAGGCACGTCTGCACTTCCGCAAGGAAACCGGCGCGCTGATTGAGATTTTCTGTCTGGAGCCCATCGAACCCAACGACTATGTACTCAACTTCCAGCAAACCCAGCATGCGGCCTGGCTATGCATGATTGGCAACCTGAAGAAATGGAAAGAAGGGCCTCTGCACAAGGAAATGACAGTAAAGGGAAAGACACTGACGCTGACTGCTACTCGTGGAGAATGTCACGGCACCAGCCACTGGATTGATTTCACCTGGGACAATCCGGAAGTAACCTTTGCCGACATTCTGGAGTTCTTCGGCGAACTGCCCATTCCTCCTTACCTGAACAGAGAAACACAGGAAAGCGACAAGGAAACTTACCAGACCGTTTACTCGAAGATAAAAGGTTCCGTAGCCGCCCCGACTGCCGGTCTGCATTTCACGGAACGCGTATTGAACGCTCTCAAAGAAAAAGGAGTGGATTTGGAAGAAGTCACCCTACACGTTGGAGCCGGTACTTTCAAACCGGTGAAAAGTGAAGAAATAGAAGGCCACGAAATGCATACGGAATACATCTCCGTAAACCGTGGAACCATAGAGAAACTCCTGGCACATGGAGGTGAAGCCGTGGCGGTAGGAACCACTTCTGTCCGTACACTGGAGAGTCTTTACTACATCGGTGTCACTTTGTCACAGCATCCCGATGCCAGCCAGCAGGAACTGCACGTACAGCAATGGCAACCCTACGAAACTCATCCGGAGTTAAGTACCACAGAAGCCCTGCAACAGATTCTCGATTACATGGACCGGAACCAGCTCGATGCGCTGCACACCAGTACACAGATTATCATTGCACCGGGATACAATTACCACATCGTCAAGAAAATGGTCACCAACTTCCACCAGCCGCAAAGCACCCTGCTGTTACTGGTCTCTGCTTTGTGAAAGGAAACTGGCGTCCCATCTACGATTACGCGCTGGCGCATGATTTCCGCTTCCTGAGCTACGGAGATTCATCTTTACTTATCCCCTAACCCCAAACAGAAGAAACAATGACAGACAATAGCGAAGAAATGTTTCCCATCGTAGACGAAGAAGGAAACATCACAGGTGACGCTACCCGAGGAGAATGCCACAACGGCAGCAAGCTGCTGCACCCGGTAGTCCACTTGCATGTATTCAACAGCAAAGGAGAATTGTATCTGCAAAAACGTCCGGAATGGAAAGACATCCAACCGGGAAAATGGGATACCTCCGTAGGAGGACATGTAGACTTGGGAGAAAGCGTGGAAATGGCACTGAAACGGGAAGCCGGAGAGGAACTCGGCATTTCCGATTTTACTTCTCAGCTGCTGACACATTATGTATTTGAATCAGACCGGGAAAAAGAACTGGTATTTTCGCACAAAACCGTATTCGACGGACCTATCTCACCCAGTGAAGAACTGGCAGGAGGACGTTTCTGGCCACTGGATGAAATTCGGCAAAATTTAGGGAAAAACGTTTTCACGCCTAATTTTGAGCGAGAATTCACTACAGTTCTAAATCAGCAATAACAAGAACAAAAGTAAACAGAAAACGTTACATACTTTTCTGTAAAACAGTCTTATCCTTATTACGTTTCCCCTAAGGAAAACATAAAGTTTCCCACAGCGAAACCCTACGTTTTCCGGTATGAAAAACGTACGGTTTCCGCCGTGGGAAACATAAAAAAATATAAAGGCATTACAGCCTTATACCCAATCATTTTAGTAATTCCACCTTATCTGTTTTTCAGTCCAGTCCTGAAAAGCCCGAATAGCTTCTTCCGGCAACAAAACTTCTGAGGGCAGACGTCTTTCCGCCGGTTTCAAATCCAGTTCCTCATAAATAAAGGCATCGTCAAAGCCGATAGCTGCTGCATCGTGCTTGTTATTTCCATAATACATACGGTCCAGATGTGCCCAATAGATTGCACCTAAGCACATGGGACATGGCTCACAAGAAGTATATATCTCACAACCACTCAAATCGAATGTACCCAGTTTCTTAGCTGCCGCACGGATGGCACTTACTTCTGCATGGGCGGTCGGGTCGCAATCCGGCGTCACACGGTTTACTCCCGTAGCCACAATCTCACCGTTCTTTGCAATGACAGCACCAAAAGGACCGCCACCTTCAGCTACATTCTTCACTGACAACTCAATAGCCTTACGCATCAATTCTTCTTTCGTCATACCATATTATTTTTAGTAATTCGTAAAAAACTTGATGAAAATACACAAAACTATAGAATAATCCAAACTTTTTGGCTACATTGCAAAAGCCACACATAATAACAGCCGCCTATGAAAAACTGCATCTTCATTTTGTTATGGTGTATTCCCGGCTTTCTTTTTTCCGTCACTCCCAAGCCGGATGTAGAGAAACTGACAGAAACGGCCGATACTTATTATCAGGCAGGTAAGGTAGATTCTGCCCTATGGGCTATCGAACAAGCTCTTCAACTTGCAATGACAGAAAAGGATACCTGTGCCATGATGTCATGTTACACTTCACAAGGAGTCTACCTGCGCTCGTCCGGGAAACTCACCGAAGCAATTGCTGCCTACGACAAAGCCCTGCAATATGCGCCCCTTCTTTCCGGTAACAACGAAGAAAATTTACAGGCAATCACCACATTATACAACAACTTGGCTACGGTTTACTTGGATATGAAAAATCCGGCTCAGGCAGTAAAATACGCCTTAGATGCGGTTAAGCAGGCCGATAAATGTCAGGATAAGTCATTCCGCACACAGATTTATACCGTCTGTTCTTCCATTTTCATCACTCAAGAAGAATACGAAGCCGCCAAAACCTATCTGTCTAAAGCCATTGCCCTATCCCAGCAACTGCAACAGCCAGAAACGGAACTTGGTGCCCGCACGTACTACCTGCTGACCTTGTTCCGCACCCAGGCATCTGCCTCAGAAATCCAGAAACTGGTAGAACAAACGAATGCACTTGCCGCTAAGGTCAACTCGACCATGGCACTTGTCAATTACTATCAGGTACTTTTCTATGTCCAGCAGACCCGTAAAGAATGGAAGGCTGCCACTCAGACTGCACAGAAAATCCTGCAACTGCCGGGCATCGAAAATTATCCGTTCCTGCAATATGACGTGTATAACAACCTTCATCTTGTCTACAAGGAACTATCTGAATTTCCACAGGCCTACCACACGCTGGAATTGGCCAAGGCACTCAGCGATTCGTTGTTCGTGCAAGAAAAAAGTCGCCAGCTGGAAGAGCTTTCCGTGAAATATGAAACCCAGAAAAAGGAGCTGGAGTACCAGAAGCTGCAGGAAAAGCGTCAAAAGGAAAAGCAGAATCTGCAATTGAAGATTACGTTTCTGTTAATCCTGATGGCTATAATGGCCTTCGTTTCACTCTACTTTATCCAAAAACAAAAACTCCGTATCGAACGGCAGAAAAGAGAAGCAGAAGCACAAAAGCGTGAATTCGAAACTTTGCAACGCGATACGGAACGCAATGCCACACGTGCCTACCTGAAAGAGCTCGAGAAAGAACGCAACCGTCTGGCCAAAGAACTTCACGACGGCGTTTGCAACGACCTGTATGCACTCGAGATGAATGCCTCCACACTCAACGAATCGTGGAAAGAACTCCTGCGCACCAGTCGGGAGAACATCCGACGTGTATCCCACGAACTGCTTCCTCCTACCTTCCAGGAAACGACTTTAAAGCAAGTATTACAGAACTATGCAGAACGGATGACCTCTGCATCATGCAAAGTCACCCTGACCACTCTTCCCGAAGAATGCGACTGGTCTGTACTTCCGGAAACTTATTGTCTGAACATCTACCGCATCATTCAGGAGGCTACCGGCAATGCGCTCAAACATGCCTTCCCCACGGAAATCCATCTCACACTGGAGTGGAAACTTCCGAATCTGGAACTCACCATTTCACACAACGGGAAATTCAGCTCTACCTCAGAAAAAGGTATCGGGCTACAAACTATGAAAGAAAGAGTGATGGCAATGAAAGGACACATTTCAGTTGAAGCAGAAAAAATACAAATCATTATTCCGCTTTTCCTATAGAAAAACTACGGCTTCCCGTGGGCATTATCTCAAGAGGGTTGCGTACTTTTGTTAACAAATAAAAAGACAAGTATTGCATGAATTTGAATGTAGCCATCGTAGACGACCATCCTCTTGTGCTGGAAGGCCTAAAAAGCCTGCTTCTTCAGACTGAAGGCATAGAACACATCTATACTGCCCAAACAGGTTCACAACTGGGCAGTTTGCTCGCTCTGCATTCAATTCATCTGTATATCATCGATTTAGACCTGCCTGATATAGACGGTTTTGAACTGATTCACCAGATTAAACAGAAATCTCCGGAGGCCAAGATTATTGTCAGCACCATGCACGAGGAAATCTGGATTGTCAACAAGCTGAAACATCCTGACATTGACGCTGTGGTATTCAAATCTTCCGCAGGGAAATACATACAGAAAGCCTTACAGGCTGTTTTAAAGGGGAAAAAATACTATTGCCCGCAGTTTCAGAAACTCTATAAAGAAAAAGATAAAATCGGACACACGCCCGACACGCTTGATTCCGCTCCCACCATTCGGGAACTGGACGTGCTGAAAGCCATAGCCAAAGGAATGAGTACCCACGAAATATCCGAATGTCTCTTTATTTCAGAGAATACAGTAGAATGGCACCGGAAAAACCTGATGGTGAAGTTCGGGGCCAAGAACGCCACCGACCTGGTCATCAAAGCCCTTTCAAAAGGTTATCTCAGTATTCCGCTGAAATAAGTATTGCTTTGTTTATTTTATGTTTCACCTAAATTATCTGCTACCATGAAAAAACTGATTTATGCAGGACTTGCCTGCTTTATGCTACTGGCCGCTCAAGCTTGTTCCGGAAATGCACAAAAATCCACTTCTGATGAAGCCGTCCAGGAAACTGTTTCTCAACCAGTTTCAGACCCGGTATACGACAAAATCATGAACCTGATTGAGGAAGCGACTGCCAAAATCAAGGAAAATCCCAATCCGCAAGAAGCCATGAAAATTATGGCAGAAACCAGCAAGAACATTGATAAGTGCTGTGAAGAAAATGGTATCACCCTTTCCGATTGGAAAAAGAACCTGTCTGACGACTTAAAGAAAAAATACGAAGAAGCAACTGCTAAATTCTTGGAAGCCTGCGAAAAAATAAAATAACCTTTAAATAAATACGTTATGAAAACATTAGCTTATTATTTGTTAGGCATCTTCTCTTTATGCCTCCTGAATGCATGCAGTGACGAAGAAAACCCAACTCCGGAACCTCCTCCTTCCAAAGGACAGGAAGAAGTACAAAAAATTGTAGAAGTACTGAAAGAAAGCAATCCGGAAGTCAGCCAGTTTGTAGAAATACTGGAAAAAGTGAATGTAGCCGACCTGACACAAGACGAACTGACCGTCTTTGCTGTAAAAAAACAAAATACCAGCAAGCCGTGCTGCCGTATTGGATACCGCTTCCATCAAAAATCACATCGTCAAAGGACGCTATGCCAAAGAGGATTTAACAGATGGCAGTACCCTGACCAGTATCAGTAACGAAACACTTTATGTGACACGTACTGAAAATGACGTACAAATTAATGGAGTCAAGATTGAAGGCAATGCTATTCCGGCCGGAAACAGCTATGTGTATGTCGTTCCTGAAGTGATTCCGACAGCAGAGGTTCCTTTGGTTCCTTTACATGCAACCACCATTATCACCAAGTTACCTACAGGAGAAGCACTTGCAGGAGTCAACATCGAAGCAAAAGATGGAAGAGGAAACCTGCTTGGCACTTTCACCACGAATGAAAACGGTGAAGCAATTATTCAGCATCAAAGCGATACATTGAGTTATGTGATTAGTAAAGAAAATTTCTCTAACCTGCACGACGGCTTCTTAATCGCAGGAATGGACGAAAACGGAAATTTAATATACGCCGACTTAAACGGAGATGGCCTGATAAACGTGGATGATAAAGTAAGCAGTGACCCTTATACTTACTTCGTGAATTACAAAGATCTTCCGGAAAACAGTCTGACAAAGACTCACTACATGACAGAGATAAAAGAGGAAGAAATCAATGTGCCTGAAGTGGAAGCACTATGGAAACAATCATTTGAGACATTCCTTACTCAAAGCAAAAACATGGAATTCAGCCTGTTATATGATAAAAGCTTTGACTATAACATGATTGAATATACCTCCAGTACTTTCTGGGATTTTGCTTATCAAACAATAGACGAATGCAAAAAATACCTGGAACAACTGACTTCACTCAATACCGCAGAAGGATGGGAAGCCTCCTGGAATCTAACCGTTGACTTAGGAGTCATTCAAAGCCAGTTGTTCGGATATTATGGTAAACTCATACCTAATGACACACAGGAAAGTCAAGAATACTTGATTTACTATCTGACTGATTTAGTAAATACATTTGACACGGAGAAACAATTAGCAGCCAGAGCCCTACTTGCAAAGATTTCCCTACTTTCTGGAGCTTACGACGCTGCTATCCAAGAATGCCAATATATTTTGAATACCAACGCATTCGTTTTAGACCCACAGGCTCTAAATAATCTTGAAAGTAAAGAAGTTATTTGGGGAGGATATAAAGACAATTTCGGTAATCCCGGAGGCGACTACATTCATCCAGTTCTGCTGCGTGAAGTCTACCTTATGGCTGCCATCGCTTATTCTCAAACCGGAAGAGAAATGGAAGTCACAGAAGTTAAAAACATCTTAAACGAGGCATTCTCTATCGAAGGTGCAGAATGGAAAGACTACATCAATCTGCTGCAAGGAACCGGAAGCGCTTATCCATATTACCGGTTGCTGAACATACCTATCGAGCAGACAGGATTCAACCCGAACAAACATTTCTATCTCCCCATTCCTCAAACTGCACTCGATACTTATCCAGGAATGAAGCAGAACTCTGGATATTGATTCTCTCTTACTCTCTCTCTAACACAAAAAAATCCCAGCCAGAAATATTTCCGACTGGGATTTGCTTAATATCTGAAAGGGGAAGATTACATCATACCGCCCATGCCACCCATTCCCGGAGCAGCCATCGGCATTTCAGGTTTTTCTTCTTTCTTTTCTACGATGACACATTCTGTAGTCAGGAACATACCTGCGATAGAAGCGGCATTTTCCAATGCTACACGAGTAACCTTTGCAGGATCAACTACACCGGCAGCATGCAAGTGTTCGTATACATCTGTACGAGCATTGTAACCGAAGTCACCTTTACCTTCACGTACTTTCTGTACTACAACTGCACCTTCCTTACCAGCGTTAGCTACAATCTGACGAAGCGGTTCTTCGATTGCACGCTTGATGATTTCGATACCTGTAGTTTCATCTGCATTGTCACCTTTCAAGCCTTCCAATGCATCGATGGCACGGATGTAAGTTACACCACCACCCGGTACGATACCTTCTTCGATAGCGGCACGAGTTGCACACAAGGCATCATCTACACGGTCTTTCTTTTCCTTCATTTCTACTTCGCTGGCAGCACCTACGTAAAGAACTGCTACACCACCTGACAATTTAGCCAGACGTTCCTGCAATTTTTCCTTATCGTAGTCAGAAGTAGAGTTCTTGATTTCAGCCTTAATCTGGTTGATACGTTCCTGAATCAACTCTTTCTGACCAGCACCGTTTACGATAGTAGTATTTTCCTTAGAAACAGTTACCTTATCGCAAGTACCCAACATTTCGAGTGTAGCCTGTTCCAGTTTCAAACCTTTTTCTTCGCTGATAACTACACCACCAGTCAATACTGCGATATCTTCCAGCATAGCCTTACGACGGTCGCCGAATCCCGGAGCCTTCACAGCACAAATCTTCAACTGACCACGCAGACGGTTAACTACCAAAGTAGTCAACGCTTCGCTGTCTACATCTTCTGCGATAACCAACAAAGGACGTCCGCTCTGTACAGCCGGTTCCAGGATAGGCAAGAAATCTTTCAGGTTAGAAATCTTCTTATCGTAAATCAGGATATACGGATGTTCCATCACGCATTCCATCTTTTCAGTATCAGTTACAAAGTAAGCAGACAAGTAACCACGGTCAAACTGCATACCTTCTACCACACCAATTGTAGTATCTGTACCCTTAGCTTCTTCGATAGTGATAACACCGTCTTTAGAAACTTTACGCATTGCATCTGCAATCAACTTACCGATAACCGGGTCGTTGTTTGCAGAAATTGTAGCAACCTGTTCAATCTTATCGTAGTTATCACCTACAGTTTCAGACTGAGCCTTGATAGATTCCACAACCTTTGCCACAGCCTTGTCAATACCACGTTTCAAATCCATCGGATTTGCACCGGCAGTTACGTTCTTCAAACCAACACCTACGATTGACTGAGCCAATACAGTAGCAGTAGTTGTACCGTCACCTGCATCATCACCTGTCTTAGAGGCTACAGATTTTACCAGCTGAGCACCTGTGTTCTGGAACGGATCGCTCAATTCCACTTCTTTTGCTACAGTTACACCATCCTTTGTAATGTGAGGGGCACCGAATTTCTTTTCGATGATTACATTACGACCTTTCGGGCCCAGTGTTACTTTCACTGCATTAGCCAGTTCGTCTACACCTTTTTTCAACTGATCGCGAGCGTCAATGTTGAAGAGAATATCTTTTGCCATAGTGAATTTCCTTTCTAATCTTAAATTCGTTAATTACCTAAATTATCCCAAAACTGCCAGTACATCGCTCTGACGCATCATCAAATACTTCACACCTTCGTATTCGATTTCAGTACCAGAATATTTACCATACAATACAGTATCACCTACTTTCAAGACCATTTCTTCGTCTTTAGTGCCATGGCCAACTGCCACTACTTCACCCTGCAACGGTTTTTCTTTCGCTGTGTCAGGAATAATGATACCACCGATTGTTTTTTCTTCTGCAGGAGCCGGAAGAATCAGGACTCTGTCTGCTAATGGTTTAATGTTCATAATGCTATAATTTAGTTTATATTTTATCGTTTATCAAATGCGTTAAAGCACCTATCTTTCTGCGAAAAGCGTGCCAAAACAAAAGACTGACATTCTGACATAAACAACCTGACAGTCCTGGCCGTCATACTGACAATTCTGACATCCAGCCTTACACGCAAACAAACTTCCGTTATTGGAGATGTATCGAAAAATAATTATCTTTACCACCTAAACCTAACATAATAAATATATGAACAGACCTCTGCAAACACTTACTTTAGCCGCTGCACTTTCCTGCACAATGGCTACGGGTTGGGCTTCCATTCTTACACAAATGCCCAATCAACAGAACAATGACTACGAAATGTTTATGGAAAAAATCCGGAATACAACTATTAAAAATCCTTCCATTGACAAAGATCTAGCTTTGTTTCAGGAAAACGGCTCATTTAGCGACATTGATTATGATGATACCCAGATGACCAACTGGACTCCGATTCAACACATTGAACGTTTGTCGGATTTTGTCTACGCATATACCAACGAAAAGAACAAATACTATCAGAACGAAGATTTATATCAGAAAATTGTCAAAGGATTAGAATACTGGTATGACGTAGATTCTGAAAGTGACAACTGTGGCACAATCAGATTTCCGAACCACAGAAACTCGGGGTGCTGCTCATTCAAATGCGCATTGGAAAAAAACAGATTCCACAAGAACTGGAAACAAAAATATTGAAACGGATTCAGGAAACAGGCGGAGACCCGGCTAAATGGACAGGTGCCAACCGTACAGATATTGCTCTACACTGGATTTACCGTTCTTGTCTGACACAGAATGAAGCCGATTTAAAAACAGCTATCGACAACGTTTTCAATCCGGTGGTATATACCACAGAAGAAGGATTCCAACATGACAACAGTTATTTCCAACATGGAGAACAGCTTTACATCGGAGGCTATGGAGATGAAATTCTTAAAGGTGTTACCCAGGTAGCTTCCTATGCATTGGGCACACAGTATCAACTGGATAAAGAGAAAGTGAAGCTGCTCAGCAAGTTCATGCGCGAGACTTATTACCGTACCGTACGCGGTCAGAATATGTCGTTCGACGTGGTAGGACGCAGTGTAAGCCGTCCGGGATTACTGAACAAACGAACCACTACCACTTATGCCCAGCGAATGATTGACATCGATCCAACTCATGCCGATGAATACAAAGCCATCATCGCCCGCCTGAACCGAAAGCAGCCTGCTGACTATCAGGTAACCGCTTCACATACCCATTATTTCCGTGGTGACTACTCATTACATGTGCGTCCTCAATATAACTTTGACGTACGTTTGGCTTCTACACGCACGAAGAAATGTGAATACGGCAACAAAGAAAACCTGAAAACCTATTTCATGTCCGACGGATGTACCAACATTGTACAAAACAGGCGATGAGTATTTCAATATCTTCCCAGTATGGAACTGGTGCCATATTCCGGGTACTACCGCTCCTCAAGTAGAAAAAATACCGATGGATCCGAAAGCATGGGGCGTGTTAGGTACTTCCACATACGCAGGAGGAGTTTCCGACAGTATTTATGGAGCTACGGCATACGCTTACATGGATACCAATCCTGAAGTAAACACCGGAGCCAAGAAAAGCTGGTACTTCTTTGATAACGAAGTGGTATGTCTGGGAGCTGGTATACAATCCACTTCCACTTATCCGGTTCACACCACTGTCAACCAATGCTTCTTGAAAGACGGCATCTTAGTTGACAAGGGAGGTAAAGAAGAGACCTTAGCAAACGGAAGTTATACCTTGCAAGCCCCGCAGTGGGTATTGCATGACAAAATCGGCTACTTCTTCCCACAGAAAGAAGAAGTGTTCCTGACAGCCCAGACACAGAGCGGACGCTGGTATGACATCAACACCAGCAAATCGAAAAAAGAAGAAAAGAGGGATGTCTTCACATTGGGTATCAATCACGGTGTGGCTCCGAAAGACGGCTCATACGCTTACATTGTAGTGCCGGGAAAAACTTCCGCACAAGAGATGGAAGCCTATCAGAAAGAGAATGCCATCGAATTCTGTCGAACAATGCAAAAGTACAGGCTGTCGGAATACCAAACTGAATGTCTGGATGGTAACTTTCTTCGAAGCTGGTACTTTCAAACATAAAGAATTGAGTGTTACCGTAGACAAGCCATGCATATTGATGGTAAAAGACATCAACGCAAAATCGGCCAATCTGCATATTGCCGACCCGGGACAAACCCAGTCGCCCATTCAAGTGGAACTGAAAATCGGTAAGAAGAAACAAGCGCTCACAGCCGACTTCAGCCAAACAGGCATTTATGCAGGAGCTACCAAGCAATACACTGTAAAACTTTAATCTCAATATGAGACAAAAAAGAAGCTCCATGGTACACTCAACTCAAGGCCATGGAGCTTCTTCTTTTTATTGTTCTTCCGATTCCGAGAATAAATCTCTTGCAGGAGTCACCGGTGTCGTGCCCCTGTCCGCTTCCTGCCGGATACGGGAGGAGAACCTCTTTTTCGAAGTGATGCCCAATTCCGTCAGCATATCCGCCTGACGAATCAGGTTGCCTTTTCCCTGCGAAAGCTGCCCCAACGCATTCTTGTAAGCCGTGGAAGCTGCCTGTAAAGAATCTCCAATCTTTTCGAAAGTCTCGGTAAATCCTACCAGTTTCTCATAAAGCACCGTTCCTCGCTTGATGATGTCCTGAATATTTTTCACCTGATACTCCCGCTTCCATAAAATCCAAGGCCAATCGAAGCGCTGCAATCAGGTTGGTCGGACTAATCAATACGACCTTCTTCTGGTAAGCATAATTCCAAATGTCCGGATCGGCCTGCAAGGCCAACAAATAAGCCGGCTCGTTCGGCACGAACATCATTACAAAATCCAATGAAGACACATTGTAGCTGGAATAATCTTTCCGGCTCAACTCATCAATGTGGGCTTTCACAGAAGCCAGATGTGCTTTCAAGTACTGTTCACGCTGCACGGCATCCTCACAGGCCACATAGCTTGCGTATGCCGTAAGCGATACTTTTGAGTCAATAATCACCTGACGGTTATCCGGATACACCACCAGCACATCAGGCTGCATCCGCTGTCCCAACTCGTTTTTAAGCGGTTCACCGTGTTCATCTTTCAAGAATTCCTGACGGAAATATTCTTCCCCTTCCCTCAGACCGGAATTTTCCAAGATAGTCTCCAATATCATTTCACCCCAGTTTCCCTGCATCTTGGAATCTCCTTTCAAGGCACGAGTCAGGTTGTTGGCATCGTCGCTAATCTGTTTGTTCAGCTGCATCAGTTCCTTGATACGGTCTTCCAAAGAAAAGCGTTGCTTGGATTCTTTATCGTACACCTCTTCCACCTGATGCTTGAATTCTTTCAAATTCTCTCCAAAAGGTTTCAACAAATTACTCAAAGTTTCTGAACTAAGCCGGTTGAATGCCTCCGTCTTCTGCTGGAAAATCCGGTTAGCCATATTCTCAAACTCCGTATTCAGTTGCTTCCGCAATTTCTCCACTTCTTCCTTCTGATTCTCCAACCGTTCTTCCAGGTTGCGACGCTCTGCCTGTGATGTAGCCAGTGCACGACCTGCCTCTGCCCATTTCCCAGAAAGTTCATCGACCTGTCCACGCAGCCTCTCCGTATCCTTCCGATACTGCTCTGTCAGCAATTCAGCACGTTCCTTTTCCGCCTTCAGCAAATCCTGGGCATGCTGTTGGTTCATCTGTAACTCCGACCGCAAAGAAACGGACTTCCTCGCAGCCCATAAATAGCCCAGCAATCCTCCTACTATCACGCCAACAACCAAATATACAATTTCCATATTCTCTACTAATTTTCGAAACACCTATAAAAAAACACAGGTTTCACGAAACAGAAGTCCGAAGCATCTGCCTCTTCCGTCTTCTTCCGTGAAACCTGTGTCCTTTTTATTTATGATTAACGCTCACGCTTATCCGTTGATGGCAGCTACCAGTTCGTCCGGAGTAACCAGCGACTGTTCGCCGCTTGTCATATTCTTCAGCATGACTTTTCCTTCTTTCATTTCATTTTCACCCACAATGGCTACAAACGGTACCATCTTTGCATTGGCATAGCTCATCTGTTTCTTCATTTTGGCAGCATCCGGGTAGATTTCTGCACGAATACCAGCCGCACGTACCTGTGCCAATACCGGCAATACATACGCAGCCTCAGCTTCGCCAAAGTTGACGAACAGCAACTGTGTACCGTTCACCGCTTCTTTCGGATACAAATCCAACTGGTTTAGTACGTCGTAAATACGGTCAGCACCGAATGAGATACCCACTCCCGACATGCCTTCCATACCGAACACACCGGTCAGGTTATCGTAACGGCCACCTCCACTGATACTACCAATCTGTACGTCCAGTGCCTTCACTTCAAAGATAGCACCCGTATAATAGTTCAATCCGCGAGCCAATGTCAAATCCAGTTCTACTTCCGACTGAATACCCAGTCCGGCAATCGTCTTCAGGATAAATTCACTTTCTTCTACTCCCTTCAAGCCAGTCTCGCTGGCAGCCAGCACATTCTTCAACGTAGCTATTTTCTCTTCATTCGAACCGCTCAACAGAATAATCGGCTGCAACTTATCAATGGCTTCCTGCGGAATACCTTTTGATGCCAGTTCCGCATTTACATTGTCCAAACCAATTTTATCCAGTTTGTCGATAGCTACTGTAATATCTACAATCTTATCAGCTTCTCCGATAATTTCGGCAATACCTGTCAGAATCTTACGGTTGTTAATCTTGATGGAAACACGGATACCAAACTTCTGGAACACGGCATCAATCATCTGTACCAATTCCACCTCATTCAGCAGAGAGTTACTGCCCACCACATCGGCATCACACTGATAGAATTCACGGTAACGTCCCTTCTGCGGACGGTCGGCACGCCATACCGGCTGAATCTGGAAACGCTTGAACGGGAAAGTGATTTCATCACGGTGCATTACCACGTAACGCGCAAAAGGAACTGTCAGGTCATATCGCAAACCTTTTTCACAGAATTTGCTGGCCAATTTTGCTGCATTGCGGCTCAACAGTTCTTCATCTGTCAGTCCAGAAAAATAGTCACCTGAATTCTGAATCTTGAAAAGCAGCTTATCGCCTTCCTCTCCGTACTTACCCATCAAAGTAGACAGGTTTTCCATGGAAGGAGTCTCTATCTGCTGAAAGCCGTAGCGATAGAACACCTCGCGAATGGTGTTGAATATATAGTTACGTTTCGCCATTTCTACCGGCGAAAAGTCTCTTGTTCCTTTAGGTATACTTGGTTTTGTTGCCATAATGAATCAGTCTTTAAATTAACGGGGCAAAAATACGAATAAAATTTCTACCTTCCGCATACAAAACGAAAGGATTTCATGCTTACTCGCGACGATTCATATAAATCGTTACGTAGTAAATCAGCGTAGCCAGTGAACCCAAGGCAGCTACGACATACGTATAGGCAGCCGACTTCAAGGCATCCGTAGCCTGCTGATGATTAAACGCATTGGTAATTCCGGCACTGCTCAACCATACCAGTGCACGACGGCTTGCATCAATTTCTACCGGAAGAGTAATGAAACTGAACAACGTGGTCATGGCAAACAGACAGATACCGATAAGCAGCAGCTGAGGAAAAGAGTTGACCATCAGAATACCAGCTAACAACACCCAAGATACGATGGAAGAAGAAAACTGTACCACCGGGACCAAAGCCGAACGCATACGCAAAGGCGCATATCCCCGTGCATGCTGTACCGCATGTCCGCACTCGTGAGCTGCTACAGCTGCAGCAGCCACACTCGCACTACCATAAACCCCTTCACTCAAATTTACCGTCTTGTTCATCGGGTTATAATGGTCAGTCAACATACCCGATGTACTGGTCACCGTCACGTCGTAAATACCATTGTCACGCAGCATCTTCTCCAAGCCACTTCCTTTCCTGTCATGCCATTGGTCAACGGCATCTGGGAATATTTTTCAAATTTACTCTTCAGGTTTGCCTGAACCAGGTAACTGATAATCGCAATACCTATAAATACAATCCAAATCAACATAATTTCTTCATTTAAATGTTATACTAATTCTTTAGCAAAAACCTTGCCAAAAGAAAGGTTGTCAGTCATTTCTGCCCAAAGATAAAGATTTTATTTTTCTATTCAGGCAACTTTACGTAATTTTGCTCCGTATTGAAAGAAAGACCATGATAGTTTGCATAGCCGAAAAACCCAGCGTGGCACGCGACATCGCTGATGTGCTGGGAGCCAAAAACCGAAAAGAAGGATACATTGAAGGAAACGGATACCAGGTAACCTGGACATTCGGTCATCTGTGTACCCTAAAAGAACCGCATGAATATACTCCTTCGTGGAAAAGCTGGAGTCTGAGCAGCCTGCCCATGATTCCTCCCCGCTTCGGAATCAAGCTGATAAACGACAGCGGAATAGAAAAGCAGTTTCACATCATCGAAAAGCTGATGCAGGAAGCTGAAATGATTATCAACTGCGGGGATGCCGGCCAGGAAGGAGAACTCATCCAGCGGTGGGTAATGCAAAAGGCCGGTGCCAAATGCCCGGTCAAACGACTCTGGATTTCCTCACTGACGGAAGAGGCTATACGCGACGGATTTGCCAACCTGAAAGACCAGGCGGAGTTCCAACCGCTCTACGAAGCCGGACTGAGCCGCGCCATCGGTGACTGGACTTTGGGCATGAATGCCACCCGACTATACACCTTGAAATACGGACAGAACAAACAGGTACTTTCCATCGGACGAGTACAGACTCCGACTCTGGCCCTGATTGTAAAAAGACAGCAGGAAATAGAACACTTCGTACCCAAGCAATACTGGGAACTGAAGACGGTCTACCGCGATACGGTGTTCTCGGCCATCGTACGAAAGAGCGATGAGGAACTGGCTGAAGAGGCTGAAAAAGAAAAAAGAGAACCCTTCGGCCAAGAAGAAAACACAACCCGATGCCAACCGTGGTATTCCGCAGATTACCGACGAACAGACCGGAAAGGAATTACTGGAACGCATCCGGAATGTAGACTTTACCGTAACCGAAGTCAGCTCCAAGAAAGGAACGGAAGCGCCTCCCCGCCTGTTCGACCTGACCTCTTTGCAAGTGGAATGTAATAAAAAATTCAGCTACTCGGCCGACATGACTTTGCAGCTCATCCAGTCATTATATGAAAAGAAGGTGGCTACTTATCCGCGTGTGGATACCACTTTCCTGAGTGACGACATTTATCCCAAGTGCCCTAAAATTCTGGAGGGCTTGAAAGACTATGCCGTTTACACGACGGCATTAAGCGGAAAACCACTGATTAAATCGAAAAAAGTATTCGATAACAGTAAGGTGACCGACCACCATGCCATCATCCCCACCGGGGTACAACCGCAAGGCCTCAGCGACATGGAAAAACGGGTGTTCGACCTGATTGCCCGCCGCTTCACCGCTGTGTTCTATCCCGACTGTAAGTTTTCTACCACCACCGTCATCGGTGAAGCAGACCAGATAGAGTTCAAGGTAACCGGAAAGCAGATTCTGGAACCCGGCTGGCGCATAATCTTTGCCAAGGACGTTCCGGAAGAAGGGAAGGAAAACGAGGAAGAAAGCGTATTGCCTGCTTTCACCAAAGGAGAAAGCGGCCCGCATAGCCCGATGCTCAACGAGAAATGGACACAGCCGCCTCGTCCCTATACCGAAGCTACCCTGCTGCGTGCCATGGAAACTGCCGGAAAGCTGGTGGACAATGATGAACTTCGGGATGCCCTGAAAGAAAACGGTATCGGTCGCCCTTCTACCCGTGCAGCCATTATCGAGACCTTGTTCAAACGGCATTACATCCGCAAGGAACGCAAAAACCTGATTGCTACTCCTACCGGAGTAGAACTGATTCAGCTAATTCACGAAGAACTCCTGAAATCGGCCGAACTGACCGGTATCTGGGAAAAGAAATTGCGCGAAATCGGAAAACGAAAAAGTTACGATGCAGGTACCTTCTTAAGCTGAATTGAAGCAGATGGTCACCGAAATAGTCTACAGCGTACTGCGTGACAACAGCAACCGCCGTGTGACCGTTACGACTGATGACAGCCCTAAAATTCCGCTGAAAAAAGCAGCTGCCCCTAAAAACGGTGAAGAAGAGCCCAAGAAAAAAGCGGCTCCCCGCAAGCCACGGGCCAGCAAGAAAGCAGCCACTCCCGAAGCCCCTAAGGAAGACAACCTGCCAGCCGATGACAGCATCTTAGGAAAAGCCTGTCCTGTATGCGGCACGGGCATTATTATTAAAGGAAAGACGGCCTACGGATGCTCTCAGTGGAAAAACGGATGTAAATTCCGCAAGCCTTTTAAAGCGTGAAATATTTCCCGCCCTATATACTAAAACAAAAATTCCTGAAGAATTCCTGTTCACAAAGCAAACAAAGAATTTCTTCAGGAATTTTTATTATTAGTTTTTCAATATAACGTGATACTCTACCCCCTTCTCTGTCTGGAAGGTATATAATCCCTTATCAGACGCTGTAACAGGAACTTCCTCTCCCGAAGCAGCCTCTACTTTTTGAATCACAATATCAGGACTATAAATTGTGCATTCATTTCCTGAACCAGAGACTAATGTACACTCCTGAAGTACATGTTGTTTCCATTTTAAATTAAAAGTAAAGTCCCCTACTGCACGTAACCCATCTATACACCCTTCAGGCCATGCAGCAGGTAACGCAGGGAGCAACTGAATAAAACCTTGATGACTCTGTAAAAGCATTTCTGCCATCCCAGCAGTAGCTCCGAAATTACCATCAATCTGGAAAGGAGGGTGAGAGTCGAACAAATTCTCATATACACCTCCTTTGTCGTTATCCATACTTATTACAGTCAAAGAAGAAAGACTCAGTGCAGATTTAAGCAAACGGTAAGCATGGTCTCCATCCTGAAGACGGGCCCAGCAAGCTATCTTCCATGCCCGACTCCATCCTGTTCCCAAGTCACCTCTGGATAGCAAGGTTTGCTTTGCTGCCTCAGCATATTCTGGTGTTCTATAATAAGAAATTTGATTACCCGGATAAAGAGCAATTAAATTAGAAAGATGACGATGCTGGTTTCCTAAAGTATCCAGTTGCCAAGTATCATATTTCCATTCTTTTATTTGTCCCCATGAGCCAATTGTAAGTCCATTATCCAAACGAGCAAATTTGTCCTTCAATTCTTTCTCAAAAGCCTCATTCTGTTGTATTCCCTTTTGGTGGAAAACTTGTAAGGCCTGAGTTGTTTCACTAAACAGTTGCCAGATTAACTGCTGGGCATACGATACACCATCCTCCCACGGTCCTTGTTCCGGTGACCACTCATCAGGAGCAACCAATTTGCCATTTTCATCTTCTTTCAAACGATCAAACCAATACTCACAAGTAAGCTGCATAACAGGAAATGCTTTTTCAACCAAAAAGTTCACATCCTGTGTATAAAGATAATGTTGCCATAAATGCATGCAATACCAGGCATTAGCTGGCCGATTTATATTCCAGTCCGTATAGCCAAAAATATTGCTTTGGGTTTTAATTGCCCATCCTCTAAGTCCTTCTTCCTGAGCAACCTTCTGCCAGCTTCCATCCGATTTAAGAGCTTCTTTAAAAATATAATTCAAGAAAGGAGCATGGCATTCGGACAAATTACAATTTTCAACAGGCCAATAATTCATTTGTACATTAATATTACTGTGGATGTCGCACTCCCATGGAGGAGTATTATCATTATTCCATATTCCTTGCAAATTACTAGGCAAGTCCATGCCGCGCGAAGAAGCCAACATCAGATAACGGCCATACTGAAAGTAAAGCATATCCAGATAAAGACTTTCTTTATGGAATTTTACAAGTTCATCTGTAGGAATCACCGGTAAAGTTTCAGTTAAATCAAGTTTCACACGTTGAAACAAAGGACAATAATCTTTCATGTGACTCTGTTTCAACTGTTCATAACCTTTATTGAAGCCTTACAAATCCGGTCAGATATACGAAGATGCAGTTCTTCAGATGTCTCATCTATGTAGGAAGGCGATGAAAGGCTGAAATTCGTAGCCCCCGTCAATAATAATGTCACGGCATCTGCATTCTTCACCACCAACCTGTCCCCCTCTATAAACAAGCTGCCTCCCTCATTCATAACCTTTAACTGAGCCTCGTAAGAAAGTAAATCCAGTTTATTCTGCAATAATAAGGTGGTATTATCCTTGCATCGTGTCACCCCCTCACGGCCATCCTTCAAAGTCACTGAAAAACTTAACTTTCCTTCATTGCCCAGTGTGATTAAACGGGCCACAATCATGCTATCCGGGTGACTTGCAAAATACTCACGTTCATACGTAACACCTTGCCAATCGAATGTTACACGACCTATTGCCTCATCCAATGAAAGTTCCCGATAATAATTCTCTACTTTACAAGAATCAATTCCTTCAAAATCAAGGAATACATCTCCAAAACTCTGATAAGCCCCTCGCAATTCCTGACTCCCAGACCACAAGGATTTTTCATTAAACTGTAGCTGTTCACGAGCTATTCCGCCCAAAAACATTGCCCCTAACTCTCCATTTCCAATCGGTAGAGCAGACTTCATCCAGTTTGTTGCCGGACGGTTATACCACAGCTTCATTTCAACAGTGGATTCTTGCTTGCAGGATAACATGAAAAAATGTAATAACCCCGCATAAAATCGACACAAATTTTCTCATAAATATAAATTCCACAATTATTTATAATACAGTTCCTTTTACTAACAATTCTGACAAGATAGCTTCTTTCCAATCTGCAAATTTAATACGTATAAAACGCCCTGTATTTTTGCCCTTATCAAGAACTAACCGATGAGTTGTATCTGCTTTCTCAATTTGTGGATTATCACATATTGTATTCCAGCTTTCTTTATCATCCGAAATTTCTACTATATAATAAGACGGAGATTTCCCTGAAAGAAAACCGAGTTCTATCTCCTTCAATTCCAAAAACTTTTCAGTATCCAGTATCCAATAAGGTGAAGTATCTCCGTTGGCAGCTTTCCAATAAGTATCAGGATTCCCATCTGCCGCCATACCGGGTGCATGCCCCTCTTTACTGCTGCTGGCAAAAACCGGATTATTCCGGCCGAAAGTCTGTAACTCACTCATGCCCTGCTCACGTACAAAACGAACATAAGGGCGATATGATACAATTGGAGTTACTCCTTCACGATATACATTATCTCCCACAAATTCTATTTCAATTCGTGATTTTTCCAAACCGTCTGCACTTGCTTCAATCACGGTTTTCCCAGCATAATATGAACGGAAAGAGATGGCAGCCTGCCCGTCCATGATACGGATGACCCGCCTGGCCTGGGCTGCGATGCCGTTGTCATGGGTAATCAGGATGACTGTGCGGCCGCCTCGGTACAGCTCCTTCAAAATCTGCGGATCTCCCTGCTGGAACCGGAATCCAGATTTCCCGTGGGCTCATCCGCAAGCAGGACCGCCGGCCTGTTTGCCAGAGCCCTGGCGATTGCAGCCCGCTGCTGCTGCCCGCCGGAAAGCTCCTCCGGAAGCTTCATCCATTTTTTTCCCACAGACCCAGTCCCTCCAGCAGTTCCCGGATATAGGCATGATCCATATACCTCCCTTTATCAAAACTTAAAGGAAGAGCCACATTATCATACACGTTCAGCACCGGCATCAGGCTGTAGTTCTGGAAAACAAAACCGATATTCCTCCTGCGGAAAACCGTCCTGCGCGCAGAAGACATACCCGCCAGGGAATGGCCGCGGATGATAATATTCCCTCCCGTGGGCGTATCCAAGCCGCCCAGCAGATTTAAAAGCGTTGTTTTTCCGGAGCCGGACGTACCGCACAGCGCGGCAAATTCCCCCTGTTTTACGCTGAAGGTTACATCTTGCAGCGCCCTTACCGCATTTTCGCCCCGGCCGTAGATTTTTCCCAGTCCTGTTGTCTCCACTGCATTCATGGTTGGCTCTCCCTCTTTTTGTAACAGCTCAGGCAGGGCTGCGCTGTTACCTCTTTTTCACAATTGTTACATAACTTATTGTAACAGGGATTTCTTGCAGAAATGCTAC
>ENA-OQHF01000572-OQHF01000572.1-human-gut-metagenome-genome-assembly--contig:-NODE-572-length-22299-cov-9.704582_pt1 | contig 22299 bp, 24 predicted proteins | sample MGYA00242559_ERZ504709 | MGnify/ENA primary metagenome ERZ504709 (study PRJEB26092, sample SAMD00036203) | human gut metagenome | host: Homo sapiens | study: EMG produced TPA metagenomics assembly of... | reverse complement strand
AATTTGTGTTTTTGAAAGTGACATCTTGCATATACTATTAGCAAACAGTATACTAAGTACAACGAAGCAGTTTCGAGAAACTCCTGCAAACATAACCACTACAAATGGCCATGCTGTGTTGTCGTCCCCGGTGGAAGTACTTTTATATGATGTAATAAAATGGATAGCTTGCAAAGTCAAGTAAACTATCCATTTCTTTATCTTAACGCAATAATCTTGGCTTGTCTTTGGGTGAATTATCCCTTGCGGTTGGGGTTATTTTAATATCCATTTCTCCCCCCTTCTTAACAACCGGGTTGGGTAATCTTCCTGTCTCAATAATCGTTTCCAGCATTCTGGCAAACCCTTCCGGGTCGCGAATTTGATACTGCATATGGTTAAATCCCTCAAAAACCGGGAAATTACCGTGTATATATGTCTGCATCACTGCATTTCTGTATTTAAAATGTTCTTCTATACTTCCAAATTCCCAAAATGTATGTTTCTGCAATTCTTCTGACAGTTCTGGAAATGGTTTATCTTCCAAGCTGTCTGCCAGCTGTCTTCTCAGATTCCCATATGTCAAGTTCTTCCCTGCCTCTATAAAATAGGGTTTAATTTTGTCATCGTCACACCACATGATTCTCTTTAGTGTCTTTCCTTTTGACCAATATAAACTTTTCATTGCTATATATAAGAACGGGACCATGATTCTGCGAGTTGCTTTTCTAATCTGGGCAAACTGTCCGCCATCAAAAAAAACATGCTTTACCGTTATTTTTGTCTCTGTCAGGAATGCTATGGCAAGATCTGCACCAATCGAAGATGCAACTGCAAGTTCTATATCTTTGATTCCATGATTTTCCAGAAATCGTACAATTTGCTGTATCTCATCTCTTTTACTTTGATATCTCTGCCCAGAGCAATACACGGTTGATGTTGGCATAATACAGTAATATTTTTCTTTCATTTTCTCTGCAACCGGCATACTACTTTCCCCAATTACTCCCATTGCATGGAAAAACAAGATGACTGGATTTGATTTATTTCCTATTGTTTTAAATACCATACTTATACTTTCTATCTATTTTAATCTATCTTTCTGTACTCTTCCATTCAGCAACAGCATTTCTCACCCGCTGGTCAATATCCAGCCGTGCTCTCTGGCATTCTTTCGGATACTTTCTTGCCGCCTGAAATGCCAGTTTCATAAAGATTCCAGAACCAATTGGCAGCATCGTCTTTAACATACTCTCCGGAAAAACGAAATGGGTCGCATGCTCGTAAATAACAGACTCCAACCTGCATGTGTGGGGACGCTCTTTCATACGCAGCTCCATACGGCGTATATATTTTGCAGTATCCCACAACACATCATCTTCTGCGCCAATCAGCAATAATGTTCCATGAATTTTTTCAATCTTGATCATTTCTTCTTCTGTAATTGGATGAGCTGTTTCTGAGTCATCAAACAATTTTCTCGAATTAATCATATCACCGGTCCGTTTTGTTTCTTTCTCAATCACGTGCCAATAGTCCGGATGTTTATAACAAAACGGCATATACGGAAGCGATTCACCTTTATAAGAGAAAAGTGATTCTCCCTCAATCGGCCATTCCTTACAGCCATCTTTTTCCCCCTGCATAAACCCCTGCCAGATAAAATCACTCGGTGTCAGACCTATTGTCAATGTAAGATCTTCAAAATAAGAAGCGGCAGTTAAAGCAAGTGTTCCTGTAGTAGATGCCCCGACAATTCCTATCTTCCGATTACCATGTGTTTTTAACCAACTGATTGCTTTTTCTATACGTTCCAGCGGATAATTATGATGTCCATAATCCTTTTTTGCCGGAGACATTGTCATCACATTCACACCAAGTTTATGTAACCATTTTACGGATGTTCGTGCCAGATAATCTTCCGAATCATCTCCGATCATTGCAATCATTGCACAGTCTGAGTCGGTTTTACATTTCCAATATGCACCATAAAATCCATCTGTTTCCATTTCAAAATGTCTTTTCTGCATCTGCATCATCTCCTTAATATCAGTCACATTTCTCCAAAACTATTATTTTGTTCGAGATATTCCGAACAGCTGGTATTTTACCTATCACACAATAAACAGGCATAAGCTCTTTCATTCCTTCAACAAGACTGACTTCCTGTTGAACAGAAAATCCCGGCACAATTCTTTGCAGTTCTGTTCCGTTCTTAACTCCCCATGTGAATTTTGCATTGCTTCCCTCTATGGATTTTTCTTTCACATGATTTACAACAAAAGGTGACATGGTTTCGACCATTACTGTAACTTTCTGAAATGATCTTTCAATAATAGAAAACATCTTCCTGATATCTTTCTCATACAAATACATGGTAAGTCCTTCGATTATTACCAGAATATTCTTACCGTGATAATCGATATCATCTATGTAGGAATCATCCATTGCAGACTTTGCAATCTGGTATATCGGACCCGTTTCCGGAAGGAACTGCCGCCTTATCTTCATAGTCTCCGGCAAATCGACATTATACCAGCGCAAATATTTTCCCTTCATCCGGTAGCATCTGGTATCCAGTCCGCATGCAATATTTACGACAACTGTATTTTCATGCTTCTTCAAATATTGCTCAACCATCCGGTCTAATACAATTGTTCTTGCAATCACACCATAAGTCATGGCATTATCCTTATCCGCCTTGGAAAAGTCATAATCAAGCTTTTCAACTAGTTTTACTGCGATCCCATCTTTGATCTTTGCATTTTGCTTTTTTGTTTCTTTTGCTCTTGCATACAAAGTCTGTACCATCGTTTCCGGTACGCCTGTCACATTCACTTTTTCTTTCATTATCTGTCGCCTTCCACTATTGTTTTCTTACAACGCAATGCATCCTCATGCCTTTACGGATTTCAAATTTTTCTACTTTCAACCCTGCTCTTCTGCAACATTTCATAACCACATCTCTTGTTGGAACCCGGACATCTCCGTGTCCACATATATTTGCCAGAGGCATTTCCAGTGTATTCATCAGCCATACCAATACTTTATTGTCACTGGTCACATCCCGCAGAATCAATCTTCCATTTGAGCGAAGGCATCTTTTTACGCTGTCAAAAAATGCCTGTGGATCCGGATAATGATGGAAACTCATAGAACAAATAATTGCATCAAATGAATCATTTTCAAAAGGAAAATTCTCACAGTCTCCTACCACAAATGTTGCATTTGGAATATCTTTCTTTTTTGCCTGTTCGATCATTGCAGGAGTCAGATCCAGTCCGGTATAATGTCTGTCTGGATATTTTTCTGATAATAAAGAAATCATTGGAGCCGGACCACATCCTGCATCCAGCAATTCTCTAAACGGCTCTTTCTCCAGCTCCGCCAGAATATCCGGATAATCCTTCTTGCACATTTCATATATGCCAGCATGGTTACTTTCATATCTTCCTGCTGCTTTTGTAAATTCAGCAATCGACAACTTTTTGTATTCTTCGTTTTTCATGCTTTTTCCTCCAATCACGCCTGCACCATAAATCAATATTCTCATAAAAATTAATCCTCTTTTAGATTGTTCTGTAAATCACACGTGTGTTAGTTTCGTCTAACCACGTATTTATAAAAAACCGTGCGCAATGCAAGACTGTAATATCGCACGGTTCTTTTTCATGTGTTCAGTATATCACTTGAAAATTTATATAACAAGAGGCTCTTTATTTTGAGGAACCATAATCTTAAAACCTTCAGGCTTTTTCCTTACAATTTCCATATCGGGTTTTCCAGCGTAAAACCCAAAGCATCCCACAAATGCAAATTCCGATTTTGATGTCTCTATTATACCATAATGATACTATTATGAAAAAGGAAAAAGAGTTCACCCACGATGTGGGCATCAATCAAACAAAGCCAATCCTTTACACGGGAAAGATACTGATGGACTACCGGTTTCTTATTTTCTTTATCATATGTCTTTGTACATCTCATGCATCTATTATGATATTTTTTTCAAAATCTTTTTCTCATTTGTCTTAGAAAAATCACTTAACCGATAGGATCGGATCCGTGTCTTGACAATGATTGGAATTAACAAACCATTATTTACCAGCTTTGCACATCTATTAATAATAGTTTTGTTGGTTACACCAAGCATTTTGCTTACTTCAATTGGTGTAAACTCATATAATCGCTTTTTTAACAGAAAAGCTAAGAATTCCTTTTCTTTTGCATTTAAGTAGGACAGGCTTCCATCTAACTCATCGTTCTCGGATTCTTTTGATAATTCGTATACTTTTTTTAGAATACAATACCATCATTCTTAAAAAATAATTGATCCAAATTTCCGGATGAGGAGGATTTTCTCGTCCGGAATAATACAATGCCGGTAATCCCATTTGCAATGATGCATAATACTCATCTGGGTCATAGGCAAAATATTCTTCCAAAGAACCTATTCCATTAAAACCATATCCATAATAATCAAGGATATATCCTGACATTAATCTGGCGGTTCTTCCATTTCCATCTTCAAAAGGATGAATGGTAACCAATTGATAATGAACTATAGCAGCGATAATCAGCGGATGATCATCTGTAGTATTTACATATTCAACAAGCTCTTCCAGTAAATCCGGAATATCAATGTACTCTGGCGGAATATATTCCGCTGCGCCTGTCTCGGAATCATATACTGCAAATAGCATCCCTGGTGGCATAGGGCCTCTTAGGCCTATCTTTTCTTTTGAAGCACCTTTTTCAACCATTGCCTGTACTTCTAAAATCATTGCTTTTGAAAAACGTTCCTTCTTTTTCAGCTTTTCTTCTAAAACATTTAAGGCCAAAAAGTAATTTCGCACTTCCTGTTCCGGCTTTAAAAAATGTTTGTGCGGATCACTATCAATAGCTTCATTTGCCTGTTTTTCAGTCAATGGATTTCCTTCAATCTTATTAGAAGCATAGGAGCTTTTTTTCTTGGAGTTTTTTCTTAGCCTGTTTTTTGTAACAGGTGGCATTTCTATCGAACTAAGTGAAAAACGTTTTTCGTCTATTTCCGATATTCTTTTTAAAATTTCATTTGTCAGAGTAACTTTAATCACATGTTCCACCTCCATTTCATCCATATATTATATCGTTTTGCGAATTGTTTTTCCACTAAAATTACACTATTTTTTCACTATTTTTCATTACTTCGTTGGCGATATCCCAGCAATATTTCTAAAACTCCAAACTATCAGCATTAAGCAGAAAATACTTCATTCCCATGATTACAAAGCCTTCCTCATTAGCCACGGGCTAATAAGGCAGTATTTAAGAAATTATGGTGTAATCCCGATAAAGGGGGTTACACCTTTTCCTTTATTTAAGCGGATTTCTCCGCTTTTTTCTGTTTTGCTCTTTCCATTGTATCAATAAGCTGTTGCTCTGTCGGAATGTCAAATAATCCGACTGCCGTAAAGTAAATATCCACTTTAACATTGTTGTGAGAATGTTTCTTCTCGTTGTTGTGAATTTCAATACGCTCAATAAGTTTGTTTGCAACGGTTGGAGTAAGATGTTTCATCTCTGTAAATTCCATAAGTCCCTGATAGAGCATCTTCATATCGACAGTTTGCTTTTGAAGTTCAATGAGAACTTTTTCATTTTCCTTAACCTCTGATATAAGTCGCTTTTGCTCAGCTTCGTATTCATTTGCCATACGGGAATAACGCTCATCGGATAACTTACCGAGAATATTATCCTCATAAATTCTTGAGAATAATTTGTCCAAGTCGGATATTCTTTGCTTTGCACTTTCGGTTTTGACTCGCAAAGATCTCTCTCGGTTTACAGATTCTGCACCTTTATTTTCGGAGATAAGATAAAGGAATACACTGTTGTAACAACGGACAAAATCTGCAAGTTCGGATATAGCCTCTTTAACGATTGCCTCGAGTACAACATCTCGTATAAAATGGATTGTGCAAGTACCACGACCGTCTTTGTAGGAAGAACACCTCCAAAATTCCTGATTTTTCTTTAAACTTTTGGAAGCACAAAAGTGAAGTTTGGAACCACAATCGGCACAATATACTAAACCTGAGAACAAACTCCTTCTTCCTGTTGCAGTATTTCGCCTTTTGTTTCTCCTCAGTTCTTGCGCTCTCAGCCAAGTGTTTTCACTGATGATTGCATCCTGTGTATTGGAAATAATCTGATAATCCTCTTGTGATTTCTCAATTTTCTTATGCACTTTGTAACTGACTGTTGTACTTTTACCATTTACGGTGCAGCCGGTATATTGTCTGTTTTCAAGAATGTGGACAATAGAATTTGAACGCCAAGCATAGATATTGGTAGGCATCAAATTACTTGTTTTCTTACCTACGGAATTGAAATATGCTGTCGGAGTAAGCACTTTTTCGGCTTCAAGCTGTCTTGCAATTTGCGACGGACCTTTACCCGAAATGCAAAGATTAAATATCTTTCTTACAATTTCAGCCGCAGGCTCGTCTATGTACCATTGCTCCTTATCGCCTTCAATTTTCTTGTAACCGTAAGGCACTGTTGAAGAAATCCTCATACCCTTTGACGCTTTCATTTCATTAACGGCACGGATTTTCTTTGAGGTTTGTGCGGCATACCACTCGTTAAAAATATTATGAAACGGCATCATTTCCGTCCCTATACCTTTCGTGGTATCAACATTTTCCTGTATGGCTATGAAGTTGACGCCTAAGGTCGGATAAACAATTTCCGTATAGTGACCGCAAAGCAAATGCTCTCTGCCAAAGCGAGATAAGTCTTTTACAATTACGGTTGACACCTTACCTGCTTCAATAAGGCTTTCCATTTCCTGAAAGCCGGGACGGTTAAATGTTGTTCCGCTGATACCGTCATCGACAAAGAATTGCGGATGTAAATATCCGTTTTTCTTTGCATAGGTCATCAGAATTTCTTTTTGATTTGATATTGAATTACTCTCACCCTCTAAATTGTCGTCTTGAGATAAACGGCAATACAGAGCGGTGATTTTTTCTTCTTGCCCTTGTATATTTTTGTTTGTTGCCATAAACTATTTGCTCCTTTCTGTGACAACATGGCATTGCAATGTATAGGTATTGTACACTTGCAATGCCGCAGTGTCGATTGTGCAAACTTATGCTATCTTTAATTCTGTAAGCAAATCTTCAAATTGTTGAAGCACATTTTCTCTGCCATTGGGATTAAAATGTGTGCTGACTTCGTAAGTTGTATTGCCTATTTTCATAAAGAACGGTTCATCATTCTTTTCAAAATACGGTGCATATATTGAATTGTTTTTATCTGTCATCTTTCATCCCTCCTGTTTCTTTCTCTTTGCCTCTGCCATTTTTCAAGCAGTGAAATGATTGTCTTTTGCATATCGGATTTGGTGTAGCTTTTCGGAAAATATTTGCGTATATCCTCTTCCATAAATCTAACTTGTTCTTTTTGATTTGGCTTTTCTTCATTGAGAACGGCGAAAACCGTATCAACGAAAAAGTTACCGTCTTTACTGAATTTTCTTAATCGCTGTGCCTGCGATAATGAAGGTGTAGCGTCGGTAAATTCGATTTTGTTTCAAGCAATATTTTGCTGTTCATATTCCGACAGATATTGAGATTTCAACCGCAGGAGTAAAGGCTATCCTTTTCTTTCGTCAACAAGTTTAAGTAATTCGGGTTATTTAAATATGTCAGGCGGATATATCGTTGTATTTTGCCTTGCACTGTCATTGACGGTTTCTGCAATTTTTTTCATCTATTCTTAACTTTGTGCCAAGTTGGCACGAAGTTTTTCCCTTGATGTTTCAAAGCCTCAGATTTCATTTTGTATGCAAAAGCTTTTTTCACTCGGTAAAATATGTTCACGGTGTATGTTTGAATCCACCATTTGCACAATCGCCTCGTCTTTTGTTAATTCTTTTATTGTCACGGGGATGCTTGTTATCCCCAATTCCTTGCACGCCTCAACTCGTCTGTGTCCGCTGATAATTTCATATTTACCGGCCGGAAAAGAACGAACTATTATCGGTTCAAGCAATCCGTTTTCTTTTATGCTTTCTGTTAATTCTTGTTGCTCAATCCCACTTCTTTTCTTAAACGGATGATTTTCAAAGGGAACAAGCAAATCTATACTTATGTTTTTTATCATTTTAACCTCCATATATATTCTTTTCTCGGCCGGTAACAGTCTTAATCTTCTAAGTCTTATTACCTTCCGTTATTCGGAAATCGAGAAAACCGAAAATCAGAATTGTTTCAGATAGATAATGCTCGGCTTCCCCTGACCTTGTCTTTTGCGAATAATCAAATCTGCGACTTCAAGTTCGAAGAATAACTTGCATATCTTTTCGTGACCGAAATGCAGTTTTTCCTGAGCGGATTTTATTGTGAAATATTGATATACTCTGCCTTGATTATCTATCCAGCCGTTTTTGACAGACAGATACATTCGGTCAAGTAAAAGTCCGTACAGCATTTTTGCATCGGTTGAAACCGATTTGTACTTTTCTTCAAATAACGCTTTAGGTACTTTGTAGAATGCAAAGTTTTTGGCATCCGATGTTTTGAAATATCTGTTCACTGTGTTACCTCCGTTTCTGTATTGATTTGGTGCCGAAATCGGTAATTTTTTCTTTTGTATCGACATTTTATTGAAAACAAGTATCGCTATATCAAATTAACCGCTGTCGTCATATTCATGGCGATTTTTAATGCTTTTTGCACCTCTTTTGGATTTGTATTTCGGACAAAAAACAACGATTGCCTTGTGGCTTTGCTTGCATTTGTTTTTGCATTTAAGGCAAAGGCTGTTGTATGTTCTTCTGCCTGTTTCGGGATTTATGTAAAAATCCCATTCTTGTTTTGCTTTCTTTGATAATCTCGGCATTGTAAAAACTCCCTTCATTTGTTTGAACCGGGAAAGGCATTTTGCACCCCCTATTTGCAAATAAATTTTCACCTCTCACTTGGTAGGCAACGAAAACGGTCAAAAATTAACCCTCTGACCAATATTTTTTTATTACCCCTTCACTTGTTTGAACCTGGAACGCTTTTTTGGGGGCTTTCCGGAAAATTCATAAACATTTAACATTTGCCTCTCTACTCATTTGGACAAAGGGTGCCGAAATGCACACCCAAAATTGACGGTTTAATAAAAATTATTTGAGAAAATTTTTTATGCCCTCTACTTGTTTGAACCGTGAGCAAAAAAGTCAGGGTATTTCGGCGAAAAATTTGCAAAAAAATAAAGTCCCTCGTTTCTTGAAAGTTCAAAAAAACGAAGGACCAGGTATGTAAAAATATTTAATTGTAATTGCGACGCACAAATTTAGCGAGCAGACCGTTTTTACTCCTGTCAGATAAAAACGGTACTCGTTAGGATAGCCCTAATACCATATCGCAAGAATAATTCTTGATAAAAGTTATCAAATAACAAAATTAAATTATTCAATCGAGAGAAAACTGCATTTTTTGTTGAAATAGAGCAATTTTATGATATAATATAATTGTATCGTTATATTCCGACACTATTTGAGGTGAATTATGACTGTAAGTTATAAGAAACTGTGGAAACTATTAATAGACCACGATATGAAAAAGAAAGACCTTGCAAAAGCTGCTAATATTAGTAATTACACAATTACAAAGATGAGCAAAGGCGAGAATGTTACAGTTGAGATATTAGGAAAAATTTGCACGGCTTTAAACTGTAACATAGATGATATTATGGAATTTATTCCTGATAACGAATAATGAAATGGGGCGATAGTCTATGGCAATAAGCAAAAAACTTGAAACGATATATCATAACGGACAACCGGATGGAATTCGCTCTATTCGAAGAAATCTTTCGACAATGACAGTTTATGTTATTCCTCGACCTCTTTTGGCAGAGGCAAAAACCATTTCAGGAATTAACCGTCCGGGAATATATTACTTGATTAATGAAAATGATAATAAAATAGCTCAAATTTACGTAGGACAAACTCGCAATGGTATCTTAAGATTGGATGACCATAATCGCTCCAAAGATTTTTGGAATAAAGCGATAATGTTTCTTGCGGATAACAAAACATTTTCTTTAGATATGATAAGCGGACTTGAAAAATTTGCTATCATTAAAGCTCAAGAGTCAAAAAGGTATAAAGTTGAAAATACTGTTGTGCCAAAGTATGAAATTGATGAATATGATATGGCTTCTGTGGAGGAAATATATGATGAGATTCAATTTATAATGGGTACACAGGGATATAAAATGGATAATGTCAAGTCATCAACATCTTCAGATATTTTTCATACTACACGAAATGGGATTTCCGCATTAGGTATATATGATGGTGAAAAATTTCAAGTACTTGAAGGTTCGCAAATTAATATAAATAAACCGGTACACTTAGCGCGATATAACAAACAGCGTGCTGAATTACTTGCAAGTGGAGAGATTAGCCAAGTTGACGGCAAATATTTTCTCAATATCACGATAGAATTCAATACTCCGAGCGGGGCAAGTGATTTTGTACTTGGTGGTTCTACAAATGGATGGGTTGAATGGAAAAATTCAGAAGGAAAAACTCTTAATGAAATTTTCAGAAAGTAACCCAAAACAATAACTACATATTCATATCTATCAGCTTCCGATAATTTTTATTATTCGGAAGTTAAACAAACCTTTAAACGATTAGCTTATAGGAGGCTAACATTATGTTACCTGAAGAAAGAGCACGAATAAAAATTGATAAACAACTCAATAATGCCGGTTGGGATATTGTAAGTAGGCAAGATTATGTGCCGAACTATACAATGGCAATAAAAGAGGCATTAATGCAAGGCGGTAACGAAAGTGATTATTTGTTATTTATTGATAACAAGGCAATAGCCGTAGTTGAAGCTAAAAGAGAAGAAAACGACCTTGGGGATGAGGTTGAACTACAAGCAGAAAACTATGCTGTAACACCTGAAAACTGGTATGGAACTTGGTTTGATAACTTGATTCCTCTTGTTTATCTTGCAAATGGCAAAAAAATTCTATTTAAAAACTTATTGACTGATCCGGATGGCGATTATATTGAGATCAAAGAAATGCACTCTCCCAAAAGAATGTTGCAACTTATAAATCAAAAATCCGAATATGGTGCCTTACCGAGAATAGAGAAAAAAGGACTTCGTGATTGCCAGTTTACTGCTGAAGATAATTTTGAAAAATCAATAAAACAGGGAAAGAAAAAATCTCTTGCTATTCTTGCCACAGGTTCAGGTAAAACATATCTCGCTTGTTTGGCTGCGTATCGTTTGCTTAATTACACGCCAACAAGACGAGTGCTATTCCTTGCAGACAGAAATAACCTCGCCCGTCAAGCTGAAACTGAATTTAAACTGTTTGATCGCACAGAAAAACAACAAGCATTGAATGAATTATATGTTATAAACAGATTGACAAATCCTGAAAAGATTAACGGCGACATAATCATATCCACTATTCAAAAATTGTTTGCCGTTTTAACAGGCAGAAAAGACGATGAAATAAACGAAGATGAAGAAGATGAAAACAACTTAAATTTTGATGAGACCGATGAGCAAAAAGCAGAACCTGAAATAGATTTGGGTAAAGATATTAAACTCCCACCGGACTATTTTCAATTCATTATCGTTGATGAATGTCACCGCTCAATTTATGGCAAATGGCAATCTGTTCTCAAGTATTTTTCAGGTGCAAAAATACTCGGATTAACCGCCACACCAACACCGGAAGCTTATGCGTTTTTCAATGATAACATCATTGAAAAATATACATATGATGATTCTGTTGTCGATGGTGTTAATGTTCCGGCTAGAGTATATAGAATAAAAACCGAACAGACAGAACACGGTGGAGCTATTAAAAGCGGCGATAAGGTTGTTGAAACAACCCGCAGTGGATATAAAGTTAATGAATATGTAACAAAAGAACGAATTGATTTTAACCCAAATCAACTCGATCGTTCTGTTGTAAGCCCAGACCAAATCAGAAAAAATATGGAGTCTTTTAGAGATTCGATTTATACTGATATGTTTCCGGAACGAAAAGCATTATGGGAATATATCCCAAAAACCTTGATTTTTGCAAAGGACGATCACCACGCTTCTGAAATTGTAAATATTGTTAAAGCTGTGTTCGCAGAGAAATTCGAGGATGGTAAAATTCCTGAAAAGTTCGTTCAAAAAATCACCTATTCGGCAGGAGACACAAATACACTTATCAGAGAATTCAGAACAGAAAAAGAATTCAGAATAGCCGTTACTGTAACTCTTGTTGCAACAGGCACGGATGTAAAGCCATTGGAAGTCGTTATGTTTATGAGGGATGTTAACTCTGATGTGCTTTACACACAAATGAAAGGCAGAGGCTGTCGTACTATTAACGATGACAAATTAAAGGAAGTAACTCCTAATGCGACAACAAAAGATTGCTTCTATATTGTTGATTGTGTTGGTGTTACCGAACACGATAAGACAATACCAACTGCTGGTGGCGGTGGTGGAACAGGTACAAATATTCCAAAACTAGAAAAGCTCTTAGAATTTCTTTCGCACGGATATATAACCGATGACAATTTATCATTCCTGCGTGATTACTGTTCAAGTATAAATCGCAGATATGAAAACAACGCTCTATTTGGTCATCACTTAAGTATGTTTATAACTAATTTCGGATTTTCACCAAAGGATTTGGCATTGAATATAAATACTGCCATTTCTCAAAACACTTTGCCCCCATTTGTTAGCCCCTCTGATGAAAATCGCACAAGAAACGATTTGATTTCTTGTTTAATTTCTAATTTGGAAGCAAGAAAAAAGTTGCTTGAATTACACAGGGGCTATTATGCAATCTCTCCTAATGATGATACTCTGATTGAAAAAGGATTTTCAAAAGAGGAAGCGAGAACGTTTATCGACAATTTTGAAAAATATCTTAATGATAACGCCGACAGTATTGAGGCTCTGCGTATCATCCATAATTCCGAAGATACACTTATCACATATTCAATGTTGTCGGAACTTCAAGAAAGATTGGTTTCAGAAAATCACTTGTTTACTCCGTATAAAATTTGGAGTAATTATAAACTGTTAGATACAGACGGAAAAGTTGACGAACTTGACATCAAACAAAACGGAAAAGCATTAACTAACCTTATTCAAATTGTTCGTTACGCTTATAAAAAGAATCCTAATTTAATCAGTTTGTTAAAAGGATATTCTCAAAAGTTTACACTTTATTGTGGACAAGCACAACGTACACTTACTGATGACCAAAAAGACATTATGAAGCAAATTGCTGATTATGTCATAAATGAAGGATATATAAACGCAGGTGAATTAAATGAGTTTGACACAGATTTATGGCGAAAAGCTATTAAATCATTTGGAGATGCAAAGGTATTAAATACCGAAATTGAAACATTATCAAAATTCTTATTAAGGGTGGCTTAACTATGACTGAAAATCAAACGAAAACTGAATCGGCACTCATCAAGAAAGTCAAGGACATTGCTAATGTTATGGCTGCTGCCGGTGTGGGATTCACAGACTACATAACGCAACTTACTTATATCCTTTTTCTTAAAATGGATGACGAAAAAGAAAAAGCTACAGGTGTGGAAAGTACAATTCCTGACGGCTACAAATGGAAAGACCTTGTTGACCTCAACGGAACTGATTTAATCGAGAAATACGAGGAAATTTTAAATGAACTTGCAAAAGAAAACGGCCTAATCGGCACTATCTTTACAAAAGCGTCAAATAAAATAGACAGCCCTGTTAAACTTGCAAAAATCATTGATATGGTTAATTCTGAAAACTGGTATATGATGGATGGCGATTTAAAGGGTGCTATATATGAACGAATTCTTGAAGATAATGGCCAAGACAGAAAAAGTGGTGCCGGTCAGTATTTCACCCCTCGTGCTCTTATCAAAGCCATGGTTGATGTTACTGACCCTAAGATAACAGAAACTGTAGCCGATCCTGCTTGCGGTACAGGTGGATTTCTTCTTGCTGCATATGAGCATATGAAAACGCAAAGCAAAGATATTAAGGCACAGAAGTTTTTAAAAAATGATGCATTTTTTGGAGCTGATAACACGCCTCTTGTTGTAACGCTAGCTTCTATGAATTTGTATTTGCATGACATCGGAACAAAAAACAGCCCGATTGTTTGTCAAGATTCTTTGACCGAAAATTACGATGACGCTATGTATGATGTTATCCTTGCAAATCCACCTTTCGGCACAAGACCGCAAGGCAGCGGTGAAGTATATACAGTTCGTACTGACTTTATAAAGACATCAGATAATCAAGTTAATTTTTTACAGCACATTATGTCTATCATTAAAACCGGTGGTCGTGTGGCAGTTGTATTGCCGGATAATGTTCTTACCGATGGAAATGCAACTGCAAAAGTTAGAGAAAAATTACTTAAAGATTTTAACCTTCACACAATATTGCGACTTCCTACAGGAATTTTCTATGCAAATGGAGTTAAGACGAATGTCCTTTTCTTTGAAAAAGGAAGTCCGACCGAGGATATATGGGTTTATGACTATCGTATTGGAATTAAGCACACTTTAGTTCAAAAACCTCTTACAAGGGAACATCTTGACGATTTTGTCTCTTGCTATTGTTCCGGTCATATGCAAGACCGTGTGCCTACATATTCTGAAGAAAATCCAAACGGAAGATGGAGAAAATTCACAAAAGATGAGGTCTATTCTCGTGACCAGTTGAAATTAGACTTTAAATGGATTGTCAGTGAAGAAGATGACGATCGCACATTAGCCGAAATGATTTCACAAATAAAAGAGGAATCAGCAAATATTGCAAAAGCAGTTGCTGAACTTGAAAAACTTATAGGCGAGGTGGACGAGTAATGGATACCAAAGCATTACGACAAAAAATCTTGGATTTGGCTATCCGTGGTAAACTTGTGCCGCAAGACCCAAATGACGAGCCAGCGTCTGTTCTCCTTGAGCGTATCCGTGCTGAAAAGCAGCAAATGGTCAAGGACGGAAAACTAAAACCTAAGGACATTAAAAATGATACTGTCATCTTCAAAGGTGATGATAATTTACATTATGAGAAATTCTCCGATGGCACTGTAAAATGTATCGAAGATGAAATACCGTTTGAGCTGCCAGATAATTGGGAATGGGTGCGTTTAGGTGCAATTTGTCCTTATGGAGACAATAAGGCAATACCCTCAGATTCAATAAGCGAATCGTCATGGATTTTAGATTTAGAAGATATAGAGAAAGATATCGGTTTAATAAAACATTATGCTACAAAAACAGAGCGAAATTCAGTAAGTAATAAGTACGCTTTTACAACTGGTCAGCTTCTTTACAGTAAACTTCGTCCTTATCTTAATAAGGTAGTTATTGCAACAAAAGATGGATATTGCACCACAGAAATATTACCGTTAATATTTTATGGCAATATCTCTGCCAAATATATGCAAATATTTATGATGTCTCCTACATTTTTAGCGTATGTTAATATGATTTCATATGGGGTAAAAATGCCACGACTCGGAACATCTGATGGTAAAAATGCACTAATTGCAATTCCACCAATAAATGAACAATTACGTATTCGAGAACAATTTGATATAATCATTCCGCTTTTACGCAAAATAGAGAAACATAGTGATACTTTACATAGCAATGTATTAGCAACAAAATCCAAAATACTTGACCTTGCAATTCGTGGCAAACTTGTACCGCAAGACCCAAATGATGAGCCGGCTTCCATTCTTCTTGAACGCATACGAGCCGAAAAAGAAGAACTAATTAAGCAAGGTAAAATCAAGCGTGATAAAAAGGAATCTGTCATCTTCAAAGGTGATGATAACTCTTATTATGAGAAGATAGGCAATGATATTACTTGTATTGATGATGAAATACCTTTTGATATTCCCGATACTTGGAGCTGGACGAGAATATCAACTATTGCTGATATCACAATGGGTTCTTCGCCGAAAAGTCAGGATATATGTAATGATAACCAGTATATTGAATTTCATCAGGGTAAAATTTATTTTTCAAAGAAGACACTGATAAAATCAAATCAATATACGCGAAAAACTACTAAACTTGCACCTAAACAGTCCGTTTTATTATGCGTAAGAGCACCTGTAGGAGAACTAAATATTACTGACAGAGATATTTGTATTGGCAGAGGCTTAGCATCCATAAAATCATTAGGTAATATCAATGAAGAGTTTATATTTTACTGGTTGCATCCATATAAAACATATTTAATTAATCAGTCAACAGGCAGTACTTTTTCAGCAATAAGGTCAGATACTGTAAGAAATATTCTTATACCACTCCCACCACTGATGGAGCAAAAAGAGATTCTAAATAAAATACAAAAGGTATTCACTTTACTTGAAGATTTAGAAACAGTTAACTAATCATTTCTATTAATGCAAAATAAAGCTCTAATGCGGATAAAATTCTTTTTTGTTCATTTATCGGTGGTAATCCGAGTAGCTCTTGACTATAAGTAGAAATCCAGTATCTTTGATGATTATCGTGGTCAATTTGCGTTGCTTGTATAAGATAAAATGCAAATTTAGGCAACACTAAATCTGTATTGATATGAAGTATCTTCATTGCTGATGATTTTACCTTAAATGGAAAATCAACAAACTTGCTTTCGGTAGTAAAGTCATCAAAGATTATTACAGGCAATTCAGAAAAAATATTTTCTTTTTCGTCGGTGTACCCCAATATGAAAGATTTTCCTGCTGTTAGAACCGGCGTTTCATACTTGGATTTATAGTTTGTATCTTTAACGATATAATTAGTCGGTTGCTCATACGAAAGCAATGTTTCAAAGTTTGTTACAACCCAACCAGAAGGCAATTTTTCTCCATACTTCTCATAATAAGAGGAGTGTAAACATCTCCGTTATAATATTAAAGCGGCTATGTCGCAAATAATATTATTTCGGAGGTGTCTTTTTATGAAGACAAATCAAACATTTGAAGAATATTTGAGAAAGAGCAATCTTTCCGACAACACCATCACGTCATATTTGTGGACTGTAGATTATTTCACAAACCACTATGACGCCGTAACAAAAGAAAACTTGCTTGCATACAAAGGTTATCTTATGGAATTTTTCAAGCCAAAGACAGTGAATTTACGCATACAAGCAATCAACAAATACCTTGAATTTTTAGGTAAAGAAAAATTGCAATTGAAAGCGGTAAAAGTACAACAAAAGAACTTTCTTGAAAATGTCATCAGTAACGCTGATTACAATTATCTGAAAAAGCAGTTGAAAAAGGACGATAATATGGAATGGTATTTTGTTGTTTGGTATTTGGCTGCTACCGGAGCAAGAGTAAGTGAATTAATACAAATCAAAATTGAACATATCGAAATCGGCTATTTTGATTTATATACAAAAGGTGGAAAATTACGACGACTTTACATACCTAAAAAATTAAGAAAAGAAACTCTTGAATGGCTGGAGGAAACACACCGTTCCTCCGGCTATCTGTTTCTAAATCGTTACGGCGACAGAATTACTACACGTGGTATTTCACAACAATTAAAAAACTATGCGGATAAATACGGCTTGGATAAAAAAGTGGTTTATCCACATTCGTTTAGACATAGATATGCTAAAAACTTTCTTGAAAAATATAACGATATTGCATTGCTTGCCGACCTTATGGGACACGAAAGCATTGAAACAACACGAATATACCTTCGCCGTACTGCAAGCGAACAGCAGGCTCTTGTTGATAAAATTGTAACTTGGTAAAATCAAAACCGCCCTCACACGAGAGCGGTTCTTTATTTACGCTACTTGGTTCGCAATATCATCAAGTACAGCAAATATTTTTTCGATTGCTTCTACAATTCGTTTTTGTTCGGAAAGAGGTGGAAGTGAAATATTACAATCTGCAATATTCTCTAATGATAAATTTGGGATAGCCATATCAACTGACTTAGCGAGTAAATCACTTTTAATTATTGGTGAATTTAAAGCATAAACCAAATATTTTACATTTATTAACCTATTATTCACAAGCCTAACAATTGCAACGGCTTGATTAGTATTTAAGGGTAGTGCCTGTTGAGCGACAATGGCAGTTCTTCCTAATGTACCAGCTATTGTTATCAATATATCATTTTCTTTCAATATCGACCTTTTAAGATAATTATTATGAGATTCTTCATCTATATAATTTAGGTTTGACAAATCCAATTTGTCATATCCGGCGATATTTTCAGCTCGTAAAAAACCTATTCCAGATTGACTGTATGCAACTTTTCCACCTCTCGGTGTTGTTCCTTTTGTGATTATTTCAGATATAGTTGATAATCTAATTTTAATCCAATTACTTGGCAAATCTTGATAATAAGAGTTATCATCACCTTTAAAGATGACAGATTCCTTTTTATCACGTTTGATTTTGCCTTGTTTTATCAGTTCTTCTTTTTCGGCTCGTATACGTTCAAGAAGAACCGAAGCCGGCTCATCATTCGGGTCTTGCGGTACAAGTTTACCACGGATAGAAAGGTCGAGAATTTTGGATTTCGTTGATGAGATCAATTTCTTAAGTTGTTCCTTTTCATTGTCTAAATTGCTCAAATGCTTGTTAACCATATTGACTTTATCAATAATAGCGTTCTGCTCATTCAACGGCGGAATGGCAATTAAAAAAGTAGAAATCACTTCAGGCTTCAACTCTTTTTGATTGGTAGAACCAACTCCGGAATTTTCAAAGTATAGTTGATTAAATTTTAGAAAATAGTATATATATTGTGCGTTTATTTCTGACGGAATAGTTCTGACGGTAGTTATATGTGAATCTGGAACAATTTTAATATTGTATATATCATCCTCTTTTTTATAAATACCGACTCTGCCAAGCGTTCCCGTACCAGTTGAATTTATTATTATGTCATTATAGTAAAGAAAATCCTCATCAGCATATTTTTTTAGAGTGTTTTGTGCCAAAAATTTTGCCTTAGAAATATCTATAAATCCTGACTTTGTGTTGCATTTTTGAGCAAATACTATAACACTGCTTTTTTCTTCATATTTGGGAGCTTTTCCTCGTTTGATTTCTTTGGCGCAAATAGTTTGTAATCTACACCATTCCCAATTATTCGGCACATCAAACGGTATTTCATCTTCAATACATTTTACAGTGCCATCGGAGAATTTCTCATAATGTAAATTATCATCAGGTTTTAGGGTGTCCCTAACGAGTCTTTTACCGTTTGGAAAACTGTGTTTATCCAAATGGTCTGCTCGCTAAGATTATGCATTCGAATCTCACAAATAAAATTAAGGCACAGCCTACGGAAATTTTCTCCGTAAGTTGTGCTTTTTTCTTAGTTGTATATTACTTGCTCGTTCACAATTTCCGTTGCTCGGTTGCGGATGTTATTCGTCTTTTGCACCCATAACATTGGGTTATCCGATTTCAATTTTTCTGTAACATTTTCTTTTTCGGCAAGGTCTTTTACCAACCGAGAAAAAAGATTTTGAGCCTGTTCTTCGATGTCGGCAAGGTATGAATCGAGTTTACCGCTTGTCAGCAAATTGCAGTAACGCACTTTATGATTTTGCTTCAAATATCGTTTGTGCCTCATTGCCCATACACCGATATTCGTTTCTTTTTCTTCCGCCGATAACGAAAGATTAGGCAATAAATAATCACCAACCTGCGTATAAGCGCCTCCGCTATTTTCAAAAATTGTTTTCATATTAAAACCTCCTTGATTTTAGTAAGTTTATTATACGAAAAACAAAGTAAAATTGCGAATGTGCGGATTTGGGCATAGAAAAAGGCTCTGACCTTTTACAGTCAAAGCCTTATTTCATCATTGCTATGCCTTAGTTTTATTAAGTTTTATCATACTGCCTTATAAAACCTCAGCTTTTCTCCAAGGCTTTTTTGTTCCGTTTACTACCACGATCTTTTTAAATGAATCAGGGATATTTCTAAATGAATTAAATTCCTGCTTCTGCTTTTCCTCAGAGGCCATATCATAAGCCACCTGAATATAATATCTCTGACTCCCCTGATTGACCACAAAATCAACTTCAAACTGCTTTCGAGTTGTTTTTCCTTCATCATTTTTCACATCTTAGCCAAAATACTTTCTATTACAAGTGTTAACTATGGAGGTATTATTATGGCAAATTACACAAAAACAACTATTGGAAAGGAAAACCGAATTGAGCTGCATGAAAAGTTGTCTTTAACAGGTGCAGAAATCAGTTTAAACGAACTACCTGCAGGAGCAAATGTCCCATTTGTTCATTCTCATAAAGAAAATGAAGAAATCTATGGAATTCTTTCAGGTAACGGCAAAGCCATAATTGATGGAGAAGAAATCAGCCTTTCAACTGGAGACTGGCTAAAAATCGCACCTGCTGCAAAGCGTCAGTTTTTTGCATCCGATATTTCTGGAATTACTTATATCTGCATTCAGGTAAAAGAAAATTCTCTGGAACATTTTACAGCAGAGGATGCCGTAATCGGCTAATTAAAAGTATTTATTTACAAAAATGCACAGTTCACGATAAGCTAAGAACTGTGCATTTCTTTTTTGTTCAATATTACGTTTTCTCAATTTTTCAAACAAGAAGTTATCAGTGATTATCTTTTAGAAAACAGCCAACTACAGCGACGCCAAATCCAAGAACACCTAGGACATATCCCCAAAAATTATTTGTTGTCACAGCAATTCCTAAAGGTATTATTGCAATCCCCAATAACTCAATCTTAATTCCTTTCATCGCAAATACCTTCGTTACAAACTGGAATTGAATCCATACACTCTATGATTATTGGAACTTTATTTCATTTTTAATCCAACAAACTGGAATTTGTTTGTACAATGTTCAAGATATAACTGTTATTATGTCTTGATTAGAGTACAAACTCATATAAGAGGAACTTCCTCGGTACTCCAATATCAACATATATGATTTCAACCTTATCCACATACTTAAATCCAAACGACATATACATTTTCTGTGGAATATCATTTCCCTCTATGCAATCAAGACGAATTGATTTAAGGTTTCTTTCCCTTGCTGTGTCTATTGCGTGTTGAACTAACTGCTTCGAGTATCCACGACCTCCATATTCCGGAAGGACACGCAAGGCATGAAGAACTACTGTCTCGTTATCATTTGCATCAATAAGCCATTTAACTGCGTGATACGCCTCATCACGATCATGATTCATAATATACGCCGCAACAATTCGACCATCTTCAATACCGATAAACTGATTTCTCTCTTTGATTGCATCTTTGATCATTTCATCTGGAGGGAAACCACCTTTATCTCCCTCCGGCAGAAAATCTTTTCCGCTCAAAACTTTACACATACCGTCATAAAACTGTCGCAATTCTATAAAATTTTTCTCTTCTGCATATCTGATAATCATAGAAATCTATCCCTCCAACTTCTAAGTTGTAAGTTTCTTTACTATCATATCTTTAAAACTTGTTTTGCTTTCGCATTAACAAATTGGATAATCGGGCCTGAAATGATAACTGTAATAAGCGTGCATACACCAAACTTTCCGCCAAACAAAACACCTGTAACAACAACCAAAATATCCAATGCCATTCGGACAAATTTAATCTGCCAGTGATTTTTTCTGCTAAAGCAAAAGTGACTGCCTCATAGGAGCCTCTACCAAGGGATGCCGACGCATATAGTACCCGTTCCGACAGCAAACAAAACCACTCCTAACAACATAATTAAAAAATTGATCCACTTATAGGTACTGTAAATATGGCAGTTAGCAAACAAATCTACACAGGTACTGTATACAATCTGGTACAACACAGTTCCTATATGAATCTGACTTTTATCGTAAATGAGCGCAAACAAAATCATTCCCAATGCTACAACAAAAGATGCTGTGCCAATGCTTATGTGAAATGTTCTTGCAATCCCCTGCCACAGCACCGCAAGCGTAGCTCCGCCAAATCCAGCATACAGTGCAAGTGTAATTCCATAAGCCGCAATTATAGAACCTATTACAAGGATTGCCAATTTCTTTAGTGTTTTTTTATTGTTATTTTTCATTGACTTTTAGTTCAAGTACGTCCGGACAGGCATAATGTCCGATTGCATCATGCTCCATTTTGCAGGCGGCAGGCAAATTCATATCAAGTTCTGCGTAAATGATAGTTTCTTTATCCCAGACAGGTTTTGTCAAATAATGCCCATATGAATCAATAATGCGGCTTCCTCCTCTGCACACAAGTCCTGGAAGTTTAGATACGAT
>ENA-OQHF01000571-OQHF01000571.1-human-gut-metagenome-genome-assembly--contig:-NODE-571-length-22321-cov-13.002748_pt1 | contig 22321 bp, 16 predicted proteins | sample MGYA00242559_ERZ504709 | MGnify/ENA primary metagenome ERZ504709 (study PRJEB26092, sample SAMD00036203) | human gut metagenome | host: Homo sapiens | study: EMG produced TPA metagenomics assembly of... | reverse complement strand
TGATATTTTATACTTAATTCACAAAAAAACACATAAAAATGAGGTCAAATTTAGTGAATTTGGAATTACTAAATTCAACCTCGTAGTATTTACTATTTCTCAATGGGATTTAGTTTTACAATTGAGCTATTTTCTGTATCACTAGTTTTTAATATTGATTTGTATTATACTTGAGATAGATTCCGTATCGGAATTTATTTTTTTTGGAGGAAAATATGAAAATTATTGTAGTTGGCGATGGGAAAGTTGGCTTTGCGATTGCGAAACAATTGAATCAAGAAGGTCATGATATTACAGTGGTTGAAAATAAAGCGAATGTATTATCGAGTACAATGAATCAACTCGACATTGTTGGTGTGCAAGGCAATGGAGCTAGTTTAGACACATTATTGGAAGCACGTGTACCTTCGAGTGATTTGTTGATTGCGGCTACATCAACGGATGAAGTGAATATTATTTGTTGTTTATTGGCAAAAAAATTGGGAGCTAGACATACCATTGCTCGTATTCGTAATCCAGAATACAATAATACAGTTCGTTTGATTAAAGATGAATTGGGATTGAGTATGAGTATCAATCCAGAGCAGGCGGCGGCTCGTGAAATATTGCGTGCGATTCGTTTCTCAAATTCCATTAAAGTATCGTCTTTTGCGAAAGGAAGAATTGAGCTTGCTGAAGTTAAGGTAACAGAAAATTCCCCACTTATAAATATGCGTGTGGTTGATATCAATCGTCGTTTTAAGACGGAAGTCTTGTTTGTGACGATTTTGCGTGATGGTGAAGTCATCATTCCAAATGGAAATACGGTGATTTATGCAAATGACCGTCTTACATTAACGGGTTCAACAACGCAATTAGAGCGTTTCTTTATTAAGATTGGTATTTTAAGTGATCGTACAGTCAATGAGGTTATGATTGTTGGTGGTGGTCGTATCACATATTATTTGACGAGCATGTTACTTGAATTGGGTATGGCCGTTAAAATTATTGAGTTGAATAAAGAGAAGTGTATCAACTTGGTTGAAAAATTCCCACAGGCAACAGTGATTCATGGAGATGGAACGGATCATGAATTATTATTGAGTGAATCCTTAGAGGAAATGGATGCCTTTATCGCTCTTACAGATAATGATGAGGAGAATGTCATTATTTCCATGTTTGCGCAAAGTCATGGTGTTACGCATGTGCTTCCTAAGGTAAATCGTGTTTCTTTAGGTTTCTTGTTGGAAAAGTTGGGTCTTGAAAATTCAATTACGCCTAAGTTTATTACCGCAAACCAAATCGTGCAGTATGTTCGTGCTATGCAGAATACGGTTGGATCAAACGTTGAATCTTTGATCAAACTCGTGGATGACAAGGTAGAGGCTTTAGAATTTAGAGTGCGTGACAATTGTCGTTTTATTGATGTGCCAATTAAGGATCTAAATATTCGTAAGGGTATTATCATTGCGTATGTAACACATAAAGGTGTTTCTAAAGTGGCAACTGGGGATACGCGTATTCAACTATCAGATACGGTTATTATCATTAGTAAGGTTGCAGGATTGAGGGATATCAATGATTTACTATCTTAAGCATAATATACATAAACTCAACTGGACTATGATTGGTAATGTATTGGGTATGGTGCTTATTGCGCAGGCCTGTTTAATGGTGTTGCCGGTCATTGTGGATTTGATTTATCAAGAAGGATTATTTGATTCTTACTTGATTGTGATTGGAATTTGTTTGGTTTTAGGATATGGTTTAATGCGTAAAAAGGCGAGAACGAATTCTTATTTTGCCAAAGACGGAATGCTTGCGGTAGGTCTTGCCTGGATCGTTGTTTCTTTCTTTGGTGGATTACCATTCTACTTGTCGGGTGAAATTCCTTCTTTTGTGGATTGTTTCTTTGAAGCGGTGTCTGGATTTACAACGACAGGTTCAAGTATTTTAACGGAAGTTGAGAATTTAAAGCATGCCACACTATTCTGGCGTAGCTTTACGCACTGGATTGGTGGTATGGGTATCTTGGTTTTCATTTTGGCTTTACTTCCAAAGTCAAATGATCGTGATATGCATATCATGCGTGCGGAAGCACCGGGTCCTACCATTGGTAAATTGGTGCCTCGTATGCGTCAGTCCGCTATGATTTTATATACCATGTATATGGGATTAACTATCATTCAGGTCATTTTACTATTGATTGGCAAGATGCCATTGTTTGATGCGTTATGTAATACGTTTGGTACAGCGGGTACCGGTGGTTTTGCGATTAAAAACACGAGTATTGGTGCCTACAACAATGCGTATTATGAAGTAATCATTACGATTTTTATGATTTTATTTGGTGTGAACTTTAATATGTACTACTTTTTATTAATCAAAGATTTCAAACAGGTCTTTAAAAATGAAGAGTTGCGTACATATTTAGGTATTATTCTATTCTCAATTATTTGTATCACATTGAATATTTTATCCATGTATAATTTTGATGTATTCAAATCCATTCGTTTGGCAAGTTTTCAAGTGGGTTCAATTATAACGACAACGGGATATTCGAGTTGTGATTATAGTGTCTGGCCACAATTTAGTAAGATGATCCTCTTCTTATTAACAGTCTGTGGTGCGAGTGCTGGTTCGACTGGTGGTGGTGTTAAGGTAAGTCGTCTTTTGATTATTGTAAAGAAAATCAAATTGGATATTCAAAAGTTACTACATCCACAAAAAGTAGAAGCCATCACAATGGATGGCAAAGTAGTGGATACAGACGTGGTCAATCAGATCATGGCGTATTTCTGTAGTTTCATTATTATTGTCGGTGTCTTGTTGTTCTTGGTTTCATTTAATAATTTTGATTTTGAGACAACGGTTACATCCGTTATGACTTGTATTGGCAATGTAGGTCCAGGATATGGTCTTTGTGGTCCAATGGGAAACTTTTCCATGTTCTCGGATTTTTCTAAAATCGTTTTATCTTTTGCGATGTTGATTGGTCGTTTGGAAATCTATCCAATTATCATTTTCTTGGCTCCAATTTTAAATATTCGTAGTGTATCTAAGAATATTCATAGTCGTAAAAAGCGTAGAAGCAATTAAGGTACTTTATGTACCTTTTTTTGTATCCAAAATTAGATAGGGTCGACTAAAAGTTGGCTTTAAAAGATGTCGGGTTGAAAACCCTACATCTTTTAAAGGATTAACTAGGGAGCAGATCATTACAAATCGGATCTTTTAATATGTGTTCTATTCCACGCTTACGGTTGAACAGAGGTTGGGACAATAGTGAACACATGTGTTCACATTTCATAGTTTAAATGTAATGGATTGGAGTGGTGCTTATGGAAGATAAAATTGGAACCGATGAATATGGGGAAATACTTATATATCAGACTGATGATGGGCAGACAAATATAGAAGTTAAAATAGAAGATGATACAGTGTGGCTGACACAACAACAGCTTACTAAATTATATCAATGCAGTAAATCAAATATAAGTGAACATATAAAGCATATACTCGAAGAAGAGGAACTGGATAAGGATGCAGTTGTTCGGAAATTCCGAACAACTGCAGATGATGGAAAAACATATAATATTACTTATTACAATTTAGATATGATTATCTCTCTTGGATATCGTATTAAATCAGTGATTGTAACAAGTTTCAGGCAGTGGGCAACACAGCGGTTAAAAGAATATATGATTAAGGGATTTACGATAGATGACGAGCGCTTGAAAGGAAATAGTGGAGGAGATTACTTTGACACCAGTCGAAAAAGCATATCTTGAAAGCATTAAAGAGGTTTCCAAGGAAGTAAAAAGAAAATAGCTTGTATAATGAATTGGAGGGCATACATAATGCTTATTAGAGTATGATATGAGCATAAGGAACAAAATTAGTTGGAAGCAAAGAGTGAGTGGATCTACATTGAGTACATTGGATACGCTGAACACGAATACTTATTTTACAACCGTTAGATACATCATCTATAATCACAAATCTTTTATAGTGTCCATATAAGATAAAAAGGCCAACGACAACGCAAACAGGACAATGTAAAGAAAGTAGATCAATCGAAGCAACAAAAGCCTGATAATCATTTTCATTCAAAATCATGTTGAAGTCGTTGGTAATTTTCAGTATCATAATATTGTCTTAGAGGACGGATAGAAATTACAAACTTTGGACGGTTGGGGATTTCTATCTTTTTATTTTATGTCCAATCCTTCTAAAAATACTGTAACAAAAAAGATAGAAATTCACCCTACAAGTGTTTAAAGGTTATCACTTTCTAAAAGCAAAAATCCCTATGACTTTTAAAGATTGATTTATCCCTATCCAGTTTTAGATATTCGTTTTTGCACTTTTTAGTATTGTTTGTACTTTTTAATTGAGTGTAAACGCATACATCTAACTTAAACGTAATTTGTGTTACTATATAGTCAAATTAGTTTACTTCTATTTAATGGGAATATAACCATAGTTTTTAGTGGATTGAAATAGGATTGAGAGTTTGATAGAGTTATAGATATTAGGGGATTTTTTATGAAGATAATAGATAATGATTTGACAATTCAAGAAGTGTGTGGGCGTATTGGTGGATATCATCGGTGTTCATTGGAGGATGGATATCCCTTTTTATATGTGAGTTTGAAATTTCAAGAGATTTTTGGCTGGTCAAAAGAAGAGATTGAAACTCGATTTGATAATAAATTAATGAATATGGTGCATCCAGAGGATAGAGAGATAGATTTATTCAATTCTGTTTTTCGTTTGTTAGGAAAAGATGGATATCACTATGTAAGTGAGAGTGTAGAGAAAGAGGGAAATTCTATACTGCATGGACATATTTCGGATGTGACAGAATTTATTCGTGAAAAGGAACAGAATAATATCTTATCGGCTTTGACTATGGATTATACTTCTTTAGTGCTTTGTGACTTGAAACAAGATACCGTGGAAGTGATTAAGCAGGATGCGAGTTGTGCTGAAATGAATTGGCATAGTTATAGTGAAAGTTTAAATTATTTCTATGATAATGTACTGATGAAGGATTCTTGTCCAAATTATATGGATATTTTATCAAATGAGTTTTTAATGCGTACATTAAAGGAACAGGGTTCTTTGGAATGGCATTTTCAAATTGTTCCAGATGAGAATGGAATTTCGAATTTAGGGGCAAGGGCAGTATTTCTATATGAGGATTTGAATCATTTTAAGATTATAATGGGTTTTCGTCCAATTGATGAAATTGTAAAGAGGGAAAAAGTATTAGAACTTCAAAGAGTGATTATTGAGGGTCTTGGTAAAGAATTTTTTTCCGTATTATTGTTGGAGTTGGATAGTGGTCAAATCTTTTCCTATCGTGAAGTGGGTGAGAATGGTAAGCGTATTGCGGATTTTTGTCGTAAATATGGAAATCAGTGGTGTGAATTATTGCCAGCTTATGCCGATGAGATTGTGACGGATGAAAGTCGTGAAAATTTCTTGGATCAGCTTTCGTTAGATGCGTTATGTTCAAATCAAGATGATTTTTCAATGACCTATGAATTTAAAATGGGTGATCGTATTATTTATCATCAGACGCGTATTGCGTATGTTCGTAAAAAAGATCGTAGTCGTGTGGCGGTGATTGGTACAAGAAACATTGATGATTTGATCAAGAAGGAACGTATGCAGGAGGCGAAATTAAAAGAGGCTTATATATTGGCGGAAGAGGCGAATAAGGCGAAGACGGATTTCTTAAACAATATGTCGCATGATATTCGTACGCCTATGAATGTGATTCTTGGCTACAACGAGTTGATGAAGCAGTACTTGACAGATCCAATCTTAGTAGATTATCAAAATAAGATAGAACAGAGTGGTAAGCTATTACTTTCCATCATTAATAATGTTCTGGATATGGCGCGTATTGAGAGTGGTAAGATGGTTGTCGAAGAAAGAGCCGAGCAAATCGGGCTTGTAGTCGAAGAAATCGAGAACGTATTCGAGTCGAGTGCACAAGAAAAGAATATCGTATTTACAACGAGTGTAGATGTGGATCATACACATGTGTTGTGGGATGGTTTTAAGGTTCGTGAAATCTTAATGAATCTTGTGGGAAATGCGTTTAAGTATACGCCTGATGGTGGTCATATTGCGATTGATGTCAAGGAACTTGATTGTGCAAGGTCGGGTTATGTCAGGATTCAAACGCAAATCAAAGATACGGGTATTGGCATGAGTGAAGATTATCTTCCAACTTTATTTGATTCTTTTTCTAGAGAATACAATACAACGATTGGAAAAGTGTCGGGTACAGGTCTAGGTATGGCGATTGTCAAGAATCTGGTGGATATGATGGATGGAGAGATTTGTGTAAAGAGTAAACTTGGTGAGGGGACTTGTTTCACTCTTACTTTTGAGCATAGAATAGCGGATGAGGATTCTATAGAATGGAATCAAGAATTGGATGTTTTGGATGAAAAATCCATCTTAGAAGGCAAGCGTGTTTTACTTGTGGAAGATAATGAATTGAATGCCGAGATTGCGATGGCCATACTTGAACAGAGTGGTTTAATATTGGATCGTGTTGAGGATGGTTTAGCTTGTATAAATCGGTTGTCTGAAGTGGATGCAGATTTGTATGATTTGATTTTGATGGATATTCAAATGCCAAATATGAATGGGTATGAGGCGACTAGAAGAATTCGTCAATTTGAGAATGTAAAAAAGGCAAGTATTCCAATTCTAGCTATGACGGCCAATGCGTTTGAGGAAGATAAGAAAATGGCAATGGAAGCAGGTATGAATGGGCATATTTCGAAGCCGATTGATGTGAATGTATTGGAAAATGAAATTATAAACATATTCAAAAAAGTGTCTTAATGGACACTTTTTTCTATAGTAGGTACAACATTTAAATATAAGAAAAAAGTCCTGCCATAAAAGCAGAACTCAAATTTTCAAGCCGAACATTTATTAGATGCTTTCGGTGAGCATACAATATTTTCGAGCCGGACATTTATTAGTTGCTTCCGGTAAGCAACGATATTTTCGGTAACAGGAAACCTGTTTCTTTAATTATGATATGGTTGAAACTGAAATATGTCAATAATATACAAAACTGAATGGTTGGCAGAATTCAATTAAATTTGATGATAAGATAAGAAAATGGCAATCAAAGCAGGTATGAATGGGCATATTTCTAAGCCAATTGATGTAAATGTATTGGAAAATCAAATCATAAACATATTTAAAAAAGTGTCTTAATGGACACTTTTTTCTATACAAGGTATAATTGTGTGGTTTATAATGTGGATAGTTCGATGCAAAGGAGTGGTAATATATATGAGATTTTTTGATTACATTGATACTATCGAAAAGCCTACAATTGAGAATATTCGAGTTATATATAAGGCTGTAAATGAGAAGTATGATGATCTCATAGACATGGCACTAGAGCCGAATAGTAAGAATTATAAAAAGTGGGTTCAGAATATGGAGTGTTTAAAAAAATCTGAAAACATGTTGATTGATTGTATTGGCAATAACCAGATTACAGATACAGAGTGGTTAGAGCTTATGTATAATATTTATCGTTATCAAGTTAAATATGGTGGTTTAAAATACCTTACAATTGAATTATAGGAAATGACAGGATTCGTAATGAATTCTGTTTTTCTTTTGCACATTTTAACAATTCTGTTGCACTTTTTAATCGAGTTTATTTCGGAGGGGGGGGAGCGCATATATAACCAAAAAGTAAAAATAACTGTTAAAGATATATGCGAAGCTATATATAACTATAAATAAATATAACCATGGTTATTTTGGCATTTGAAAAAACGTTTTAAGGAGCGTAATATGTGAGTGCCAAAAGTTAGTAAATCATTAAACACTTGATAGGTATAGGAGAATTGATGAATTTACGAATACATTATTGATTGTTTGTACAATATTTTTTTGCTAAACCAGTTTACAAGTTGATTAGATTGGCTTTTTTTACTAACTTGAAGTAAGCGCTACCAATGGATGTAGGGGTTAGATATGGAGAAGAAAGATTTAAAACATTTGAGTCGTAGTGAGTTGGTGGATGTCATTTGCGAGATGAAAAAGGATACTACAAATTCAAATGATTTAACAATGGAAGAAATCAAATCGGAGCAGAAGCGATTAAAGGATAGGGCTTTATATCGTAAAACTTTAAAAGGGACAATTGGTATATTGGTTGTAGTAGCTGCCATTTCTGTTTTAGTAGCTACTTTATGGATGCCCGTATTATCTATTTATGGCTATAGTATGTCTCCTACTTTGGAACAGAGTCAATATGTTGTTTCTGTGAAGAATACAGATTTAAAGTCGGGAGATATTGTAGCTTTTTGGCAGGGAAATAAGTTGTTGGTAAAACGCGTTATTGCCAGTCCTGGTCAATGGGTAGATATTGATGTGAATGGCAATGTGAGTGTGGATGGTAAAGCGTTGGATGAAAAGTATCTTAATGAAAAAGCTTTAGGAAATTGTGATATTGATCTTCCACACCAGGTGTCTGAATCGCATTGGTTTTTAATGGGTGATAATAGGGATACTTCTATAGATTCTAGAAGTAGAGTGATTGGAGATATTTCGAAAGAACAAATTGAGGGGCAGATTATTTTTAGAATTTGGCCTTTTGATCAAATAGGAAGTGTAAAGTAGGTGAGAGAGCATGGTTTCGGAATATATAAAAAAACTACTTAAGGATAAAGCACGGTTAAAGAAATGGAAAAAGATTACTTTAGCCCTTTCTTGCGTTGTTGTTTTTTGCGTGGTTTATGCACTAACTCTTCCGGCCATTACTTTAGAGGGTAAAACCATTTGTGGAATGGAAGAACATACTCATACTGAAGAGTGTTATCAAGATGACAAGTTAATTTGTGATAAAGAAGAACATCAACATACCGAAGATTGTTATGAAAAAGAAGAGCAGGAAGAAGAACAGCCTGTTGAAGAAGAGAATGAAGTATCAAATGAGCCAGAAGAAACTGTGCAGCCAGACACTCAAACAACAGCTGAGGAAGAAGAGAATGAAGACGATCCAAAGATAGTAGAAGAAGAAACTACAGTGGTGCAATCGGATTATCAATTAAAAGATAGTGACATTACTTCAATTGAAGTGAATTATAGAGATGCGAATGGGCATTGGCAACAAGTTGAAAAAGGTGAAGTTAACCCAAGCAATACAGAGATCTATTTAAAAGTAAATTTTGCTGAAATTAAAACAGAAGATTTATTAAATAAACATAATTGCACGCTTTCATATCAAATTCCTGACTTTTTACGTGATGCCAAAGAGGCAGGAAATCTTTATGAGGGTACAGAAAAAATAGGAACTATCACAGTTGAAAATAATGTAGTGAAGGTTACTATAGATAAAAAATATCTTGAAAAATTAATTGAGAATGGAAATACACATTTAAAAGGATATTTTTACGTACAAGGACAAATTAATTTATCCACAATAGTAGATAAGGATGGAAAAGCATTTTTAAATTTAGGAGATAAAACAGTTACTTTGAATTATGGTCCGGATTGTATTGAAAAATTTGGTGGTGTAGGGATAAAAAAAGAATTTAAAGAAGTAGATAAAATAAATAATTATGTAGCTTATACAATTACTGTTTCGGCAGGTAAGGATGGATGTAAAGGTCTATATGTAATTGATCGATTTACTTCAAATGGTAATTTAGTTAGCTATGCAGACAATATTACATCAACAGAAACGGTATTAAAAAATTCGAGTGATAATCATGAACCATATGAGACAATAACAGGATCCACAAATCATGGCACGATTTATAAAGCCAATATTCCGGATTCTACAACCAAAATACCTGGAGCAGGACAAAACAATATCACAAGTCCTTGTATTGTTTGGAATATCAAAAATATGGGTGCTAATGAGAGACGTGAGCTTACTTATTATGTGAAACTTAAGGATGATGTGAATTTAAGAAATCAACAAATCACAAATAGAGCATCGTTGTATTCAAAAGGCTCTCAAGATGTTTATGATAGAGGTTCTGGTGAAGCAAATTTTACTCCTACAATAAATTATGATGGTAAGTTTACTAAGGATGTAAATGGAAATATTATAAGAAACAATGATGGTTCATATACAATTCCATTTAAGTTATCAATTGCTCTTAATGAAGATACGAGTAATTATACAATCAAGAATCTTCAATTCCGTGACTTTTTGAGAAATATAGACAACGATTTATTACAATATGTTACTTTTGATCATACATCTTTTAAATTATATAAGAATGATAAGATGGTTGATCCTACAAAATATAATGTGAAATGGTCTTCTGAGACTAATAATACAGATTTTAAAGAATGGAATGAAGTTACAAATCCAAAGAGCTTTAAGTTTTCTGGAAATGATGGTGATCCAATTAACTTAAGTCCAGGTCAAAGTTGTTATGTGACATATAACGTTATTGTAAAGCCAGAAGCCTTTGCGAAGATGCATTCAGATTCAATAACAGTGGACAATCGTTTTGTTGCACATGCAGATAACGTGGATCAAAATCGTGATGGTGGATTTGAAGCGTATAATTCCATTCCAATTATTAAAACATATGAATGGAATGGTAAACATGTAGATCAAAATGCTACAACAGAAGAAACATCAGAACGAATAGATGGTGATAAATATACGTATAACGGAGATAAAATTGAAAAGGATTCAACTTCAGAAAATAGCTTTACAGTTCCTAAGGGAAGCTATAAATATACAGTTGAAACAAATAAAACATTGAATGATTTTGATGTCGCAGACGTAATAATGACAGATACCTTGACTTCAAAATATATGAAGTATGTTGGGTATGTGAAAGTAGAAGCTTTACAAGCAAACACAATTTCAAGTGATTTAAATAAAGCGTCATCAGATACTTATACGTTACAGCCTACTTATGAAACAGTAGGGACTAAATGGGTCAAGATAGATGATAAAAAGTCATTTAGTTTAAAGCCTTCTGATTTAGACTTAGGCTGGACTGGCAAGAATTATGCGTATCGTTTTACTTACTATGCAAAACCAGATAATTTAGGTGCCTTTACGGCAACTACAGTAAAGAATAAATTTACTTTGAAGGGAATTGTAAAGAAAGGGAATGGAGAGTTTACTTTTAATGAGAATGATGTTTCCAAAGAAACAACATTAACTATTAAGGGAACCTTGAACATGACTGCAAAGAAAGTGTCTTGGTATTATAATGAGCCTACAAAAGAATCAGGTACATGGTCTAAGGGTGAACTATATTGGGTAGTTGATGTAGGTGGCACACAGATTGCGCAAGGTACAACATTCCGTGATTTGATTAAGTCAGATGATAAAATAACTAGTTCGTATTTACATGATGATTCATTGGTGGGTATTTACAAAGGAACACTTCCAGAAGGAAAATCGATTTCTGATTATAAGGATTTAAATGATTTAACTAATAATGGAGCTTTAACTCCTATAAATGGTAGTTTTAAAACTGAATTTGATGGTACAGCTCCAAATTACAATGGATTATTTTTCACTGCAAAAGAAGATATTAAGCTAGAGAATGGTGAAAAGGTTTATATGATTATTAAATCTGAACCAGCAGAGCTTCCATCACCTACAAATAATCGTGATACAAAAACATATAAGAATAGTATTAGTATCAAGGATGATGATAATTATGTTTTTGAACAAACGGCTGAAAAGACTTTGTATACATCTCCAAATATTTTAAAGGAGTTAGGACAGGTTTTTAAATATGATGGAAAAATAGTTACAAATCTTCAAATAGGTGCTGATAAAACTGAATCAGGAGTTGCAGATACAAGTAAGATTTGTCAGGATTTGTTAAAAGAGAATCGCGGAGTCTTTGTGTCTTGGGCATTTAAAGTTAACTATGATGGAAAATTAAATGGGAAATATAGTGTTTTAGAAGATATACCAGAAGGTATGGAGCTTAGTTACATTCGTGTTAAATGGCATGGTGAAGATGCTTTAAGTGTTAAATCAAAAGAAATTACAGGAATTGATAGTACTGTCTGGACAAAAGTAGAAAATGATTCAAAAAATGATAATAAAAATTCTGATGAGCATACAATTTATTATGTCAATAAAAATAACAAACAAGCCATGATACAACTAGGTGATTTTAAGGCGAAGGAAGAAAGAGACAATAATTCGGTGGATGTGCAGGTTGTTTGTAGAGTGACAGATTCAAAGGTGTTATTGGGTGCTGAATCCCAAACATTTACGAATAAAGTTACACTTAAAAAAGATGGTAAAGACATTGATACGGCAACAAGTCCAGAAACCGTTCAATTAACTGAAGAAAATAAGAATATTAACAAAAAACAAGGTCAAAGTAATGGACAAAAGATTGATTTTGAAATCAATGCGAACCAGCTTGGTCAAACACTTCCAACAAATGATGGTGACAATTTAAAGTTGGTGGATGAATTAGGTGAAAATCTGCAGTTGGATACAACTTCAATTAAAGTGTTTAAGAATGATACTGAACAAATAACAAATTGTGCAACTTCATATACTAACAATACTTTGGAAATTACAGTTCCTAATAATGTCCCAATTAGGATTACATATACAGTTACAGTAAATGCCAAACCAAAAGAGTCTGTAAAAGTAACTAACACAGCTTATTGGAAGGGATATTCTAAAGATAGTGGTAAAATAGTTGAATCTGATTATTCATATAAAGTAGGTGGAGGTATCGAAGCTTTGTCAAAAGTAAACTTTAAACTTACGAAACAAGATCAAAATAACTTGAGCACTTTTTTACAGGGTGCAGAGTTTGATATAGAAAAGTGTGAATTAAATGGAAATGTTATTACTCCAACAAAAATAGCAACTGTAACTACGGATGCTAATGGACTAATTACTCAAGATTTAGATTTTGATACACTTTACAAAATAACAGAAACAAAAGCACCAGATGGCTATGTCCTTGATAACAAGCCAATCTATATCTTGGATTTAAAAGACAAGGAAAAGGATACGAGTTATTTAGAGAAGGTTAAAACGCTTGTAAAAGACAATAAACTTTATGTGCGTTACAAACAACAAGATTTTGACATACAAGTTCAGAATCACAAGGGTGAAATTACTGTAGTTAAGAAATTTATCAATGATGCAGCAGGAAAATCGACAAATCCTGTAAGTGGAACATATAGATTTAGATTATATGATAATCAAAATGGAGAAGGCACGTATTTACAGGAAAAATCGATTACTTATGTTGCAGGTGAAACACAAGAAGAATCAGCGAAGTTTATTAATCTAAAATTAGATAAAACATATTATGTTTTTGAATTAGATGATAATGATAATCTGATTACTGATTCTTCAGAAGAAGTAACAATAAATAAATTGCGGTATGCAGTAGAGTATCAAAATGGGGAAGGTGCATCTACAAATGCTGCGACAAACGGGCAAACGGTAACTGTTACAAACAGAAGCCGTACAAAAATACTACCTTCTACAGGTGGGTATGGATCCCTGATTTACAGGATATCAGGTGCAATGTTGGCACTTGCAAGCTTGATAGTTCTGACAAATATATATATAAAGAATCATTTAGATGATACATCAAAGAAAAGGAGAAAGAAATGAAACTAATTAAAAAGATTGCAGCCGTTATGTTTGCGTTCATGATGGTATTCTCATTAGGCACAAACGTAAAAGCAGAAAGTGGAACATCCACAGATACAAAAGGATCGATAACTATTACTAATGCAATTAAGGATCAAGATTACAAAATTTATAAGATTTTAGATTTAGAGAGCTTTGATTCTACAAAAGGAGCTGAAGCATATTCTTATAAGCTTACAAATGATAAATGGAAAAACTTTTTCGAAACTGGAACTGGAAAAGATTATGTGGATATAAAAGCTGGGTATGTAACATGGAGAAGTGGAGTAAATGAAGCTGATGCAGCAAATCTTGCCAAGGCAGCAATAGCATATGCTAAGGATGCTAATAATGGAGTTGCCGCTGTAACTGTGACACCAACTAAACAAGATAATGGGAACAAAACTGAAACATTAACTTATTCTGATTTGGAATTAGGTTATTATTTAGTTGAATCAAGCGTTGGGGCACTTTGTGGTTTAACTACTACAAACTCTAAAGTTGATATTATTGAAAAAAATGGTGTTCCTAGTGTGGAAAAAAATGTTAGTGATACACCAGACGGAAATTTTGCTAAAGATAGCTTTGCGAATATAGGGGATAAAGTTTATTTTAAAACAGTTATTACAGCGAAACAAGGTGCACAAAACTATGTGTTGCACGATAAAATGGATGGTGCATTTACATTTAATGATGATATCGTTATAAAATCTAATAATACTAAAGTTGATAAAGCTAACTATACTATCTACTATGATGATAGTATAGTGAATGCTGAAAATAGAGTTTCAGATAAATGTACTTTTGAAATCAAATTCACACAAGCTTATTTGGACACATTGATTAAGGACCAGCAAATTGTTGTAACTTATTCTGCAATGCTAAATAATAATGCAGTTATTAATGATGTAAATTATAATAAGACCCAATTATCATATGGAGATAACAAAGTATCAAACGAAGATAGTACTTCTACATCGACTTCTTCGATAAAGGTATTAAAATACACTGGGAATACAACACATACATTAAATGGTGCAAAATTTAAATTATTTACGAAAGAAACTGGTGGTGATGCTTTAAAATTTGAAAAAATTGATGATCAAAATTATAGATTAACACAAAATGTAACAGGTAATGATGAAATTGAAACTGTTAAAGAAGGTCAATTTACTATGCAAGGATTAAAACCCAATGTCACTTATTGGCTAGAAGAAACAGAAGCTCCAAAAGGATACAATAAATTAACTAAAAGAATTAAAGTTGAATTAAAAGAATATGGACATGTAGTTGTTGATGGAAAAGGAAATGGTTTTCCACCTCTTACACAAGTAGAAGTAGAAAATAAGACTGGTTCAATCCTACCTTCTACTGGTGGTATGGGTACAACACTAATCTACTTAGTAGGTGGTGCATTAGTATTAGTATCTGGATTTGTATTGGCTAATAAGAAAAGAGCTAAAGCTAAATAATTGATTTATTGATTAAATTATGTTGTATGGGGGAACTTATTGTTTCCCCATACAACAGTAGGGAGAGGGTTGTAAGATGAAGAAACATATTTCAACTATAATTGCGATACTTGTTTTTATTACGGGCCTTTCCTTATTGTTGTATCCGACGGTGAGTAATTATTGGAATTCTAAACATCAAACGGCTGTTGTTGCGAATTATTCTGAAAAGATTGAGAAGATGGATGACAAGGATAAGCAGGCTGCGATAGATTCAGCTATTTCCTATAATTCAGGGTTGGTTTCTAATAGTGGTCGTTTTACTCCTAGTGATTCAGAACTTAGTTTATATAAGAGTCTATTAAATGCGGATGGTACGGGTATGATGGGATATATCACGATACCTGAGATTCGTTGTAAACTAGCTATTTATCATAGTGTGGATGATTCTGTATTACAGGTGGGTGTTGGTCATTTAGAGGGTTCTTCGCTTCCTGTTGGTGGTAGTAGTACGCATTGTGTTATTTCTGGTCATAGAGGGCTTCCAAGTGCTCGTTTGTTTACGGATATTGATCGTCTTGAAAAGGGGGATTTATTTTATCTGCATGTGTATGGCAAGGTTTTGGCGTATGAGGTGGATAAGATTTCGGTTGTCGAGCCTGAGGATTATGGTCCTTTAGAGATTGAAGAAGGTAAAGATTTTTGTACGTTACTTACGTGTACGCCGTATGGTATTAATACGCAGCGCTTGATGGTTCGTGGTCATCGTGTGGTGGATAGTTTGTATGATGAATCAAATATTACTTCAGATGCAGCTCGAGTGGATACTTTAGTGGTGGCTTCTTGTGTTGGTGTTGTATTGTTGTTGGTTGGTATTATTGTTTCGAAGATATGGAGGTTAAAAGGACATGAAAAAAATAATTCGTAGTGTATTGTGTATATTTCTTTTTGTGCTTGTATGTACTCCTGTTTTCGCAAGTGATTTTTCGAGTTTAACAGTGTCTTGTCCTGCTTCAGATATAGATGTTCGCTTATATCGTGTGGCGGATGCGGATTATAATTTGATGGGTGCTTTTAAATCCTATTCGGTTTCAAAGGATTGGAATATTCTTGGTGATTATATTGATCGTGACAATATTGAATGTGATGAGGAAGTGATGTCAGATTCAGATGGCAAGGCTTTATTTTCTCATTTATCGAAAGGTGTTTATTTAGTGAAGGCTTTAGATAATGCGGATTATACAATGTCGGTTTCTGTTGTTTATGTGGATAAAGATTGTGATGTTGAATTAAAGTATGAGCCTAGAGTTGAAACGACTTCTTTGCGTGTTCAAAAAGTATGGAAGGATGACGACAAGAAGAATCGTCCAAGTTCTATTAGTGTAGATTTACTTGGGGATGGTAAAGTCGTGGATCATCAGGTATTAAGTGAAGAAAATCATTGGACATATGCTTGGAAAGATTTGTCGGGTGATATGAAATGGAGTTGTGTTGAGACAAGTGTTCCTTCTGGATATAGTGTAAGTTCTTATCGAGAAGGGGATCATATTGTGTTAAAGAATAGTTTGAATAAGGTTGTGGATTCTAAGAAATCAGAATCAAAACTTCCTTTGACAGGTCAATTGTGGTGGCCAGTACCCGTATTATTGTTTGTGGGACTTGGATGTATATGCCTAAGCAAGTTTTAAAATATATTGGCTGTATCTGTATTGTACTGGCCTTGGGACTTACTTTGTTTAATGTGTATGATACGTTTCGGGCTAGAAAGAGTGAAGAAGATATATTGGCTGCCTATAATTTAAAGAATGATTTGGATCCAGATATATGGATTGATCCGGATATGGATATGCCGGAAGTTGCACTTGATGGTTTATCTTGTATTGGAACGATTGAGATTCCTTCTTTGGATATTAAGCTGCCAGTGACAAGTACATTTAACTATTCATTAATGAAACAAGCGTCGTGTCGATATTCGGGCAGTGTATATAAAGGGAATATGGTGATTGCGGCACATAATTCTTGGTTTCATTTTGGAAGAATTCATAGTTTAGATCCGGGTAGTCAGGTCGTATTTACGGATGCACTTGGAAATCATTTTGAATATCGTGTTGTTTTAATTGAAACTTTAACGCCAGATAGTGTTGAGGATATGACTTCTTCGGATTATCCTTTGACTTTATTTACGTGTACTTTGGATGCGAAAAATAGAGTGACAGTTCGATGTAAATAAAAAAGAGAAATCGATGTTGATTTCTCTTTTAATTTAATTTATCTTGTACGATTTTCTTTACCATTGGATATGCAATAAGTGCAATCACAATACCTGCAACTCCTTGGACTACGTTGGCTGGAATTTCACTTGCGGCTACGATCCAGCTTCCTTTTAATATGTATTTGGCAATGAAGTATCCGAATACCATAATGACAGATCCTAATACGTAGCTTGAGATTTGTTTCGGCTTAGAGTAGTTTTTCATAAGTAGGGATACTACGATTCCTTCTAGTCCTTTGATGATTAGGGTAAAGAAGAAGTAGTGTCCGTATCCTCCGGCTACATCGGCTAGTGCGCTTCCTAAGCCTCCAATCAAGAAGCTTTCAAATGGATTTAAAAAGCTTGCGAATAATAGGATGAATCCGTCTCCTAGATTGAAGTATCCGTCTAATGCGTTTGGTACTTTGATGAACATGGTTGCGACAAATACAAGTGCCATACCTAGTCCGGTTAGTACGATTTCGTATGTTTGTTTGTTTTTCATAATCTTTCCTTCTTTCTGTAACTTAGTGACTATTATACTTGTTTCTGTATATAAAAAAATATACAATTATAAAAAATAAATAGGGGACAGTTGATGAAAAAGTATCAGGTAATTTATGATTTGTATAAGGAGTCGATTCTTTCTGGAATCTTAAAGTATGGGGATCGTGTGGATTCGATTCGTGAATGTGTAAAGAAGATGAATGTGTCTAAGACTACGGTGGAGAATGCATATAATAAGTTGGTGTTGGATGGGTTTATTTCAAGTCAAGAAAAAGTGGGGTATGTGGTGAGTATGAATCCGGAGCGTATCTTACTGCATCAGGAAATTTTGGATTATTCTTCAAGTCATAAAGAAAAATCATATGATTATGATTTTCGGATTCAGTCGGTTTCTTTTGATTCGTTTGAAACGACGATTTGGAAACGATATATGAAGGGCGTTTTGAATGATAAGCGTTTGATGTCAAGTTATGGTTTAGCACAGGGTGAGTATGGATTAAGGCAGGCTCTATGTAAATATGTGTATCAGAATCGGAATATTTTGTGTTTTCCTGAGCAGATGGTGATTGGTTCAAACTATCAGTCTTTGTTGTATATATTTTGTGGGATGTTGGATAAGTCAAAGGTGATTGGTTTAAGTACTTTAGTGGATGATCAGGCGAAGCAGGTGTTTTTGTCGTATGGTTTTCGTGTTGAATATTTAAATCCAAATTCTTTTGTGAAGGATATTCAAAGATTGCATGTGGATGTTGTCTATGTGAATACGACTTGTTTTACGTATGATAGGCAATCTATGAGTGAAAGAATTCGTGAGGAATTGGTTTCTTTAGAGAATGTTTTGATTCTTGAGGATGATTATAATGGGGAGCTAGTGTATGCTTCTAAGATCAAGACTTCGTTGTGTTCGAAAAGTAAGAATGTGATTTATTTTTCTTCGTTTTCAAGACTATTATTACCGAGTCTTCGTATTGGGTATATGATTTTAAATGAGGAGTATATGCGTAAGTATAGTGCTTCTTATTTTGGTCCAACGACGAGTAAAATTGAGCAGGTGGCTTTTACGCAGTATATTGTGGATGGGTATTTGCAGAAGCATTTAAGAAAGCTTGTTCGTGAGTATAAGGAGAAGCATTTGTATTTAAAGAAATTGATTGATACATATATGGGTTGTTCGTATATTTTGGATGAGACATATATGGCGTATTGGTTAAATTTAGATGTGGATGTATCGCGTTTTAGGGATTTGTGTGAATCGCATAGTGTCGCAATTAGTATTTCAAATGGGCGTGTGGGATTGTCTTTTGCGAGTATGAGTAAAGAATTGATGTTAGATGGTGTGATTCGTCTTGCAGAAATATGGAAAGAGTGTTAAAATTTTATCGATTCGACAGTGAAGAAGATAAGTAGGATTAAAAAGGCTAGTGCAAAAGAGAGAGGGCGTTTGGTGAAAGCTCTTCGAGTCTTTTAGTTTGAAGCTACTTTGGAGTTGAAACGTAGTCGGCGTTAACGAGTGAATTGAGGGCATTTTTCGATTTTGGAAAATGAACTAGGATGGTACCGCGTAATTATACGTTCCTAGAAATAGGAGCGTTTTTTTTATGGGAGGAAAGAAAAGATGAAACAATTAACTGGTAATCAGATTCGTCAGATGTTCTTGGATTATTTTAAATCTAAAGGGCATATGATTGAGCCGGGCGCAAGTTTGATTCCGCACAATGACCCAACATTATTGTGGATCAATGCGGGTGTTGCGGCTTTGAAAAAATATTTTGATGGTAGTGAAAAACCGGCTTCAAATCGTATTGCGAATGCGCAGAAATCAATTCGTACAAATGATATTGAAAATGTGGGTCGTACGGCTCGTCACCACACATTCTTTGAAATGTTAGGAAACTTCTCAATTGGAGATTATTTTAAGGATGAAGCGATTCAGTTTGCGTGGGAATTTTTAACAAGCGAAGAATGGATGGGTATTGATAAGGACAGATTGTATGTGTCTGTATATACAGATGATGCGCGTGCTTATGAAGTATGGACTACAATTTGTGGTGTAGACCCTAGTCATATCTTAAAGACAGATGATAACTTCTGGGAAATTGGTAAGGGACCTGGTGGACCTGACAGTGAAATTTTCTTTGATCGTGGAGAAAAATATGATCCTGAGGGATTGGGAGAAAAATTATTCTTTGATGAAATGGAAAATGATCGTTATGTAGAAGTATGGAATGTTGTATTCTCTCAATATGATTGTGATCCAAGTATTGATCGTAAAGATTATAAGGAACTTCCTCAGAAGAACATTGATACAGGTATGGGTCTCGAGCGTTTGGTTGCCTTAGTTCAGGATGGAGAAACAAACTTTGATACGGATTTATTCTTGCCTATTATTCGTGCAACAGAAGCTATGGCGAAACATCCTTATGAAGGTGAATATAAGATGGCTTACCGTGTTATTGCGGACCACGTTCGTACAGTAACTTTCGCATTGAGTGATGGTGCTAACTTCTCAAATAGTGGTCGTGGTTATGTACTTCGTCGTGTTCTTCGTCGTGCAGTTCGTTATGGTTTAAAATTAGGTTTGGATGAACCATTCTTATATAAACTAGTTCCTGTTGTTGCGGATTTAATGCAGGATTTCTATCCATACTTACAGGAGCATGTTGCGTTTAACCAGAAGTTGATTAAGGTGGAAGAAGAAACTTTCAAGAAGACTTTAAAGGTTGGTCAGGCATTACTAGACGAAGAAATCAGCAAGGCTAAAGATGGTAAGTTGAGTGGTGAAGTTGTCTTCAAATTGTATGATACATATGGATTCCCATTTGAATTGACACAAGAAATTGCCGAGGAAAGTGGAATTACAGTAAGTCATGATGAGTTTGATGCAGAGATGAACAAACAAAAAGAGCGTGCTCGTAATGCGCGTAATGTAAAGGATTCTTTTGCTTCTCAAAATGAAGAATTGATGAACTTCAATGAACCTAGTGAATTTATTGGTTATGATCACTTAACTTGTGATGGTAAGATCATTGCGTTATTTAATGCAGAAGGTAAGATGGTTGATTCTTTAGAAGATGAAGGTATGATCATTTTAGATGAAACTTGTTTCTATGCCGAAAGTGGTGGACAGGTTGCTGATAAGGGAATGTTTACGGCTGATGGTGTAGAAGTAGAAGTATTGGATGTTCAAAAGACTCGTAATAAACAGCATATCCATACAGTTAAAATCAATAGTGGTGTATTAGAAAAGGGTATGTCTTTACATGGTGAAGTCAATGTCAAAGATCGCTTGGCAACTACGGCAAACCACTCTTGTACACACTTGTTGCAGTCTGCTTTAGTTAAGGTATTGGGTGATCATATTCACCAGGCTGGTTCTTATAATTGTCCTGAATATTTGCGTTTTGACTTTAATCATTATGAAAAGGTTACGGCTGAACAATTGGCTGAAGTAGAACGTATTGTGAATGAATATATTAGTGCGGCTTATCCAGTAACGAAAGAGGTAATGCCTATTGAAGAGGCTAAGAAGTCTGGTGCCACTGCATTATTTGATGAAAAGTATGGAGATACAGTTCGTGTTGTAACAATGGGTGATGTATCTAAGGAATTCTGTGCTGGATGTCACGTAGAAAACACAGCTCAGATTGGTCTATGCAAGATTATTAGTGAGGAAAGTATTGGTTCAGATTCTCGTCGTATTACAGCGAAGACTAAGTTTGCGGCTTACCAAGACTTTGCACAAGAACACAATATGTTAGAAAATATTGCGGATAGTGCTAAACAAAAGGGTATTAAGAATATTGATACAAAGGTTGAGGCTGCTTATAAGACTATGCACGATATGCAAAAGGAAATCGATAACTTGAAGAACCAGATCTTCACATTGAAATCTAAAGAGTGGGCTACTGAGGCTAAAGATTTTGGAAAAGTCAATGTATTGATTAAATCTGTTTCTGGAATGGATGCAGGTGCATTGAAAGATATTGTTTCTAACTTAAAGGCTAGTGATGACAAGATGGTTGTATTCTTCGTTAACACAAATGGAGAAAAGGTTGTCTTTGTATCTGGTGCAGGTAAAGAGGCTGTTAAGGCTGGCGTACATGCGGGTCAATTGGTTAAGAAAGCGGCTCAAATCTGTTCTGGTAATGGTGGTGGAAAGCCAGATATGGCTCAAGCCGGTGGTAAGGATGCTTCTAAGGTCGATGAAGCTATCCGTGCTATCACAGAAGAATTGAAAAGTTTATAGTAGATATTAGGGTATACTTAGTGTATACCCTTATTTTTTGGTGTATGAAAAAGAAGAGTAAATATAGAATCCGTATGGATGAATTAAAGAAATTTCTAAGAGTAAACAATTTGTGTGCTAGAGATTGCTTTATTTACGGGTTAATTTAGAATTCGATAATACTAAATGCCTTAATATTCTATCAATTTTTGGCCATTTCTCATCTTGAGCTTTAACTC
>ENA-OQHF01000569-OQHF01000569.1-human-gut-metagenome-genome-assembly--contig:-NODE-569-length-22383-cov-6.689971_pt1 | contig 22383 bp, 18 predicted proteins | sample MGYA00242559_ERZ504709 | MGnify/ENA primary metagenome ERZ504709 (study PRJEB26092, sample SAMD00036203) | human gut metagenome | host: Homo sapiens | study: EMG produced TPA metagenomics assembly of... | reverse complement strand
TTCAAATGAATATTTAGACAAAATTTACGCAGATGATAATACAAGCGTAGTTACAAGCGGCTCGTATCAAAGATATTACACGGTCGATGGCAAAGATTATTGCCATATAATCGATAAAAATACATTATATCCATCAAATTATTTTAAATCAGTAACAGTGATATCAAGCGACAGCGCACTTGCCGATACGCTTTCTACGGCGTTATTTTGTATGGATTTAAACGCAGGCAGGAAATTAGCCGAAAAATATAATATTCAAGTTATTTGGCTTGACAAAAACGATAAAATCACAAAAACCGACGGTGTTAAAAGTGCAAAATAAAAAAGAAAAAATGATATAATATTAATAGCCGTTATCATTGCATTGGCAGCGTTAATTTTCATCTTAATCAACAGTTTTTCGTCAAACGGCAATAAGGTTATAATTGAGCAAGATGCAAAGCAAATAGCCATTCTTGATTTAAATATAAATCAGGAATATAAGATATATGATAAAAACGGTAATATTTGTAATACCGTCATTATCAGCGGCGGTCTGGCTTCGATGAAATACGCAAATTGCAAGGATAAAATATGCGTTAATCATAATAAAATAAGCAAAAATAACGAATCAATAATTTGCCTGCCAAATAAGGTAATCGTAACGGTTGTAAGTGATAAAGGCAGTGACGTTGACGAGGTGGCAAGGTGAAAAAGACTAATATTAAGCGGCTTTGCACGCTCTCATTAATGATTGCGCTTGCGTTTGCGTTTTCATATTTAGAATCATTAATACCGTTAAATTTCGGCATACCCGGCATTAAACTCGGCATTGCAAATCTTGTAGTTATTGTTGCATTGTATACAATGAATGCTAAGGACGCTTTATTTATATCAATTATCAGAATTTTGCTTTCAGGCTTAGCCTTCAGCGGTCCATTTGCAATGATTTACAGTTTAATCGGCGGACTGCTTTCATTTTTAGTAATGTTTGTCGCCAAAAAGAGTAATAAGCTTTCACCAATCGGTGTATCTGCTCTCGGCGGAACAGTCCACAATTTTGGTCAAATACTCGTTGCCGCCGTCGTTATGCGAACCTACAGAATTATTTATTATTTCCCGATATTAATGATTGTAGGGCTTATAACAGGCATTTTAAACGGAATTATTGCAGATATAATCATCAAACGAATTGCTAAAACAGGAGATACACAATGTCAATAGGATTAAAAAGGGGAGAAGTATCAATTGAAAATCACCAAACTGAATGGGAATTTTCTGCAAAAAATACTATTGACATACTCAAAAACACATTAAATAATGACATTGTTGACGCCCAACATATAGGAAGCACATCAATTAAGAGCATTTGTGCCAAGCCGATTATTGATATCGTTGTAGGTGTTAAAAATTTCAAAGATATTTTAAAACATAACGATGAGCTTTCTAAACTCGGTATAATTTACAGACGTCAAGACCACCCTAATCAGCAATTATATGTCTGCGGTGATTTACAAAATAATATTCAAACACATTTTATTCATGTTGTAATATTCAACAGCAAGGAATGGAACGATTATATTAATATGCGTGATTACTTAAACGCAAATGAACAAAAAGCAAACGAATATTCTGATTTAAAAATAAAGCTTGCAGATGAATATCCAAACGATAGAATTGCTTATACCAAAGGTAAAAGCAAGCTTATAGAAGAAATACTAAATAGTGCAAGTATGTGGAAAAAATGCAATGATTATAAATGTAACAACTGATTAGTATAGATATAAAATCCGTAAATGCGATGAAGCCGACCACTTAGAAAGTATCATTGCCATAACTCGGCAGAAAATGTTTATAACGAGGTTATGGGCGATATATTCCGTATTCTTGAGCTTGGACCTTATGACAAAAGAATACTTAAAAATAAAGAAAATAGGGGCTCTTAATGAGCTCCTATAGCTGTTTTATTCAAGTAAATAATAGGGATGAAATATTGACATTGCTTAATTTTTGTGTTATAATTGCACAAAATAAATATTTTGTGCAATTTAGGGGAATTAAAATCATAATTATTCCGTTTTGAAATAAATTATTGATATTTAACATATTATACTGATAATATCCGCAAGCAACAATTAAACTATTCATTTGTAGCTATTTAGTTATTTTGAAACGATAATTACATTGTTTAAAAAATTTCTATCAAATAAATGGTTTTATATTAACTGCTATAACGCATATAATAAACTAATTAACTAAAATTGCCAAAATGTTTATTTAATTCAAAGGAGTTAATCTGATATGCGTAAAGAAGAATTCAGTACATTACCAAAGCTTGTACAGCAATATTTAGTTTATATTGAAGCTATCAAAGGTCACAGCGAAAAATCTGTACTTGAGTATGCTTCAGACTTACGTACCTTTTTTAGATACATAGTCAAATTAAAAGGCTTATACAGTTTTGACACAGAGGACGAAAAAATCGACTTGTCCCCTATTGATTTAAATTTTATACAGAGTGTAAATCTTGAAGATGCATATCAATTTATGATTTATTGCAAAAACGTAAGACAAAACAACGAAACTACACGTGCAAGACGTGTAATATGCATCAGAAGATTTTATGCTTATTTGACAGACAATTTAGGATTGCTCGAAAAAAATCCTATGAAAAATCTCGACATTCCGAAAACAAAAAAATCATTGCCTAAATATTTGTCACTTGAAGAAGCGGAAAAGCTTTTGTCAGTTATAGACGGCAAATACAAAGAGCGAGATTATGCAATGATTACGCTGTTTTTAAACTGCGGAATGCGACTGAGCGAGCTTGTATCAATTGATTATAACGATATAAAAGCAGACGGTACACTCGTCATAACCGGTAAAGGAAACAAGGAACGAACTGTTTATTTAAACCAAGCGTGCATTAATGCTGTCACCACATATATGAAAGTAAGACCGCACGACGGTGTAAAAGACAGAGCGCTGTTTTTAAGTTCTCGCAATCAAAGGATAAGCAACAGAAGCGTTCAGCATATTGTTGAAGAATATTTAAAAAAAGCAGGATTAGGTGACCGTGGTTTATCGGTTCATAAGCTAAGGCATACTGCAGCAACACTTATGTATCAGCACGGAAATGTTGATGTATTACTTCTTAAGGAAATACTCGGTCACGAAAATCTCAGCACCACGGAAATTTATACTCATATCAGCAATGACGCAACTAAAAAAGCCGTTGATTCTAACCCATTATCAAGCGAAAAACCTAAATGGTAACAACACTTTTCAAAAGCGTTTCAATGAGTGCACAAACGCCCGAAAAAGCAATTATAATTAAACCGTAAATCAAAAATTTTCTTAATGTCGGCTTGACCTCTAACTTATAATCAAGATTATTTTTTGTTATATCAACTATTTGCTTTGACATATTGCTACTTGTTTGGATAACAAAAATCAAAACGGTTAGAAAAAGCGCAGCAAAAGGCGCAATCATAAGAATTGTATAGCCTACACCCTTTGCTTGATAATTTATGTAAAAATATGCTGCCTTCATTCCAACCTGAATGCCTATAACGCATGGAATAATATTTATTAAACCGTATCCGATAAGGCAAAAAGCAAGAAAAACGGTAATTAAAAAAAGCGACAAATAATTACAAATATTTTGGCTGAAAAGTTTTGAAAAATTTGCATTGCTCGGCTTTAAAACAGAATCAAGCGCACTGCTTTGAAGAAGCCTGTAAAGAACAGTTCCTATTGCCAATGAGCAAGCATAAAAAACAATTGAATATATAACTGTTTTATTATCAACAATGATTTTTTCAATGTCGGTTTTCTTTTCATTTTCATCTTCTAAATTAAATTCCTTTTTAAGTTCAATAGGAATATCGCTCAATTTTAATCACCTTCTCTTCCCTGCCGACATAACCCCTGTTACAAATGCTACTGCAATAATTATTGCCAATGATATAAATAATTGAACGAACTCCTTGCCAAAAAATATAAAATTTGCAAGCGTAAATAATACTAACGGTATAATTGACAAAAATGACAAGAATAGTATATTGTTTTTAAAAGGCTTAAGACAAATAAAAGGAACTATAAAAGACGTCAGCGCACTAATCAAATAACCGGCATATTTACAATACGATAAGTCCAAATCAAGTTTAAAAATTATAAATGAAGCAACAGATGATATTAATATTATTGACATCGTAGTTAATGCTAAGGATTTTACAATAAATTTAATAATAACACTTTTTACATTAAGACTGCTTATTTTAGGCATAATAAAACCCCCTGAATAATTAATATTCAAGGGGTTATTTTTTTAGAACAATTATTTATTATCCTTTTTATTTGAGCCGTCCTTGTCAGCCTTTTAGCTGCCTTTTTTTCTTTAGCGGCTTCTCTTGCAGCTTCAACTTCCTTTTGATGCTGCTCGTTCTTTGTTCTGTTAGTATTAATTGCCCAGCGCTCAATTTTCATCTTATTTCTGTCAGCACCGGTTTCAATGATAAGGTCGTTTTCACGAATTGTAACAACACGTCCTACAATACCGCCGATTGTAACAATCTCATCGCCGATTTCAAGAGCATTTCTCATTTCCTGCTCTTCTTTTTGACGTTTCTTCTGTGGACGAATCATCATAAAATACATAAGTGCGAACAACACAACCATAAGAACAATCATTTGTATGCTGCTTGTCTTTTGATTAGCAGCTGAGCCTGAAGCTGCATTTTGCGCAAATAATAAAATTGATTCCATAAAATTAATTTCCTCCAATTATATGATAAAAAGTATTATAAATTAAATTTATATGATTTGCAAGTCTTTTCTAAATTCTTGTATCAAGTTTAACACAAAATTCATTTTTATAGTCCGTAAATGTACCGTTGTCTAAGTTTTCTCTTATCTCAGCCATAAGATTATTATAGAAGTAAAGATTATGTATAACGGCAAGGCGCATACCGAGTATTTCATTGCTCTTAAACAAATGACGAACATACGCTCTTGAATGCTTTCGGCAAGTTGGACAATTACATTCTTCATCAATAGGCTTACCGTCACGTTCATATTTGGCATTATTGATGTTTATTATTCCTTTTTTTGTAAATAAATGACCGTGACGTGCATTTCTTGACGGCATTACACAGTCGAACAAATCAACACCTCGGTTGACACCCTCAAGAATATTACCCGGAGTACCTACGCCCATAAGATATCTCGGCTTGTTCTTTGGAGCATAAGGTTCAACAGCAGATATAATTCTGTACATATCCTCTTTGGGTTCTCCGACTGCAAGGCCGCCGATTGCATAGCCGTCAAGTTCCATTTTTGCAATTTCTTTCATATGCCAAATACGCAAATCGTCATAAACACAGCCTTGGTTTATGCCAAATAGTAATTGGTTTTTATTAATTGTTGTATCAAGAGAATTAAGCCTGTCCATTTCCTTTTTGCAACGTTCAAGCCAACGAAGTGTACGCTCGCAAGCCTCTTTTGCATATTTAAGAGTTGCAGGATTTTTAACGCATTCATCAAATGCCATTGCAATCGTTGAACCTAAATGAGACTGAATTTGCATACTTTCCTCAGGTCCCATAAATATTTTTCTTCCGTCAACATGAGAATTAAAAGTTACACCCTCTTCGTTGATTTTGTTAAGTTTTGCAAGGCTGAAAACTTGAAATCCGCCGCTGTCGGTTAAAATAGGCCTGTCCCAATTTGTAAATTTATGAAGCCCACCCATATCGTATACAAGTTCATCACCCGGACGAACATGAAGATGATAAGTGTTGCAAAGCATTACCTGACAACCGATATCTTTTAAATCCTCGGTTGAAAGACCGCCTTTAATTGCGGCTGAGGTTGCAACGTTCATAAATGCAGGGGTTTGAACAGTTCCGTGTACTGTTTCAAACTGCCCTCTTCTTGCTGAGCCCTCTTGTTTTAATAATGTATATTTAGCCATAATTTCCTCTCAAATCTTATAGTATATCAGCAAATAAACATAGCATCGCCAAAGCTGAAAAATCTGTATTTTTCAGCAACTGCGATTTTGTATGCGTTCATTACATGGTCATAGCCGGCGAAAGCAGAAATAAGCATAATGAGTGTGCTTTCAGGAAGATGAAAATTAGTAACAAGCGCATCTATGCATTTAAATTCGTAACCGGGATAAATAAATATGCTCGTGTCATCCTCATCTGCACAAATACAGCCATTCTTAGTAGCAACCGATTCGAGCGTTCTACAGCTTGTAGTACCTACGGAAATAACTCTTTTTCCGTTTTTCTTGGTTTCATTAATTAAATCGGCAGTTTCCTGCGGCATAATATAATGCTCCGTATGCATAGTATGTTTTGTGACATCATCAACCTTTACGGGTCTAAATGTTCCAAGCCCTACATGAAGCGTTACATATCCGATATTAACGCCTTTTGCTTTAATTTCCTTAAGCATTTCCTTAGTAAAATGCAGACCTGCGGTCGGTGCGGCAGCAGAACCTAAATGCTCGCTGTAAACAGTTTGATATCTTTCCTTATCAGCGAGCTTTTCCTTAATATATGGCGGAAGTGGCATTTGACCGATTTCATCCAAAACAGCATAGATATTGGCGTCACAATCAAATTTAATAATTCTGTTGCCATCATCAAGAACGTCAATAACCTTGCACTCAAGCTTTCCCTCGCCAAAAACAAATTCCGTTCCTACTTTTGCTTTTTTGCCCGGCTTGCAAAGACATTCCCACACAAGTGTTTCCTTTTGTTTCAAAAGCAAAAATTCAACTACAGCTCCGGTTTCTTTTTTAACACCGAATATTCTTGCAGGAATAACTCTTGTATCATTAAGAATCAAGCAATCGCCGGGATTTAAGTAGTTTGTTAAATCCTTAAAAATTTTGTGTTCAACTTCACCCGTTTCTTTATTTAAAACCATAAGTCTCGATGCATTTCTCGGCTCAATAGGGGTTTGAGCAATAAGCTCTTCGGGCAAATCATAATAAAAGTCTGAAGTTTTCATCATATTCTCCGTAAATTTTGATTGACATATATATATAATAAGTGTTATTATATCAAATAAGTACGGATGAGGTACAAAACCTTAAGCGCACTTCAACCGTCAACAAGTATTATATTGCATATTATCTTGTTTTACAAGTTATTTTTTAAGGAGATTACAGACTATGAGTAAAAAGTACAATGTCGGCATCGTCGGCGCAACAGGTATGGTAGGTCAAAGATTTGCTACTTTACTTGAAAATCACCCTTGGTTTAACGTTGTTTGCCTTGCAGCATCTTCAAGAAGTGCAGGTAAAACCTATGAAGAAGCTGTTGGTAAAAAATGGTGCATGGATACACCTATTCCTGAAAATATGAAAAACATTGTTGTAATGGACGCAACAAATGATATTGATAAAATCACTTCACAGGTAGATTTTGTATTCTGTGCGGTTGATATGAAAAAGATGAAATTAAAGCTCTTGAAGAGGAATATGCAAGGCACGAGTGTCCGGTAGTATCTAACAACAGTGCTAACAGATTTACACCTGACGTTCCTATGGTAGTTCCGGAACTTAATGCCGAGCACATCAACATTATTCCTGCACAAAGAAAAAGACTCGGTACAAAGCGTGGCTTTATCGCAGTAAAATCAAACTGTTCGCTTCAGTCTTATGTACCTGCTCTTTTCCCTCTTCAGGAAAAATATCCTATTAAGAAAGTACTTGTTTGTACTTACCAGGCTATTTCAGGCGCAGGAAAAACATTTGAAACATGGCCTGAAATGATTGATAATGTTATTCCATACATCGGCGGCGAGGAAGAAAAGAGTGAAAAAGAGCCTCTTAAGCTTATGGGTAAAATTGTCGGCGACGAAATCGTTTCTGCAGATTCTCCGGCTTTCACAGCTCAGTGCATTCGTGTTCCTGTTTCAAACGGTCACCTCGGTGCAGTATTTGTAGAATTTGAGGATAAGAAGCCTACTAAGGAAGAAATGATTAATATTTGGGAAAACTTCTCAGGCAGAGCACAGGAACTTAATCTTCCGTCTGCTCCAAAGCAGTTTCTTCACTATTTTACAGAACCTGACAGACCTCAGATTCATTCAGAAAGAATGCTTGAACACGGCATGGCTGTTTCTATCGGCAGACTCAGAGAAGACACACAATACGATTATAAATTTGTTTGCCTTTCTCACAACACACTTCGTGGTGCAGCAGGCGGTGCCGTTCTTCTCGGTGAGCTTCTTGCAGCAGAAGGTTACTTTGACTAATATATTTGTAATAAATTTGTTAAGGAGATAATCATTATGAAAAATCCTATTTTTACAGGTGCAGCAGTTGCTATTATCACTCCTATGAATGAGGATGGAACTGTTAATTATGATGAATTTGCAAAGTTTATTGACTTTCAAATTGAAAACGGCACCGACGCTATTGTAGTATGCGGTACTACAGGCGAAAGTTCAACACTTAAGGTTGTTGAGCACAACGAATGCATCAGGTGGTGCGTTGAATATGTAAATCACAGAGTTCCTGTTATTGCAGGAACAGGTTCAAACAGTACCGCTTGTGCAATTGAAATCAGCCAAGAGGCTTGCAAAAACGGCGCAGACGCTCTTTTACTCGTTACACCTTACTATAACAAAACAAGTCAAAGAGGTCTTATTGCCCACTACACTGCCATTCACGACGCAACAAACCTTCCTATAATTCTTTACAATGTTCCGTCAAGAACAGGTGTTAATATTAAGCCTGAAACTGCTGCCGAGCTTGCTAAGCTTCCAAGAGTAAACGGTATTAAGGAAGCTTCGGGTGACCTTGACCAAGTAGCTAAAATTCACGAACTTTGCGGTGATGAGCTTAACATTTGGAGTGGTAATGACGACCAAATTTTTGACATTCTTGAGCGTGGCGGAAAAGGTGTAATAAGCGTTCTTTCTAACATTGCACCTAAGGAAACTCACGAAATTGTTGCTTCATACTTAAACGGCGACAAGAAAACATCCAAAGAGCTTATGGATAAGTACGTTAAACTTGCAAAGGCTATGTTTGTTGACGTCAATCCTATTCCTGTAAAAGAGGCTGTAAGCCTTATAGGATTTAACGCAGGTCCTTTAAGACTTCCTCTTATTGAAATGGATGAAAGTAACAAGAAATACGTTAAAGAAACAATGGAAGAATACGGCTTAGTAAAATAAGTATAAATAAGGAAGTAAAAAATGACTAATTTAATTATAACAGGCGCTAACGGTAAAATGGGCAAAGTTATTCAAAGCATTGTAGCAAATCGTAACGATTGCAACATAGTTGCCGGTGTTGACCTTAACACAGAAGATAACGGGCACTTCCCTATTTACTCTTCAATTTTTGATGTCAAGGAAAAAGCAGATGCCATTATTGACTTTTCAAATCCAGTGCTTCTTAACGATTTACTTTCCTATTCCGAAAAAACCTCTACACCGCTTGTAATTGCAACAACCGGATACAGTGATGAGCAAAAAAAGCAAATTGCAGATGCTTCAAAGAAAATTCCTGTATTCTTTACTTATAATATGAGTATGGGTGTTAATCTTCTTGCAAATCTTGCTAAAAAAGCTGTTGAGGTTCTCGGCAATGATTTTGATATTGAGATTGTAGAAAAGCATCATAATCAAAAAATTGACGCACCGAGCGGTACGGCTCTTATGCTTGCAGATGCAATGTGTGAAGAAATCGATCAGCCTATGAAGTACGAATACGACCGTCATTCAAAGCGTGAAAAACGTACTAAGAATGAAATCGGTATTCACGCAGTAAGAGGCGGAACAATTGTTGGCGAGCACGAAATAATTTTTGCAGGCCGTGACGAAATAATTACTCTATCACACTCTGCAAGAAGCAAGGAAATATTTGCAGTAGGCGCTGTAAATGCAGCTGTTTATATGAACGGCAAGGGTGCAGGCCTTTACGATATGAAAGAATTAATTGATTAACAATAAATCATTAACAAGGCAAACTTTTACGGTTTGTCTTGTTTTTTTTATATAAATATGTTTTAATATATAATAAAGTATTGAGAAATAAATGGCGGTGAATTATATGAATATTCAACAGCTTCGTTGCATAGTTGAAATTGCAAGAGTAGGTTCAATAACAAAGGCGGCTGAAAATCTTTATATGAACCAACCGAACTTGAGCCGAACTGTAATTGAATTTGAAAAAGAATACGGCATTACTCTTTTTATACGTAATTCGCAAGGTGTCATCTTAACCGACAGCGGAAAAAAAGTTGTAGAGAAAGCCGAAGAAATCATAAAAAAAACAAATGATTTAAACCGTTTCTTATATAATAACGATAAGGAAACAATAAACGTGAAATTGGCTGTTCCCCGTTCATCATATATAAGTGTAGCATTTTGTAACACCATTGAAGCCGTCGAAAACAATAAGCTCAATATCTCTTTCAAAGAATGTAATAACACAGATGTATTAAACGACGTTATGATTAACGGCTATAATCTCGGAATTATAAGAATTCCAACAGAGCTTGAAGCAAAATATAAAAAGATGATTACGTCTAAACAAATGCAATTTCAGGAAATTTGGAATTTCAAATATAAAGTTCTGTTTTCGCAAAATCATCCTCTTGCAACAAAGCAAAAGCTTCAATTTAACGATTTAAAGGAATATTCAGTGTTACTTCACGATGATGAATATATCCCCTTTGTTTCAAAAGAAGAAATTAAAAGATACACTCCTTCGCACGATTCTCAAAGTAAAATTTTGATTCAAGAACGTGGAAGCCAATTTGATATTCTTTCAAATCTGCCTAATACTTATATGTGGACCACCCCCATTCCGAAAAGTCTTCTTGAAAATCATAAGCTTGTAACCAAAAAATGTATTGATAATAAGCAATCTTTTTCCGATATTCTGATTTATCCTAAAAATTACACTTTAACTGACTTTGAAAAATTGTTTATTGAAAATGTTTTTGAAATTAAATATGAGCTTGAAAACGGCAATAATACGGTATGAAATTGTATTATTGCCGTTTTTTACAATTTATATTATTAATAAATTGTAAATATTAAATCGACAATTATATATTATTTAGTATATTTATAAGAAATTGCTATTAATATGATAAAATTTTAACAAATAAATGATACAAATTTAACAAAGGTGTTCAATACTGACATATGTCAGTTACTACATATCATTAATGATATGTAACATATCATATTTTATATTACTATTATTATTCTATTTGTGTTAAAATTCATAGCAGAAAAGAAAAAATCCATTAATTAATAAATTATTCTATTTAAGGAGGAATAATCACATGGTAGATTTCGAACAATGGGAAGGCTTTGAAGGCTCTCTCTGGAAAGAAGAAGTAAATGTACGTGACTTTATCCAGAAGAACTATACAGTCTATGACGGTGACGAATCTTTCCTTGCAGGCCCAACAGATGCAACAAATAAACTTTGGGGTATTCTTCAAGGTCTTCAAAAGGAAGAACGTGCTAAGGGCGGCGTACTTGATATGGAAACTAAAGTTGTTTCAGGTATCACTTCTTACGGCCCGGGCTACATCAGCGAAGCTGACAAGGACCTTGAAAAGGTTGTAGGTTTACAGACAGACAAGCCTCTTAAGAGAGCATTTATGCCTTTCGGCGGTATCAAGATGGCTGAGCAAGCTTGCTCAACATACGGTTACGAGCCGGATCCTGAACTTCATAAAATTTTCACAGAATATTGCAAGACACATAACCAGGGTGTATTTGATGCTTACACTCCTGAAATGCTTAAGGCTCGTCACAACAAGATTATTACAGGTCTTCCTGATACTTACGGACGTGGCCGTATCGTAGGCGACTACAGAAGAGTTGCTCTTTACGGTATTGACTTCCTTATGGAAGAAAAGAAGCATGACTTTGCTAACTGCGGCGACGGTACAATGACAGACGACGTTATTCGTCTCAGAGAAGAAATCACAATGCAGTACAAAGCACTCGGTCAGATGAAGAAAATGGCTGAAAGCTACGGCTATGATATTTCTAAGCCTGCTAAAGACGCTAAAGAAGCTGTTCAGTGGTTATACTTCGGCTACCTTGCTGCTATCAAGACTCAAAACGGTGCTGCAATGAGTGTCGGCAGAATTTCAACATTCCTTGACATTTATATTGAAAGAGACCTCAAGGCAGGCAAACTTACCGAATCAGAGGCTCAGGAACTTATTGACCATCTTGTAATGAAATTCAGAATGGTTAAGTTCGCAAGAATCCCATCATACAATCAGCTTTTCTCAGGCGACCCTGTTTGGGCTACACTTGAGGTTGCAGGTATCGGCGTTGACGGTCGCTCAATGGTAACAAAGAATGACTTCCGTTTTCTCCATACTCTTGAAAATATGGGTCCTTCACCTGAACCAAACCTTACAGTTCTTTATTCATCAGCACTTCCTGACACATTTAAGAAGTATGCTGCTGATATTTCTATCAGAACAAGTTCAATTCAGTATGAAAACGATGACGTTATGAAGCCGGTATGGGGCGATGACTACTCAATTTGCTGCTGCGTATCAGCTACACAGACAGGTAAAGAAATGCAGTTCTTCGGCGCAAGAGCTAACCTTGCTAAGTGCCTTCTTTACGCTATCAACGGCGGTGTTGACGCTAAGACATTTGACCAGGTTGGTCCTAAGTACAGACCTATTACATCAGAATACCTCGATTATGACGAAGTAATCGAAGCTTATGACAGAATGATGGATTGGCTCGCAGGTCTTTATGTTAATGTACTTAACCTCATTCAGTTTATGCATGATAAATACTATTATGAAGCTGCTGAAATGGCACTTATTGATACAGATGTAAGAAGAACATTTGCAACAGGTATTGCAGGTTTCTCTCACGTTGTTGACTCTCTTAGTGCTATCAAGTATGCTAAGGTTAAGACAATAAGAAATGAAGACGGTGTTGTTGTTGATTACGAAACTGAGGGTGACTTCCCACGTTACGGTAACGATGATGACAGAGCTGATGAAATCGCTGTATGGCTTCTCAAGACTTTCCTTGACAAGATTAAGAAGCATCACACATACCGTAATTCAGAGCCGACAACCTCTATCCTTACTATCACATCAAACGTTGTATACGGTAAGGCAACAGGTACAATGCCGGATGGCCGTAAGGCTGGCGCTCCTCTTTCACCGGGTGCTAACCCATCATACGGTGCAGAACAGAGCGGTCTTCTTGCTTCTCTTAACTCTGTAGCTAAGCTTCCATACGAATGGGCTCTTGACGGTATTTCAAATACTCAGACAATCAACCCGGGTGCTCTCGGTCATTCAGAAGAAGAAAAGATTAACAATCTTGTTCAGGTTATGGACGGTTATTTTGACCAGGGTGCTCATCACCTTAACGTAAACGTATTCGGTACTGAAAAGCTTATCGATGCTATGGAACATCCTGAAAAAGAAGAATATCAGAACTTCACAATTCGTGTATCAGGTTATGCTGTTAAGTTCATTGACCTTACTAAGGAACAGCAGATGGACGTTATTTCAAGAACCTGCCACGACAGAATGTAATTATTAACTTATAAAGGATTTGTTGAAATTGGACGGTAAAATTCACAGCATTGAAACTTTTGGCCTTGTTGACGGACCGGGCGTAAGATACGTACTCTTTTTGCAAGGTTGCAATATGCGTTGCAAATATTGCCATAATCCCGAAACCTGGAGCTTTGATGATGCGAAATTTACCGTTTCGGCAAAGGATGCATTCAACAAGGCATATAAGTATAAGAATTATTGGAGAAAAAACGGAAAGCCAAACGGCGGTATTACAGTAAGCGGCGGTGAACCGCTCCTTCAAATTGATTTTGTAACTGAATTTTTCAAGCTTGCAAAGGAAAAAGGAGTACACACTACGCTTGACTCCTCAGGCTCTGCTTTTACAAGAGAAGAGCCTTTCTTCTCCAAATTCAATGAGCTTATGAAGTATACTGACCTTGTTATGCTTGATTTAAAGCAAACAGATACTGAAAAGCATAAAGAACTTACGGGCAGAACAAATGAAAATATACTTGATATGGCAAAATATTTGTCAGATATCGGCAAGGATATGTGGATAAGAAGAGTTCTCGTTCCTAATTTAACCAATGATGATAACGAGCTTAATAATCTTTATAGCTTTATTTCGTCACTTAAAACGGTTAAAAAGGTTGAAATACTTCCCTACCACACCTTAGGTATTTTTAAATGGGAAAACCTCGGTATCAAATATCCTCTCGAAGGCTATAAGCCGCCTACAAAAGAAGAGGTTGAAAAGGCAGAAAAAATACTTCATATTGAAAAATAAAACTAAGCCTCCTGATTATTCAGGAGGCTTAGCGTGTAGAAAAAGTCTAATTACAAATTTCTACACGCTGTAAGACTTCGAGAAAGTGAGATAAATTTCGTATTTTGCGAGCGGGTGCCGTACGTTGGTACTGCCCCCGAGCAAAAGACGGAAAGTGCCAAAAGTGGCTTGAACGTAATGTTCAAGCCACTTTTCTATAAATGTATTTTTGATTTTATTTCGGCAAGAGCAAGCCCTTGCCCTACGATACGTCGAAAGAATTTCCATGTTTGAATGAATTTCTTTGAAATTCATAATAAACACTTCGTTACTTTCTCCTTTTCCCCCACCAAATTTCCAATTTGTCGGGGACCCCGAATGGAATTTCGTTTTATAACACGGCACGGTTTAGCCACTTTATCGACAGTCTGACCCTCCTGAATCAATCAGGAGGGTTTTGTTATGCCTGTTTTTAATTTGAAATTTTATTAAGTAATGCATAGTCCTTTGCATTTATATATCCGTCTTTATTCAAATCAAGATACATATTGTCATTACCTCGCACTACCTTAGTATTTACGTAATCAATGAATATAGGCAATTCGCTTTTCATTTTAGTTACAGTAGAATCGCAATCGGAGCATTTATAAGTAAGCTTTAAATTCTCTGCACTTACATATTTATAATTATGACCTAATGCGTCGACATAATTTTCAGTATAGCTTTCATTGCATTTTGCACATTTATACAGTGTATAGCCCTTTTCTTCACATTTAGGAGCGATTACAGACTTTACAAACGAATGCTCATGAACAAATACTATATCATTATCAGCTTCTTCAATTCCAACATAATCATCAGCATTTGAGGCACTGCTGTAGCTTCGTGTAATGACAGGCGAATAAAAATACATTCCGTCAATATTTACATAAGCTCTTGCAGATATTTTGTCATTGATATATTCTGCAGGAATACCGGTAAATACTGCATTATATGTTGAAACTGTACCGTCAACAGTGCGTTTATCTGCCTTTTTGATGTAATTACTTTTATTGCTGTTTGCCCTTAAAGAATAGTTGATTTGAAAATCATCTTTACCTTCAAAGGAAGCATAAGTGTAAACAAAGCCATATTCAACCGTATCTGCATATTTTGCAAAATCAAATCCGATGCTGTTCTCATCAAATGAGAAGCCAAAGCGCAAGCCGTTATCTCTCGGTCTTATCTGTCCACCCATGTCTTTTGCAATCTCGTCACTGCTGATGTGAATATATCGGTCTTCCTCTCCGTAACTATTGGCAACGGCAAGTCCTGCCGTGTATTCAGGACTTACAATAGTACATTTGTAGGCGGAGTAATCATTAGGAAAATATATGCTTGTAAGTCTGCCACTGCAATATATGGTCGCATTGCTTGATATATCTGTAGTAATACCGGTTGCCATTGGAACAAAGATAGTTTTTAGATTTGTACATCCGGAACATCCATCAAAACCTTTTACTTTCGGAGCATAAATCATTTCGAGATTTTTGCAATTTTTAAATACATTACTGCCAAGATTTGTTGCATTGTTTAATACAATTTTCTGCATTGTACAATCTTCAAATGCCGAATCTCTGATATCAGTACATTTAGGTAAATTCATTGTCTTAAAATATGTACCGGCAAGACCTCTTTCAGAAATGAATTCTACTGAAGATAAATCAATGTTATCTGTAAGCGACGGACAATTGGTAAAAGCTTCAGTGCCAATAAATTTAACATTAGAAAGGTTTATACTTTTTAAATTATCACAACCATAAAATGCTTGTTGTTCAATTGAAGTAACACTGCTTGGTAATGTTACACTTTCAATATTAGAATTTTTAAAGCACCTTTCATTAATTGAGCCTACTTCAATACCGTTGATTTTATCAGGAATGGTAATATTTGTATCGTTTCCGAGATATGCTTTTATACCACACCGGTAAGTTCCGTCATCTACAACAAATTCACTTTCACCGTCTTTAAATATGTAATAATCAAGATAAGTAAATTTACTTTTGAACGGAGTTCCTGCTCTTGCAAAAGCTACTGCGGTTATTCTTGTTGTTTCAGTCAATTTGATAGGCTCGATGTATTTTGTACCGTTTGTTTTGCTCGGCAAAGTCCCGTCTGTTGTATAATAAATATCAGTAAGAGTATTTGCACTTTTAAGTTCGACACTTATGTCATCACGATAAACACCGCTTTGCAAATTAGCAGTAACATCTTTGCATCTTGTACCGTTTATGATGTTAGAAAAATTAACGATTCCTGCACCGTAACGTTCATTATAGCAATCATCTTTCTTAAACGGTGTTGCAGTTGCAATAAGTTCCTGTTTAACTTGTTCAGGCGTATATTTTTTGTTTTCCATAAGGACATAAGCAGCAGCGGCTGATACAAGCGGCGCTGCCATAGAGGTTCCGGCGAATTGTGCATAAGTATTATTACCGGGAAAATTAGCAGTATATACGCTAACTCCGGGAGCGGAAATATCCACACAACTACCATAACTTGAAGAAGACCATGCATAGCCATATTGATTTGTGGCGGCAACGGTTATAACACTATCAAATATTGCAGGTTGTTTATAAACTTTTTTACCATCATTACCGGCTGAAGCAACAACAGTGACTCCCATATCAACAAGTTCATCTATTACAGTTCCAAGACCTCCTGTTGTAAATGAACAATTTATTATATCAGGCTTGTTTTTTAATTGCTTGATATATGATAAAGCAGCTACAACCCCTGACGAAGTACCTTTTAAGTTTTTGTCAAATATTTTATAACCGAATAGTTTAACATTACTTGGCGTACTTTTAGCGATAGCACCAGCCACTTTTGTACCATGACCGGCTTTATCCATTTCGTCGCCGGTGTTGTCAGTGCTAAAATCCATTTTTGTACGCACAACTCTGTATTTTAGTAATTCGTGGTTATAATTGATTCCGCTGTCTACGACAGCAATATTTATATTGGATTTAGCCTTTAATTTGTAATAATCAAGTGCAGAAACAGCATCTGTTTCCTCATAAGCCCATTCATCATTCATATTATACTTGTCATAAGTAGAACTTGAAGTAACAACACAGTCATAATCTGCCGTATAGCCTGATTTTTCATAATTTTCTTTTGCTTTTTGTGCTGATTTTTCATCTGCATACTGCAAAAAAGCATATCCAAAGCCATATACACTATCAACAGCACCGTATTCATCAATATTGTCATTTGTTTTTACAATCAGTCTTGTATTGATAGTTTGTTCATCTGTACTGTCTAATTCATTGTAATTGTCATATTCATTGCACAGTGCGGCAATTTCTTTGCCTGTTTTTAATGTACTTTGCTTTCTTGCTTCTTCTGCCATAACGCTTGTAATCGGCGCACATATAGATAAAACAATTATAATCGACAGTAAAACGCTCAGCCTCTTTTTCATACAAACTTCCCCTAATATATTCATTAAGTTAATATTAACATAATATTAAGATATTAGCAATACATATTGCGATATTGACAATATAAAGCCGTTTTGAATTTAACGATAATCAATTTACTGCATAAAAAGTTTGACTACCTTACCCTCTAATACATCGGGCACACTGATTGATTGCGGGCAATGATTTTTGCATTTATTGCACCAGGCGCAGGCTGTCGGATTGACTTTATAAGAGTTATATTTATCTCTGCCCAAATTGATGTCAATTTCACCTGAAATGACGCTGTTATAAAGAGAGAAAAACGAACTGATTTTAATACCCTTTGGGCAAGGTTGGCAATAGTCACAGCCCGTGCAGGAAATAACCTCGCTTTTGTTAATAATTGCGGCGGCCTTTTCGCAAAGGGAATATTCAATATCAGTAAACGGCTTAAAATCAGTTAAAGTAGAAAGATTATCAAGCATTTGCTCTGCACTGTTCATTCCGCTTAAAATTGTGATTATATTTTTATGGCTTGCAACAAAACCCATAGCCAACGAGGCAGGGCTGTTATCAGGCTTTATCGATTTAAACATATCCGATATCTCGTCATTAACCAAAGCAAGCTTACCGCCCCTTACAGGCTCCATAACGATTGTTGGAATACCTGCATCTTCAAGTATTTGGTATTGCATCTTTGCATTTTGATTTTCCCAATCAAGATAATTCATTTGAATTTGAGCAAAATCCCATTTATGAGCAGATACAATATTTCTTAAATCGTCAACCGTTCCGTGAAACGAAAAGCCGATATATTTAATCTTACCCTCTTTTTGCATTTGTTTTAGAAAATCATAAGCGTCGAATTTTTCGCATTTTTCAAAATTTTCATTATCAAGAGAATGAAGAAGATAAAAATCAAAATAATCCATACCGGTTCGCTCAAGCTGTTCGTCAAACACACGCTTCATATCCTCTTTAGTATCACACACCCAAATAGGTAGCTTATCGGCAATAAAATATGTATCTCTCGGATATTTCTTTAACGCATAACCTATAAAGGCTTCGCTTTTACCACAATGATACATATATGCGGTATCAAAATAGTTCACTCCGTTTTTATATGCTAAATCGACAAGACTTTGCGCCTTATCATAATCAATATTAGGATTTGATTCTCTTTTTTCTTCGGTTTCGCACGGCAGTCGCATTGTGCCCAAACCTAAAAGAGATACGTTAATATCCTTAAATTTTCTTTTATCAACCATCATATATTCCTCACTAAAAAAGGCAGGAAAACCAAAGTCCCCTGCCCGATTAATTATTATTCCTTAGTCCAAGTAACACCCTGCGGTGTATCCTTTAAAATGATGCCCTTAGCTTTAAGCTCGTCACGAATACGGTCAGCCGTTGCCCAATCTTTATTAGCTCTTGCCGTCTGACGTTCTTCAATAAGCGCTTCAATATCAGCGTCAACGTCGTTGCTCTTTCTGTTATAAAGAATACCAAGCACATCGCAAAGTTCGTCAAATACATCAGCAGCTGTTTGACAAACATTTTTAGAAACTTCCTTATCAAGAATAGATATATTAATATCCTTAACAAGGTCAAAGATTGCCGCAACACCGTCGGCAGTATTAAGGTCGTCGTCCATAGCCTTAATAAATTGCTCTCTGCGGCTGTTTATGCGGTCAATAAGCTCAGTATCGTCAGCTATGTCTTTAGCGTTTTTAATAGCAAAATCAAGGCTTTCACGGCAAGTATAAAGTCTTTCAAGAGCGCTTTTGCACTGTTCAATTATTTCAAGGCTGTAATTAATAGGTGAACGATAATGAGATGAAACAAGAAAGTATCTGATAACTTCATAACCGTAAACATTGGCAATTTCACGAACTGTTTTGAAATTGCCGAGTGATTTACTCATTTTAACGTTATCAACATTGATATAGCCGTTGTGCATCCAATATTTTGAAAAAGTGCAACCGTTTGCGCACTCGCTTTGCGCAATTTCATTTTCGTGATGAGGGAAAATAAGGTCCTGACCGCCGCAATGAATATCAATTGTATCGCCTAAATATCTTTTATTCATAGCAGAACATTCAATATGCCAACCCGGTCTGCCCTTACCCCAAGGCGACTGCCAATAAGGCTCACCCTCTTTTGCAGCTTTCCAAAGAGCGAAATCAAGAGGATTTTCCTTTTTATCTCCGATAGCAATTCTTGCGCCCGACTGTAAATCCTCAATAGGCTGATGGCTTAACTTTCCGTAGTCCTTAAATTTAAGAGTTCTGAAATAAACGTCACCGTCAACTGAATAAGCGTAACCTTTTTCTTCAAGAGTTTTGATTATATTAATAATCTCATCAATATTCTCCGTTGCCTTTGGGTGAACTGTTGCTTTTTTGAAATTCAATCCGTTAGCGTCAGTCCAAAATTCTTCAATGTACTTTTTAGAAATTTCCTCAAAGGTACTGCCCTCTTCATTTGCACGTTTAATAATCTTGTCGTCAACATCGGTAAAGTTTTGAACAAATTTTACATTGTATCCTCTGTATTCAAGGTATCTTCTTAAAACGTCAAAAACACAAAGCGGACGAGCGTTACCGATATGAATATAATTATATACCGTCGGTCCACAAGCATAAATTTTAACTTCCTTAGGGTCATTTGGAACAAACTCTTCCTTTTTACGAGTCATTGTATTATAAATCTTCATTATTTTTGCTCCTTTAATTTTTCAATTTCTTCTTTAAGCTTTTCAATTTCAGCCTGATTTTCTCTAATCAAATTCATAAGCGGATCAGGAATATTGATTTGGTCAAGGTCATCTACCCTTTCGCCGTCAATCCTAACTACCTCACCCGGAACGCCGACAACAGTACAATTAGGTTCAACATCCTTAACAACAACTGCACCTGCGGCGACTTTAGCATTTCTGCCAACAGTAATAGGTCCTAAAACTTTAGCGCCGGAGCCTATCATAACGCCGCTTTCAATAGTTGGGTGACGTTTGCCGACATCCTTGCCGGTACCGCCAAGTGTTACACCCTGATAAATCATAACGTCATCGCCGATTTCAGTTGTTTCGCCGATAACAATACCGTTACCGTGATCAATGCAAACTCTTCTGCCAATTGTAGCACCGGGGTGAATTTCAATACCTGTTTTATGCGCTGAACGCTGACTGATATATCTTGCTATAAAAGGCATATTATGATTTAAAAACCACTTTGCTCTTTTATGGCTTTGAAGCGCCTTGAATCCGGGGTAAAGAAGCACTATTTCAATAGGACTTCTCGCCGCCGGGTCGTGCTCCATAAAGCTTTTAATATCCTCTTTAAATGAGTCAAACATATAATATAATCTCCCTTACAGATTTCAATATAATAAAAACAAAAGCCCCTGTCAAATTGACAGAGGCAATAAAATACTGCGGTTCCACTCTTGTTTATACTCAGGCTGCAAAATATACAGCTTATGCCTATAACGTGGCAAAACGGCTTAAAATACTAAATTCCTTTAAGCAACTCCGCAGTGCATTTTAGCAGATTATTTATAAAGCCTCACAGCAAAACGGCTCATTCTCTGAATAAATAATTATCTGCTTACTTCTCTGCATCACAGTTTTTAATATTAAACAATTATTTCTACTATTATTATATATATTTTTTTAAAATTTGCAACAATTATTTTGTTTTTATTAAATGCCAACCGTCTTTAGCGTAAATAAGACCGCTTAAAACAGCAACAACGCTTACAACCCAAAATGCAATAGCGCAATAAACATTGAGCCAAGGAGTCGTAATTGTGATATCAGCCGCACCCTCACCGATTGCAAGAAGAAGGAAAGTCATACCTGTTGTTGACATTTGAAGAAACGTTTTGCACTTACCAAAACCGTTTGCGGCGATAACCTCACCGTTTGCGGCGGCAAGCATTCTTATTCCTGCAACGAGAAATTCCCTTGCAAGCATAAGAAGGATACAAAGCTCTGTATGCCAACCCATTTTGATAAATACAAGATAAGCGGCAAAAACGAGAGTTTTATCTGAAAGCGGGTCCATAACCTTACCAAAATCAGTTACAAGACCTTTTTTTCTTGCAATAATTCCGTCAGCCTTGTCACTCATACATGCAACGAAATATACAAGAAGTGCCGCAACCCAATGGTATTTAAATTCTATAAGTGAAAATGCCATTAAAAAAGGAATACAGCAAAAACGAAACACTGTTATTTTGTTTGGTAAATTCATACTTTTTCTCCAATCAAATCATAGCCGTCACAGCCTGTAATTTTAACATTTACGAACTCGCCGATTTCAAGCTTATCATTACTCTTAAATATTATTCCGCTGTCAATCTCGGGAGAATCAAAATAAGCCCTGCCGTTATACATACCGTCGTCAAACGAATCAACAATAACCTTATATGTATTGCCTACTCTCGCTTTGTTAAGTTGCTCGCTGATTGAATACTGAATATCCATCAAAACGTCGGCACGTCTCTTTTTAACTTCCTCGTCAATTTGATTATCGTATTCGGCGGCAGGAGTATCCTCCTCGGCAGAATATGTAAAGCAACCCATTTTGTCAAATTTAATTTCCTTAATAAATCTGCAAAGTTC